>Ga0164313_10001367_pt1 | contig 21506 bp, 19 predicted proteins | sample GuaBasSedimGuay4_FD_113735 | JGI IMG/M metagenome (GOLD analysis project Ga0164313, IMG submission 113735) | Subseafloor sediment microbial communities from Guaymas Basin, Gulf of California, Mexico - Guay4, Core 4569-4, 0-3 cm | ecosystem: Environmental > Aquatic > Marine > Hydrothermal vents... | reverse complement strand
CTCACGCTGGAAGCGTGCCCACCTTCTCACTTTCTAACCTTCTAACTTCCTCACACCTAGCGTCTTACGTCTGACGTCAACCCGGCTGCCTCGTATTTTCGAAGATCTCGTGGCGTAAGTGGCCAAACACCACCCGAGCACGCGGAAGACACCGCCCATCGCGCCTCTCGACTCAGCGTGACGCCGCCCGACGCTCCAGCCATCGAACCGCGCCGCCTCGACTCCTGATCTCGCCTCTTATCTGGGCTCGCAGCAGTTCCTTGGCGGCGGCGCCGAGCTCCGGACCAGGTGCGATCCCGGCAATCTCTGCGATCTCCATTCCGGAGAGCAGGGGCTGCGGATCGAGGAATGTCGCCGGGTTTCGCTGCCACTGTCGGCGCCAACGTCGCCACTTGGGTTGGTCGGGCTCGAGGGCGGTGGCGAGGGTGAGCAACGGCGAGAAGGCCGGCCCGGCACGCCACATGAACTCGCGTCGATCAACAGCTGGAGCATGGACAGCCGTACGCGCCTCGTCGAGCAGGCGGGCAGCGCCGAGGGCGTTTTCGCGAACCGGCTTCTGCCAGGCGTACGGGGCGACATCGCGTTCGGAGGGGAGCCCCCAGGCGCGAAAGAGCAGAGCAAGTCGGGCGGCGTCAGAATCAACGCCCTGGCGCTCGGTCTGTTGTGGCGCGGGCGTCTCGCCCGCGTTGCGGAGGGAGTTTAAAGTGTCTGCAGCGCTGCAGTGGATCGAGAGCCATTCGAATTCGATCCGGCTGTCGTTCGGCGCGGCGTGCTCGAACAACCCGAGGCCGAGACACTTCCTCAGGCCCCGAGCCGCCGCCGGGGCACGGAGGAGGGTCAACAGTTCCTGACCGACCCGCTCCCGAGGCGCCCCTTTCAGGGACGGCGCAAGATCCTCGATCCAGGAACGTGTTCGGTCGTCGAGTTTGAAAGACGGGAGTTGGGCGAGAAACCTCGGACCGCGGAGGAGCCTGACCGGGTCTTCCTCCAGGTTAGACCGCGAAATGGCGCGCAGGCGGCGGTGTTGGATGTCCTCGATGCCGCCGACCAGATCGACGAGCGGACCGTCGGGAAGCTCCCAGCTGAGCGCGTTGCAGGTGAAATCACGACGCGTCGTGTCGTCTTGATGGGTCAGATCGCCCAGAGGCCAGATCTCAATCTTGAGATGATCGGTCTCGATCCGCCAGATTCGAAGCGGTACCGTTCCCAGAAGGTGGGGATGGACACCGAGGGCCTTGCCCAGAAGCCGCGCCGGCCCGGATGCGTCATCGTCGTCGCCATCGATGGTGAGATCGAGATCGTTGCTCGGGCGTCCGAGCAACCGGTCACGGACGTAGCCGCCGACCACGCGGCAGTTTGCCGGACGCCCCATGTGCTCCCAGACACGATGGAGGAGTGGGTCGGCGGTGAGGATCGAGGGGGCGATGGGTTTCATGCGTGGGTTGATTATCCACCATCACGCTTGCGGCTTCCCGGAGCACCGGCCTTCTGGGCTGCCTTCGGCAGCCGAGCGTCGCATCATCGGCGTGGTCGCGAGAGGGACGATTGAAGGGCTGCGACCACGCCGATGATGCGCCGGCGGCCTCCCTCCGAGCTGGTAAAGATGCACCGGTACGCTCTGCCGCGAGGGTTGCCCGGCAGCGCCATTGTGTGGATCGTGCCGCGTTGCCGGAAGGTCGTCTCGGCACAATGGCGTGCCCGGCACGCCCCGGTGAGCGGTGTATTCCGTAGATCGAGGCAGGATCATCGGGATCGGGATCGGGATCGGGATCGGGAACGGACGCGGATGCGGACGTGGGTACCTCGTGTGATAGAGTCCGCGTCCCCGCCGAGAGGCGGAATATCCCAACGGGCATGACCCGCAGGAGGAATGATGGCCAATGAACGATTGCAGAAATTGATCGCGAAGTCGGGACTGTGTTCCCGCCGCGAAGCGGATCGCCTGGTCGGCGAAGGCCGGGTGGTGGTCAACGGGAATGTCGCCGCGCTCGGTGACAAGGCCGACCCCGAAACCGATCACATCAAGATCGACGGTAAGAAGCTCAAGTCCGCCCAGCCCAATCGCTATGTCCTGCTCTACAAACCGCGGGCTGTGATGACGACCTGTGATGATCCCGAAGAGCGGACGACGGTTATCGATCTGGTCCGACCCATCGTCAAAGAGCGTGTCTTCCCCGTCGGGCGTCTCGACTACCAGTCCGAGGGTCTCTTGCTGCTTACCAACGATGGTGACCTCGCAGCCCGGGTGACCCACCCGCGGTTCGGCGTGGTGCGCGAGTACATGGTGAAAATCCGGGGTGATCTCAACGAGGAAGAAATCAAGCGGCTGCGTGCGGGAGCCGTGGTCGATTTTCATCACGTCAAACCGCTGTCGGCGGAAAGGGTGCGCAAGAGCGCCGGAGGCACCTCGACCTGGTGGAAGGTTGAAGTCACCGAAGGACGGACGCACGAGGTTCGGCAGCTCTTTTTTCGCGCCGGGCGTCTGGTCCAAAGACTTCGCCGTTCGGCCATCGGGCCCATCCGCGACAGTTCGCTGAGATCCGGAGATTTCCGGATGCTCACCGAAGAGGAAGTCGAGACCTTGCGACGCGCGACGGGGCGTAAACCCAAGGCAACTCAACCCAAGAAGACCAGAAAGAGAAAACCGGCGAAACGCCCCGGTAAAGCGAAGCCCGGAAAAAGGCCGAAAAAGAACCGTTAACCCATTGAAAAAGGATCTTTTAGCGATTCGCGGCGAGCGAATCGTCATGGTACAATCACGCGCCCGCAGGAGGTCCTGTGTCTGACAGCAAGCCGCAACAGCAGCCCATCGAGCAATTGATTGCCAATCGCCTCGCCAAGCTCGACGAAATCCGGCAACTCGGAGTTGAACCCTATCCGACCCGGTACCGGGTGGAAGAGTCGGTGAGCGCCGCGAAGAAACGCTTTTCCGAGTCGTCCGCAGAAGAGCTCGCCGAGGCCAAGCCCGAGGTGCGTCTGGCTGGGCGGCTCCGAGCGGTCCGCGGCCACGGCAAGGTGTCCTTCGCCGATCTCTCGGACGGCGCGGAGCAGCTGCAGATCTATCTCCGCAAGAACGATCTCGACGAGACCTCGTGGCAGGTTTTCAAGCTCCTTGATCTGGGGGATTTTCTCGGGGTTGAAGGAACGATCTTCCGCACCCGAACCGGTGAGTTGAGCGTTGCGGTCCAGCGGTTGCAGGTTCTTGCAAAAGCGGCGCGGCCCATGCCGGAGAAGTACCACGGACTCGCCGACCGTGAGGCGCGCGCCCGTCAGCGTTATCTCGATCTGCTTTCGAACCCGGAGTCGAGAGAGGTCTTCGAGACTCGGAGCCGAATCGTGTCCGGTGTGCGACGATTTCTCGACGATGCCGACTTCATCGAGGTCGAGACCCCGATGATGCAGCCCATCCCCGGGGGTGCCACGGCACGACCCTTCGTGACCCACCACAACACGCTGGATCTCGATCTCTTCCTCAGGATCGCTCCCGAGCTCTATCTCAAACGACTCATCGTCGGTGGGATGGAAAGGGTCTACGAGATCAACCGCAATTTCCGCAACGAGGGGATCTCGACCCGGCACAACCCCGAGTTCACCATGCTCGAGTTCTACTGGGCCTACGCAGACTACGAACTGCTCATGGACTTCACCGAAGAGATGGTCACCACAATTGCCGAGGATGTCGTGGGAACCCTCGAGGTGCCGTGGGGAGACCAGACCATCAACTTCGCGCGTCCGTGGAAGAGGCTGACCATGCGCGACGCCATCCTCGAGTACTCGGATCTTACCGAGGAGGATCTCTCGAGCCGCGAGCGGATGGAAGCCGCGGGCGAGAAGGTGGGCGTGCAGCGGATCAAGGAGCGTTCCGACGGCAAGCTCCTCGAAGAACTCTACGAAATGACAGCCGAACCCCAGATGATCGATCCGGCCTTCATCATGGACTATCCGCGGGACATCTCCCCCCTGACCAAGTCGGTTCCCGGGAACCCGGATGTCGTCGAACGCTTCGAACTCTTCATCGGTGGGATCGAGGTCGCCAACGCCTACACCGAGCTCAACGACCCAGCGGAGCAGCGCCGAAGGTTCGTAGAACAGGCCGCTGCGAGCGGTGGGATGGTTGACGAGGACTTCGTGCTGGCCATGGAGCACGGGATGCCGCCCACGGGCGGCGAGGGGATCGGGATCGATCGGCTCGTGATGTTGCTCACCAACCGGCAGTCCATCCGCGACGTGATCCTCTTTCCGCAGCTGCGGCCGCGCGATTCGTGACGCGGGACTGAATGAGCTTCGGCGCCGAGTTTCATGTTGCGAGCCGGTACCTGATCGGGACCCGACGCTGGACCCCGGTGGTGACCGTGACCCTGATCTCTCTGCTCGGGCTCGGGCTCGGTGTCTTTGCCCTTGTGGTGACCCTGGCCCTCCTCGACGGATTCCAATCGGGAATCCGCTCCCAGATCGAGGCGCACGCGGCCCACGCCGAGATCCGACCGGCCAGCGGCCGCAGGATCGAAGAACCGGAATTGTTGGCCTCGCTCTTGCAGGACGAACTCGGCGAGGTGGAGATCGTGCAGGTGGTGAGGGGTACATGCCTGGTGAGTTCAGACACTGATGCCGTTCCGGCATCGGTGGTCGGCCGCTCTGACGCGGTCGGGGTGTTGGTCGATCGTGTCGTCTCTCGACGATTGGGGGTTGGGGCCGGCGATCGTCTGGAACTGATCTCGGCCCGGCAACGCCTCACACCCATGGGCCCGTTGCCGGTGAGGATCCGCGCGGATATCGCGCGGATTGTGTCGCCCGCACCCGGGGCCGAGGAGGGAACCGTATCCATCCCCCTCGATCGTGCCCAGCGGTTGCTGTGGGGAGAGGCGGTGATCGGTGGCATCGAGCTTCGAGATGCCGGCGATCCCTGGACCCTTGGCCAGCGGGCTCGGAAGGTTGTCGAAGCCCACGGAGTCGCCGTCGAGGTCGCGGATCTCGAAGCACTCCACCGACCCCTCCTCACCGCCCTCGCCCTGGAAAAGACCATGATCTTTGTCGCCGTCGGTCTGATGCTCGTGGTGGCGGCTCTCAATCTGCTCTGCAACGTGGCCATGGTGGCCGCGGAGAAACGAAAGGACCTCGCGGTGATGGCCGGTCTCGGCTGCACACCGCAGTCGCTGCGTCGGCTCTTCCTGGTCCTCGGCCTGACCATCGGACTGGTGGGGTCGGTGATGGGCGCCGTTCTCGGGAGCGGCCTCGCGTTCATTCTCGATCGGACCGAGGCGCTCGAGCTTCCCCGCGGCGTGTTTATGGTGACTGCGGTTCCATTCAGCGTCGACCCGGCCACCGTTGGGCTGGTGGTGGCCACGGCCCTTGGTCTCTCGACGGCGGCGGCCTGGCTGCCCGCGAGGATGGTCGCCCGGCGCGAACCCGCCGATGGACTCCGGTGTGAGTGAGGGCGGCATGATGGTCCGGGTCGAAGGCCTGACCAAGGGCTTTGGCTCCAACGTGACCAGGGTCGAGGTCATCGAGGACCTCGATTTCGAGGTCAGTGCCGGTGAGTTGGTGGCGGTTGTAGGTCCGTCGGGGGTCGGCAAGAGTACGCTCCTGCACCTGATCGGTCTGCTTGACCGGGCGGAAAGGGGACGAGTGGTCATCGACGGGATCGAGACCGACGATCTCGATGGTGCGGCTCGTGCGGGACTGCGCAACCGGGTGATCGGTTTTGTGTTCCAACATCACAATCTCCTTGACGAGCTCGATGCCCTCGATAATGTGGCGCTCCCGTTGCGCATCGCCGGTCAGGGCAGCCGCAGCGCCCGAGATCGCGCCGTCGAGCTGCTCGCATCGGTGGGACTTGAGAATCGTGCGACGCACTTTCCGGATCAGCTTTCCGGTGGTGAGCAGCAGCGGGTTTCGGTGGCCCGGGCCCTCGCCATGCGCCCAAAACTCCTGCTCGCCGACGAACCTACCGGAAACCTCGACAGAGACAATGCCGAGAGGCTCTTCGATCTTGTGACGGAGCTCCATTTGAAGGTGGGTCTGACATCAATTATAGTGACCCACAACGAGGAGATGGCCCGCAGGTGTGATCGGATCTTCCGTCTTGCCCCGCGGGCTGATTCATTAAAAGATGTTCGAACGATTTAACGAAAACGTCCGTCGGGCTCTCTTTTTCGCCCGCTATGAGGCGAGCCGCGCGGCGAGTCATCAGATCGGTGCTGAGCACCTGTTGCTCGGGATGTTGCGTGAGGCGGACGAGACCCTGGTGGATCTCTGCGAGTCGGCTGAGATCGATGTGCGTGAGCTCCGTGAGGAACTCCTCGGGGATACCATCGCGTTGGAGCCCGCCAGCACCTCGCCGGATCTCCCCCTCTCGGAAGAGACAAAGAAGGTCCTGGCCTTTGCGGTGCACGAAGCCGAGAGCATGGGCCACGGGCGGGTCGGGACGGAACACCTCGTCATCGGTTTGCTGCGGATCGGGGAGAGTTCCGCCGCCCAGTATCTGGTGACCCGAGGCTTCGAGCTGTTCGAACTCCGGGATGAAGTCATTCGTCGCGGCCATGAGATCGAGGCCGAGGCGTCGGCGGACGCAACCCCTCTCATCGCCGAGTACGCCAGGGACCTGAACACGATTGCCATCGAAGGTGGTTTCGACCCCCTCATCGGGCGCGACACCGAACTCGAGCGTGTGATCCAAATCCTCAGCCGTCGTACAAAAAACAACCCGTTGCTCCTGGGCGAGGCCGGGGTTGGCAAGACCGCCATCGTCGAGGGTTTGGCGTCCCGGATCGTGGATGGTTCGGTACCGCTTCCCCTCGCCAACCGGAGAATCCTCGGCCTCGATCTGTCCCTTCTCGTTGCCGGTACGAAGTATCGTGGCCAGTTCGAGGAACGATTGAAGGGCCTCCTCAAGGAGATCCTCGATCATCCCGAGATCATCATCTTCATCGACGAAATCCACTCTCTCATCGGGACCGGATCGGCCGAGGGCTCCCTCGACGCGGCGAACATCATCAAACCCGCGCTCTCACGTGGCGAGATCACCTGCGTCGGCGCGACGACGGTGCGCGAGTACCGCAAGTACGTGGAGAAGGACAGGGCTCTGTCGCGGCGCTTCCAGGGAGTCACCATCCGTCAGCCATCGGAAGACGAAACGATGGAGATCCTCAGCGGGGTCCAGAATCGCTATGAGGAGTTCCACGGGGTTCGGTACGGCGAAGACGCGATTCGCTCCGCCGTTTCTCTGTCAGGACGCTACATCACCGATCGTGCCTTCCCGGATAAGGCCATCGATGTCCTCGACGAAGCCGGCGCCCGGGTCAAGTTGCGCAAGGCCTCGTCTTCGTCCTCGCTGCGCCGGGTTCAAAAAGAGATCCAGGAGGCCGTGCGGGGGATGAAGGACGCGATCTCCAAGAAGGAGTTTGAGTCCGCGGTTGAACTCCGCGAAGAAGAGATCCGTCTTCGTGAGGAACTCGGGATGCTCGAAAGCGAGGCGGCGAACTCACCGGATGAGATCGTCGTCGATCGTGCGGACATCGAAGAAGTCGTCGCATCCTGGACCGGGATTCCGGTGACCTCCATCAAAGAGGATGAAGCCGATCGACTCCGCCGCATGGAGGAGATTCTCCGGCAGCGCGTCGTGGGCCAGGACGATGCCATCGAGGCCCTCTCCCGAGCGATCCGTCGGAGTCGCCTCGGGGTGACCAGTCCCGAACGGCCCATCGGTTCATTTATTTTTCTCGGACCGTCCGGGGTCGGCAAGACTGAAATCGCCCGGCAGCTCGCACGATTCCTCTTCCAAGATGTGCGGCACCTTCTCAGGTTCGACATGTCGGAGTATATGGAAAAACACACGGTGTCGCGTCTGATCGGTTCGCCGCCCGGATATGTCGGGTTTGAAGAGGGCGGTCAGCTCTCCGAGCAGGTGCGCCGCAACCCATATGCCGTTATTCTCCTCGATGAGGTTGAAAAGGCTCATCCGGATATCTACAATCTGCTCCTCCAGGTTCTCGAAGATGGGCGCCTGACCGATAACTATGGAAATGTGGTCGATTTCACCAACACACTCATCATCATGACGTCGAACCTGGGCAGTAGAGACCTCGTGTCCGAGGGCGGTGTCGGTTTTGGTGACTCCGACCAGTCGTTGGGATCGGCACGTGTACGAGAGATCGTCGATCGCCAACTCAGACGTCACTTCCCTCCGGAGTTCATCAACCGTCTCGACGATGTGATCGTCTTCGATCCCCTCGATCAGCAGAGTATGTTGAGCGTTGCCGGGTTGTTGCTCGATGAGACGGTGGAGAACCTGGGTCGGCGAGACGTCGAACTCGAGGTCGACAGCGAGGTCGCCGGCTGGTTGCTCGATCAGTGCGGGCTGGACCCGCAAGCGGGAGCGCGACCGTTGCGGCGATTGATCAAGCTCTGGGTGGAGGATTCTGTGGCGGATGTGCTCATCGAAAACCGCTCGTCGAGCGGTATCAAACTGATTGTGAGCATGGCGGGCGGTCGTCCGACGGCCGAAGTTGCCACGCCGGTGGCTGAGCGGGAGCTCACATGAGAAAGACCACGACTCTCGTGATGATCGTGGCCTGCCTCGGTCTCGCGTTCCCTGCCGGCGCGCAGCAGAGCGAAATCTATATTTCTGAGGTTGTTGTCGAAGGCGGCGTAACGGTCACTCTCGACACGGTGACCTACTATCTCGGCCTGGAAGAGGGAGATCCCATCGATCAGGATCTCATCTCCGAAGGATTCCACCGGCTCTGGGATTCCGGACTCTTCGAATCGGTCCGGATCGAGAGCGAGGGCTCCGATCCGGGCGAGGTCATTCTCTATGTCGTCGTCACCGAACGTCCGTTCGTCAGCACCGTGGTCTTCGAGGGCAACAAGAAGGTCAGTACCTCGGACATGAAGGACAAGCTCGACGAAAAGGGCATCGACGTTCCACGGAATGTGCCGCTGAAGATGTCCCAGTTGTCGCGGATACAGACCGCCATCAAGGAGATCTATGACGAAGAGGGTTTCCGTTCGGCGCGGGTCGTCTTCGACGTCCAGGACGAGGGCCGCAACAAGCGCAAGGTGGTGTACCTCATCGACGAGGGTGGCAAGGTCAAGATCGACGAGATCGATTTCATCGGCAACGAGGTCTTTTCCGACGGCAAACTCCGTGGCGCCCTCAAAGAGGTCAAGGCCATCAACCTCTACCGCAAGTGGGGCAAGAAGATCGTCTACACCCGCGAGAACTGGGAAGCGGACCGAGACAACCTGCGCAATTTCTATCTGAACAATGGTTTCCTCGATATCAAGATCGGAGAGCCCGTTCTCGATCTGATTGCGAAGAAACCTGACGCGGACTCTCTCGAGGGCAAGAAGTACAGAATGAAGGTCACCATCCCTGTGGAGGAGGGCGATCCCTACGCCGTTGACTCGCTCGATATTCAGGGCGTGGAGATCTTCAATCCGGACGGCCTCAAACAGCTCTTCGATGTCAGGATGGGTAGGACGTACAGCAAGAAGGAGTTCGACTCGGCCAAGGAGAAGATCACTGAGCTCTACCACAACTCGGGCTATATCTACGCATACGCCAACGAGCGTTTCGAACGCGTCGAGGGCAAAGACCTGGCTGTCGACGTCGTGGTGGATGTCTTCGAAGGAGATCGATTCCACCTCGGGAGGATCGAGTTTATCGGGAACAGCAACACCCGTGACAAGGTGCTGCGCCGCGAGTTCAGGATTGTCGAAGGAAACTGGATGAACATGGGTGCCTTGAAGAGTTCGGTCTTCAAGGTCAACGCCCTCGGCTACTGGAAGCTCGAAGAGGAACCCCTCGAGTTCGATTTTGACGAAGAGGCCAAGAAGGTCAACGTCAATGTCCGGGGGACCGAAGTCGGTCGGAACGACATCCAGTTCGGGGCGGGATATTCGGAGCTTGACGGGGTCTTCGCCCAGGCCCAATTCAACACCAAGAACTTCCTCGGTCGTGGCAACACCCTCGGGGTCTCGATCCAGATCGGCCGTCGGTCGGATTTCTATACCCTGAGTTATACCGAGCCTTATTTCCTCGATCGGAGAATCCTACTCGGTGGTTCTATCTTCAGCACCAACCAGGAGGTGGCGGACTACTACCGTCAAACCACCGGGTTCTCCATTTCCCTCGGCAAAGGGGTGGGGCCGTTCTCATCGGTGACCCTCCTCTACTCGTGGGAGGACGTGAACTCCCGCTACGCAGTCTCCAGGTTCGGCGAGCCCGGCGATCCGACGGGCGGCCATGTCCCACCGGTGGGAATCCCGCCGACGGAGCCGGTTCCGTTCGAACAGTATTACGAAGAGTTCAAGGGCCGCACGGCATCCATCACCCCGTCGTTCACCATCGACAACCGGAACGACCCCTTCGACACCAGCAAGGGAAAACGGTTCAACGTCCGGCTGAGGATGGCGGGCGGACTCCTCGGTGGTGATTTCGACTATCTGAAACCCGAAATCTCGCAGACTCAGTGGTTCCCCTACGACCGAAAACAGAAATTCATCTTCGCCTACAACGCCGAGGTGGGGCAGTTCTTCCCCTACAACGGCTCCGAGATCCCCATCTACGAGCGCTACCGCCTCGGCGGTGACCGGAGTCTTCGCGGCATTCCGTACTACACGGTGCTGCCTCGGACCGCCGAGGGTCAGTACTTCCTGAACGAAAACGGGGTCCGTGAAGGTGGCGACCGCTACTGGCTGATCAATCTCGAGCAGCAGTTCGCCGTCGGCGGTCCGGTGAAACTGGTGTTCTTCATCGATATGGGGAACACCTATCACGAGGATCAGGGGTGGGATTTCTCACTCTGGCGGCGGACCACCGGGGTTGAGTTAAGGGTCCTGTTGCCGATCTTCCAGGCGCCCATTAGGTTTATCTACGGGTATAATCTCGACCCGTGGCCCTTGGAGGATCAGAGCGACTTCCAGTTCTCCATCGGAACAACATTCTGACCGAGGTTCAACCAGCCTGAATAAGGCCCATCATGGAGGTTTTTGACATGAAACGTTCGAGTCTTCTCTTTGGATTCGTGGTGATCGTGTTGGCGATGGCGTTGCCAGCGTCCGCACAGCAGTTGAATATCGCGGTGATCGATGTGCAGCGCGTCGTGACCGAGTCCGATCCTGGCAAACAAGCACTTCTGAAGCTCAAGGAGCTTCAGGACGCCAAGATCGATGAGGGGCGTGCACTCCAGCAGGAACTCGCCGCCATGCAGGAACAGATGTCGAAACAGCGTTTCACCCTCTCCGAGGAGCGGTTGGCCGAACTGAACAAGCAGATGGAGGACGCCCAGATTGCCCTCCAGCGCTTCCAGGACGATGCCGAACGCGAACTCGACGAGTCCCGCCGGCGTGAACTCGGCGGTCTCGAAGGCCGGATCATCCCGGTGATCAACCAGATCGGTGTCGAGCGCGGCTTCACCCTGATCTTCAACAAGTTCCAGTCCGGGCTGGTCTACGCCGATGACACGGTGGATATCACCGATGAGGTCATTCAGCGTTTTAACACGACCCAGTGACGCGGACATACTCCCTGACCGCCCTCGCGGAACGTCTCGGTGCGGAGGTGGTGGGGAACGGTGAGCGGCTGATCGAGGGGATCCGTCCCCTCGATCAGGCCGGTCCCGAGCATCTCTCCTTCCTTCACAACGCCAAGTACGTGGAACAGGCGGCCGCGTCTCCCGCGGGCGCTATCCTGGTCCAGAGCACGGACCAACTGCCCGATCGGGATCTGCTGGTCTGCGATCAGCCGTATTTGGCGGTGGCCCGAGCGCTCGAGATCTTCCATCCGCGTCCCAAACCGGCAACCGGCGTGCACCCAAGTGCGGTGGTCGCAGAAGATCTCTCGCTGGGGGCGGGTGCGAGTGTCGGCCCTCAGGTCGCCATCGGGCGCGGGGTCACCATCGGCGAAAACACCGTAATCGGCGCCGGGTGTGTGCTCTGCGATGGTGTTCGAATCGGCGACGATGCCCTTCTCCACCCACGGGTGGTGGTCGAGGACGGGTGCCGGGTGGGCCATCGCTGCATCGTTCAGGCCGGGGCCGTGATCGGCTCCGACGGCTATGGGTTCGCGACGGTCGACGGCATCCACCACAAGGTCCCCCAGGTCGGGATCGTGGTTCTCGAGGATGATGTGGAGATCCAGGCGAACACGACCATCGACCGAGCCACGATGGGCGAGACTCGCATCGGTCGTGGAACCAAGGTCGACAATCTGGTCCAGGTGGCGCACAACGTACAAGTCGGCGAGCACTGTCTGTTGGTTTCGCAGTCCGGTATTTCCGGGTCAACCAAGATCGGGAAGCACTCGGTCTTCGCCGGCCAGGCTGGAGCGGCTGGTCATCTCGATATTGGAGAGCGGGTGGTGGTCACTGCCAGGGCTGCGGCCATGAAGTCGGTGCCCGCAGGAACCGTACTTGCGGGCTTCCCGGGTCGGCCCCAGGGCGAGTGGATGAGGACCCAGGCTGCGGTCCAGCGTTTGACGGTGATGCGAAAGAAACTCGCCGAACTCGAGCGTCGGCTCGCTGCAATGGAAGATCGCGAGGAGGAGGTGGTATGAACGACATCCAGGACATTCTCGACGTGATGCCGCACAGGTACCCGTTCCTGCTCATCGATCGGATTCTCGAGATGGGCGAAAAGACGATCAAGGCCGTGAAGAACGTGACCTTCAACGAACCTCAGTTCATGGGGCATTTCCCTGGGCAGCCGGTCATGCCGGGCGTTCTCCTCGTCGAGGCCATGGCCCAGGCAGGCGGTTACCTGCTGCTCCAAGGGATAGAGGACCGGGCCGAAAAGCTGATCTACTTCACGGGGATCGACAGCTGTCGCTTCAGGCGACCGGTGGTTCCGGGCGATCAGGTGATCTTCGATCTCGAGATCCTGTCCATCAAACGTGGTTTCGCCAAAATCCACGGCAAGGCCACGGTCGATGGTGAGCTGGCCTGTGAAGCGAAGATGATGTCCGCCATGACGGAGCGAAAATGACCACCACGATCCACCCCACTGCGATCGTCGATCCCAAGGCGGAACTGGCCGAAGGAGTCATTCTCGAGCCCTATGCCATCATCGACGGCAACGTCGAGATGGGCAGGGATTGCGTCGTCGGTCCCCACTGCCGGATCACGGGATGGACCACCGTCGGTGCTCGGAATCACTTCGAAAGCCACTGTTCCATCGGTGCTCCCCCGCAGGACCTCAAGTATGCCGGTGAGAAGACCCTTCTCGAGATCGGCGATGGAAACACCTTCAGGGAGTTCGTGACCATCCACCGCGGGACTCCAGGTGGGGGAGGCGTGACTCGGATCGGCAATGACAGCCTCTTTATGGCCTACGTTCACATCGCGCACGATTGCATGGTGGGTTCGAAGACTATTTTTGCGAATGCAGCGACGCTGGCCGGTCACGTCGAGGTCCATGATCAGGCGACCATCGGCGCGTTCAGTGCCATTCACCAGTTCACCAGAGTTGGGCAGTATGCATTCCTCGGTGGCTTCACCGCAGCAAGCAAGGACTGTCTGCCCTATATGAACACCACCGGGAACCGGCCACCCAAGTGCTACGGACCCAACACCATCGGTCTCGAGCGCAAGGGATTCTCCGACGAGAGCCGGAAGGCCCTCAAACAGCTTTGGCGGATCCTCCGCAGTTCGAAGATGACCACCACCGAGGCGCTCGCGAAGGCCAAGGCCGAACTCGCCGGCCAACCCGAGGTCGACATCGTGCTCGAGTTTATCGACGGTTCGGAGCGAGGAGTCATTCTGGCGTAACCTCGACGGGGTTACGTCCCAGCGTCGCACGATTGTGGGGGCGGGCGTCTCGCCTGTCGTAGGGTGGGGCTGGCCCCACCTTCAGTCTCGTAGCGGTTGGGATCGCGTGTCCGAGAGTTCGTGGGAGGCACCGGTGTGCGGGAAATTAACGCCGTATCTTCGGCTTCCCGGAGCACCGGCCTTCTGGTCCGCCTTCGGCGGCGTAGGGTGGGGCTGGCCCCACCTTCAGTCTCGTAGCAGTTCAGATCCCGTGTCCGAGAGGCAGTGGGAAGTGCCGGTGCGTGGGGGATGTTCCGCGTCACCTGGCTTCCAGGAACCCCGGCCTTCTGGTCCGCCTCCGGCGACCCAGCGTCGCCCCATCGGCGTGGTCGCGCTGAGGTGACGGGAAAGGACTGCGACCACGCCGATGATGCGCCGGCGGCCTCCTACCGAACTGCAGCAGATGCACCGGAACGGTCTGCCGCGAGGGTTGCCCGGCAGCGCCATTGTGTGGATCGTTCCGCGTTGCCGGAAGGTAGTTCCGGCACAATGGCGTGCCCGGCACGCCCCGGTGAGCGGTGTTTCCCGTGTGCTCGGATGCGGTCACGCATCCGGTCTCGGCGTCCCGGAACCCCGGCCTTCTGGTCCGCCTGAGGCGGCCCAGCGTCGCCCCATCGGCGTGGTCGCGCGGGAGTGACGGGCAAGGACTGCGACCACGCCGATGGAGCGCCGGCGGCCTGCTTCGCTGCGGGGACAGCCGCACCGGAACGCTTGACCGCGAGGGTTGCCCAGTATGACATTGTGCGGTACGCGCGAGCAGCCGAGAGGTTGGTGGCGGCACAATGTCAAACCCGGCACGCCCCGGTGGAGACCATACTTCCGCGGGTTCAGGGGCGGCTCCGGCACGCCCCGGTGAGCGGTGGTCTCGCGTGCTTGGGGGCGGCATAGGTAGCGGTATCGGGCGCGGGCGCGGGCGCGGAGACGGGGGTCAGTACCGGTATCTGAAACCCAACCCGATGACCCACGGGTTGAGGCTGAACTGCGACGAACTGCTGGTGCCGTCGGCAACCGTGAAGGTGCCGGTGGTCTTCATCCCCATATAGCGCAGATCAAGGTTGGCGGACCAACGCACATCGAGGGTGTAGTTGAGTCCCACCTGGGCGACGATGTTGAGGTCATTGGAGAACGCCCCCTTGGAGAAGATCTCCTCGTACGCCGATGACATCCGGTAGCTTGTGAGGTTGTAGACAAGACCGAGCCCGACATATGGGTCGAATGGGCCGTGGAGAACCGGGCGGTATTGGGCGACGGCACTCAGTGGGAATCTCCACAATTCGCCGCCGTCGAGTCCGGCGAGGTCGCCGCCGGAGGTGCCCACGGAATGGGAAGAAACCCCCGCGGAGAGCTCCACCGTCAACTCATCGAGAGGCCACAGGACCCAATCGATCTCGACACCCGGCCCCGATGCCAGCGACGGCGAGCTGTCTGTGTCGCCGATTGTCCCCGAGCCCGTGGCGCTTCCGGTGACATACATCAGCCGGAAGCCGACCTCAGTATCACCCTGTTCGGCTGCAACACCGCCGGCGATGAGCAGACACAGGCAGACGGCCGGAACGAGCGTATGAGAATGCCTGCTCACGGCTCAGAATGCCCTTCCCATACGCTGGAGAACGGTGTGGGCATCGCCGATCTTGGCGAGCATCGTCTTTGCTTCGTCGCCCAGGGCTGCGACAACCTCCTCCGCCGTGGTGACCACCGAGCCGTCGACCATGTAGAGCGCGTTCCCCTGAGGATCGAGGTAGAGGCCGTCGGCCGGTTCCTCGGGGATGAGGCCGTCGTATCCCTCCGGTGGATCGTTCGCCTCGATCATCGCCCACACCTTCGGGTCGAGATGGACGATTTCGATTTTTTCGTCTTCGTAGTCCTTGCGTAGGACCTTCCAGCCAGGAGCGTCGTGATTGCCTTTGACAAACCAGTAGTTGGACATGACGAGTTACCTCCGAACGTGCATGATAACGCGAACCGGCGGATCGCTTGTTCCTCGGGTCAGTCCAATCTCCCGCCGGCTGCCAACAACTCGGCGTTGAGGACAGCCGCTCCTGCGGCGCCACGCTCGGTGTTGTGGACCAGGGCGACATAGCGGAGATCGAAGACCGGACACGATCGCAGACGCCCGATTGTCACCGTCATCCCCCGACCACGATCGACATCGAGCTTTGGTTGGGGGCGGGGGCCTTCGTCGGCCACGACCACCGGTCGCGCTGGAGCCGAGGGGAGTTCGAGGTCGGCGACCGGCGATTGGAAACCCTCGATGGCGGTGCGGGCTTCCTCCGGGGACACCCGGCGGCCGAGTTTCACCGACACGCTCACGAGGTGTCCATCCACGACTGGTACTCGGTTGGTTTGGGCGCTGACGGCGAATAAAGCCGGGCTGAACGATCCGGCAACCACCGAACCGAGGATCTTCTGGGGCTCGGTTTCAAGCTTCTCCTCTTCACCGGGAATCAGCGGGAGGGCGTTGCCGAGGATGTCGAGGGAGGCAACGCCCGGGTGCCCGGCGCCGGAGATCGCCTGCAGGGTGGTGACCTGAACGGCGTCGATGCCGAAAGCGTCGGCCAGAGGCTTGAGACTCAGGACGAGTCCGACTGTGGCGCAGTTGGGATTGGTCACAATTCCGCCGGGTCCGAATGTCTGATGATCGAGCATCTCCAGGTGACTTGGATTGACCTCGGGGATCAGCAGGGGTACTTCCGGGTGCATCCGGAGTGCCGATGCGTTGGAAACCACCATTGGCCCGCGCCCCGCAAGAACGGGTTCGAGCTCGCGGGCTGCGGAGGATCCCAGAGCCGAGAAGACAACATCACAGTCATCGACGCGGCGGACGTCGCAGACCTCCATTCCGGCGACCGGATCGGGGAGATCCGTCGGTAGGAGCCAGTGGACGGCCTCGCCGTAGGTCTTCCCGGCGGAACGGGATGAGGCCGCGAGGGTTGTCAGTCGGAACCATGGGTGGTCATGCAGCCGGCGGACGAGCCGCTGACCGACGGTTCCGGTCGCGCCGAGAACCGCCGCTCTGAATCGAGGTTGAGTCACCGTTCTTTCCTTTCACATGAGCTGCCCTTCGGACGGCGTTGGCCGCCTGGGTGGCGAGATGGGGAAGCATGAGCGCTTCGTGGAGAATGGCCAAGGACCGATGATGATCGGCGCGGTCGATAACCACGCAGATCGAGTGTTCCGAAGGGCTGACAAATCCCTTGAGCGCAATGTCGCGCCGTCCAAGAGCTTCGAGGGCGCGTCCGGCGACCCACGGTTGTTGCAGGAGGCGGGTGCCGACGACCGAGACGACACTGGCGCCGTCGATCCGATCTAGGGTGAGGTCGGCGGCACAGAGCGAGTCTTCGACGGCGTTGGCGTCGTCCTCGTCGGTGACGAGGGTCCACTCACCACTTGCTGCAGCGAGTGCGGCGATGAGGCACTGCGGGATCACCTCGGTCAGACCGGCGGCGATGGTGGTGGACGGTCCGGTGGCGCGGACCTTGAAGACCACCGCCCGCTCCACCGATGCCAGTGACCGAGCCCCCTTGGGGACTTTCGGCCCGTCATCTACCCAGGTGGACGGTCCGTCGGGGTCGAATGTGTTGCGGACGACTACCGGGATCGACTGGTCGCGGATCGGTGCCATCGTCTTGGAAAAAAGCACCGCGGCGCCGAACCTGGCCAGTTCTGCGGCTTCGTCATAACTCACGCAGGGTTGCGGTCGGGCACCGGCGACGATCTGTGGAGGGGCCGTGAAAATCCCGTTGACATCGGTCCAGATTTCCACCACATCAGCGTCGAGGATCGCTCCGAGCACGGTTGCCGTCAGATCAGAGCCTCCGCGCCCGAGGGTCGTGGTCCTTCCCTGCGGCGCCGCTCCGATGAAACCGGTCACGACCGGGATAGATGTCTCGCCGGCTCTGAGCAGGTTGTCTCTCGAACGTGCGCCGGTCGCCGTGAGATCCACCGTCGCTGCGCCGTGGATGGTGTCGGTGACGATGATGTCCGCCCCGTCGACCGCGTGGGCCGGCGCGCCCTGTGCCCTGAGGGCGGCGGCAATGAGCGGGGCCGACAGACGCTCGCCGCAGGCGAGGATCCGATCGTGGACTGCCGGAGGGCAGTCGCCGATGTATTCGATTCCAGTCACCAGGCGGTGGAGCTGGTCGATGATCGAATCGACGGTTTCCCGGGTGCTCCGGCAGTCGGGGTCCAGTTGGGTGAGAACATCGTGATGGCGGTTCCGGAGCGTCTCGATGGTCCGGCTCGATCGATCCTCGCTCGAACCAGTCCCGTCTGCTAGCTCCACCAGCACGTCGGTGGCCCCTCCGAGGGCGGAGACCACGACCACGACGGGGCCATCCTTTCGAGCCCCCGTGATGATGGAGCACACCTGGGAGATTCTCCGGGCATCGGCCACCGAACTTCCACCGAATTTGAGTACCTTCATCTGCTCCTCCCGTCCGTCAACAGGCCAGCCGCCGCCGAAAGGCGGAGGCGCGGCTGCGGAAAGACCGGAGTTGCTGATCGAGATCCGCGGTTTCGATCAGAAAGGCATCGTGACCGTGTGGCGAACGGATGGTGCCGAGTTCGCCCAGCGGGCTCAGTTCGGCGATCTCCAGCTGTTCCTCGGGTGGGTAGAGACCGTCGCTGTCGATGGCCACCGCCAGGATCGGGATCTCGAGGGAGCCCAGGGCGCGTTCGATGCCGCCACGATCGCGGCCCACATCATGGCTGTCCATGGTGTGGGTCAGCTGGACGTAGGATGCTGCGTCGAAACGGTCGACGATGGCGCTTCCGTGGTACCGGAGCCAAGCTTCGATCTCGAAGTCGCCGTCGTCGGTGCGCCGCCGTCCGAACCGGTCGCCCAGACTTCGAGGTGTCCGGTACGAACACATGGCCATCTTGCGCGCCGCAGCGAGCCCGGCGGCGGGCGGCTCGTCCGGTTCGAAATGTCCTCCACGCCAGTGCGGGTCTGCGGCGATGGCGGTGCGCTGAGCCTCGGACTGTGCGATGCACCAGGCCGAATGGCGCGCCGGGGCTGCGATCACGGCGGCCGCCGCGACTCGGGAGTCCTGGAGCGCCCACTCGAGCGCCTGCATGCCACCGAGGGATCCGCCGACCACGAGACGGATCCCTCGGACGCCGAGGGTGTCGAGAACGAGTCGTTGGGCGCGGACCGCGTCGGCCACGGTCACGGACGGGAAGTCGCCTCCCCAGCGCTTGCCGGTCCCCGGCCAGTCCGCGGCCGGCCCGGTACTGCCATAGCAGCTCCCCAGGATGTTGCAACAGATGATGAAATCTCGGTCCGGGTCGAGCGCCCGGCCCGACCCCAGGAGATCCGACCACCAGAGATCGACATAGGGTGACCCGGTCAGCGCGTGACAGACCACCACGGCGTTGGTCCCGGTGGGTGTCAGCCGGCCCCAGCTGCGGTGGGCGATGGCGACGTCGGGGATGACTTCTCCACTCTCGAGTTCGAAGTCACCGATTTTGGTGATGGTTGTGCCGATACGGGGGAGATCTGCGCTGCTCATGCGGCGGCCTCGGCGATCCGGCTGAATGCAGTAACGAAGTCCGCCTTGATGTCGTCGATGTGCTCGATCCCCACCGAGACTCGGATGAGGTCGGCGGTCACTCCCGATGACAGCTGCTCATCATCGGTGAGTTGCTGGTGGGTGGTGCTCGCCGGGTGGATGACAAGCGATTTGGAATCTCCCACGTTGGCCAGGTGCGAGGCCAGCTGGAGCGAGTCGATGAACGATCGGCCCGCAGCCTCGCCACCCTTGATCCCGAAGGTGAGGACACAGCCGAACCCGTTGGTCAGGTAGCGTCGTGCGCGGTGGTGCCAGGCGTGACTCTCGAGACCGGGATATGAAACCCATGAGACGTGGGGATGGGCCTCGAGCCAACGGGCGAGCTCGAGGGAGTTGGCGGCCTGGCGCTCGACCCGGAGGGACAGAGTCTCCAGCCCTTGAAGAAGGAGGAATGCGTTGAACGGACTCTGGCAGGGTCCGAGATCGCGAAGGCCCTCGACCCGGGCGCGGATGATGAAGGCGATGTTGCCGTGGGGACTGTCCTTGCCGAAGGCGTCGGCGAAGACCAGGCCATGATAGCCGGGGGACGGCTCGGTGAAGGACCGGAAGCGGCCGCTCGCCCAGTCGAAGTTCCCCGAGTCGATGATGACCCCGCCGATGGATGTCCCGTGCCCGCCGATCCACTTGGTGGCCGACTCGACGACGATGTCGGCGCCGTGCTCGATGGGTCGGCAGAGATAGCCGCAGCATCCGAAGGTGTTGTCGACGATCAGTGGGATGCCGTGCGAGTGAGCGAGTTCGGCGAGACCCTCGAGATCCGGCACGTTGAATCGTGGATTGCCGATGGTCTCGACATAGAGAGCTTTTGTGTTCTCTCTGATTGCCGGGGCAAAGGCCGCCGGTTCGTCGCCTTCAACGAAGTCGACCGCGATGCCGAGTCGGGGGAGCGAGATTTTGAGTTGGTTGTAGGTGCCGCCGTAGAGGTTTTGGGTGGCGACGATGTGGTCGCCCGCCTCGGCCAGAGTGGTCAGCGCGAGGAGTTGAGCCGCTTGTCCACTCGATGTGGCCAGGGCTGCGATTCCACCCTCTAAAGCGGCGACGCGTTGCTCGAAGACATCGGTCGTGGGGTTGGAAAGGCGGGTGTAGATGTTGCCGAACTCGGCGAGGGCAAAGAGGCGGGCGCCATGGGCGGTGTCGTCAAAGGTATAGGAGGTTGTCTGATAAATGGGCACGGCGCGGGCGTTGGTGCCCGGAGCGGGCTCCTGGCCGGCGTGGAGTTGGAGGGTCTCAAAGTGGTAGTCGTTGGTGTGATCGGACATGTGGCTCTCCTGTTCGGTTCTCTCGTTGATCGGCGAGGGAGATGTCGTGGTTGGAGATCCACATTCGCATTCGCATGGTCGTAGTCTTTGTCATGTCCGAACTCCTTGTGTTGAGGCCACAAAAAAACCCGCAGCGCTGGGCTGCGGGTTTGGAACTTTGTGGCGGTTGTTGCTAGATCGAATTCCCCGCGAAGCTCCTCACCCACAGCATGCGCATCGACATGCGCGTGGTCATGGCCATGGTGGGAAGCGTCGCGTTCTTCATCGAGATCAGTTCTACTCCAAGGGCGGTGGGGTGTCAAGGGGGGCAATCTCGGGCAACCGCGATGATTGAACCAAGTCGGGATCGCTTTCGGAGGTCCACGCTCGCGGTCTTGAGGTCCGGCTGCCACCGCCGTGGCGTCCTGGAACACCGGCCTTCTGGTCCGCCTCCGGCGACCCAGCGTCGCACCATCGGCGTGGTCGCGCGGGGGGATGATTGGAGGGCTGCGACCACGCCGATGGCACGCCGACGGCCTGCTTCGTTGCCGGGATAGCCGCACCGGATCGCTCTGCCGCGAGGGTTGCCCGGCAGCGCCATTGTGTGGATCGCGCCGCGGAGCCGGATGGTCGTTCCGGCACAATGGCGTGCCCGGCACGCCCCGGTGGGGCGCCATAAGTCCGCGTTCCAGCGAGGAACGAAGCCAATCGGCGGCGGGTGTCTGACAACAACCCGGAGTGACCATGCTGCGGTCAGCGGGTCCGGTTCCGGCTAGGAGCTTGCACCGAATAGATCCTCGAGGGAGGCATTGGGGTCGCCGGCAGGGTTTTCGCCGAGGATCTCTTCGGCACAATCTCCTACTGGATTCGCTTTGCGAATCCTTGAAAATGGG
>Ga0164313_10001366_pt1 | contig 21528 bp, 18 predicted proteins | sample GuaBasSedimGuay4_FD_113735 | JGI IMG/M metagenome (GOLD analysis project Ga0164313, IMG submission 113735) | Subseafloor sediment microbial communities from Guaymas Basin, Gulf of California, Mexico - Guay4, Core 4569-4, 0-3 cm | ecosystem: Environmental > Aquatic > Marine > Hydrothermal vents... | reverse complement strand
TCCTCAGAGTCGGCAAACATATCAAGTACCCCGTCACTGTCAGTGTCGCTGGGTGCGATGGCGATTCCAGCCAGTAACAAGTTGAACCCCGTGTTGATTGCCACGGTGGAGATTACCGTATTGTTGGTGGTACTGATCACCGAGACATTATTCGTATTCCGGTTGGTTAAGTAGGTGAATAATCCGTCCTGTGTGATGGCGACGTCCTGTGGATTTGCACCCACCGACACGCGGATTTTCAAAAGGAATGATCAATTTATAATGTTTTATTAATCCGTCGCTTACGGTGTTTGCCCTTTTGCAATGTGCCAGTAAATGCTAGTAAACGCCGGTAAACGACAGGTGGTAGTACACAATTTTGACACAGTGAGCGGTTCACGAAACTGTTTTGAAGTCGCAATTATGACGGTTCTTTAATTGATTAGCTTATGTTCAATGTCTGATGCTGCCAATGTAGTGAGAATCAGTTCAACGAGATCATCACGGTTTTGTGTATGAAACCATTCCCTCGCTCTGCCTACCCTTTTGTATTTTTCACGTATTACTGCAAGTATTGACGTTTCCGCTTTGTTGAGTTGATCAGGATGCACAATCGCAATAGGTATAAAGTTCACCTGGTTGTCGAAATTGTCGATATAGCCTTTGCGTCTTGATTTAAACGAGTTTTTTGTAATTCCAACTTTCGTATGTTGCTCATTGACCATTGTTTTGTAATTTTTTGGTCGATAGATTGATTTCATAACTCGGGATGTAGGAAAAGCTATGTATATCCCTTTTTCCTTACCCAAAGATTCATCTAATTGCATTTTCTCCATGGATGGCCAAGAAACCCGAGCCAATTTTCCTGTGCCCTTATTCATCTCTGTTCTGTCGATCATTCGTGCTTCGAAATGAAAATCCTCACTAATTTTGACAACAATGAGTTTATTGAAATTTCCCGCTCTTTTTACTTCTACTTTCTCAATAGATTTTTCAGGTGAGATAGTCTTTACTTCAACAAGGTCGTTTCCAATTCTTCCGTCAGACCCTTGGGCTCGGGGTTTGTTGCGTTGAATGCCAAAGGTAATTTCTGCGAATATTTCACCGAGTTCTCCATATACAGGCAGATGACGACCAGTAACTGCATGATATTCTCCAGCAACCTCGATAATCTGCTCAAAAACCATAACTAGGTCCAGGCTCGCATTTGGATGCCTCGATTTTAGTTCATTTTCATAAATGTTCGAGTTGACCCAATCCCAACTGATCCACTCTCCATCGTCCCAAATACCCTCAGCGGGGCCATCAATTATTCCGCCAGTTTGTGCACATCTGAATACCATTCTAAGCTCCTTATAACTTAAGTTTTATCGTCGGAAGACTTTCCAGATTGGCTTCCTGTTTGGATAAAAAACATTCAAGTCTGGTGTGTACTTATGGCAACCAGCTGCATAGTTGGATTGAGTTCGCATATCGTAAAGTTTGCATAATATTGTCCTTGGATTCTTACTGCCGATGTAACTTGAATTTGTTTCATGATAGCGGCACAGATAACAATCCCTAACTTTTATTTCGTTGTAATAGGCTCGTTCAAGTTCTAAAGGAAAAGGATCTTTTTGAAGAAAAGCATCCGGTGATTCATTAGTTACATTTCTGACATAGTTATTTTTATCGTTAAGAAGGTAGTCAAGTTTATAGATTTTGTCATTATATAATCCACACTCACCATTGGGAAAGACGACAAAATAACTAACATCTTTAACACAATCGTTTTTGAGATTGATTTCTATGGGAGAAGGACGGAAGTTGATTAGGTTGATTCGATAATCGCAAGATGAAATTTTAGTTAAGTGGAAAACCTCCAAATCACTCTGTTCTTGAATATTAAATTCAATTATTTTTGTGTCGAACGCAATTTTTTGCTTGGAACAGAAGTGGGTCACAGCAATTTCGACATAAATTTTGTCACCATTTTGAGTGGTTAACAATAGATCAGGTATTAGTGCACCATCTCGTTTTTCTTCTTGAATATTGATAAATGCTTTTGTTAAATCAAAAGTTGCCGCCTCATCATCACAACCTTGACTGCAAGGGCCGTGCTCGCAGAAGTTGCAAAAAACCGGTCTTGGATATTCTAGTAAATATACTTGTTTTTGTTCCAGGCACCGCTGGTAGGTTTCTTTGAATAATATTTTCCCCATTTTATGCAAATAAGTTTCAGGAGAGCATTCGATATCAATTTTGTGACGAAAATGTTTCTTTCGCGTTTTTCCCAGAACTGGTCTAAGTGTTCTCCCGCAACCGAGATACTCATAATTCTGTCTATCTTGTTCGGTCAGTGAATTGACATCAATGGGACTACCCTCTTCAGACAAGGCGAATCGATATTTTATAGAATTCCGTTTCATAGAATGTTCACAATAATAGAACAGATGCACAAATTCGACACAGCATCAACCAAAAAAAGCAAAGTGGCCACGGTAACCTATTAATTGTATGAGGGAAACGCGCTAATTAGGGTGCCGTCAGATCGGATTTTCAAAATGAATGATCAGTTTTTAAAGATTTATTAATCAGTCACTTGCGGTGTTCACCCTTTGGTAAAGTGCCAGTAAATGGCAGTAAACACTAGTAAATGAGAGTTGGTTGTACACAATTTTGTCACACTGTCATAACGTTTGAATTAACCGGCGCAAAAATGAGCAGCATTTTTGCATCTGGTGGAGGGCCGCAGGACCGGAACGAACTTGAACGTTTTAGGTTTCATATCTTTCAATTCTCAGAGCCAGCCACCAATCTGATAGCGCAACAGCAGTCAACGGCACTTACCCACTGAAAGACGCCCGACTTTCGCTACTTGCTTGCAATTTGATTCTTCAGAACTAAGTGCATGGCTTTCGCAAACTGATCTAACTTTTCTAAATCGCTGAGATCGTAATACTGAAGCTGTGCTACAGCATCTGGAATTTCTACTTCGTCTAGTAATACTGGAAGGATGTGAACTCGATTGCTGGTGCTCGATGAATCTTTATCTTCACCTAAGAAGTGATTTAGATGTTCGGCAATGGACAATTCTGAATCCACACTAAAACCGGTTTCGCTTGCCACTTCAGAATTCTTAGATAAGAACGTCACAAAAACGTCTGACGTTTTGATGGCAGTTTCTATTTCCTTTTTCCAATTTTGTCCCGGTAAGATATCGTACTCTGCCATCCACGGGTTAAGTCCGCTTTCAATCAACTTCCTATATACCTTTCCAACGCGATCTTGATCAATACTTCTGTGGCTTAAAAAGATTCTTCCAGATCCAGCATTGTTGTCCTGTTTGACTTTCTTATTTATGGAACTCTCGAGAATGCTTTCAATGTGATGATAAAGATGGACCCTTAGCTTTCGTTCGAAATCTCTGGCTGAATCAAAATCCCAATACAAGACACCGTTGTCTTGAAGTTTATTTTTAAAGTCGAAAATCGAACCAAGCTGGTCTAGTTCTTGCTTGTTACGCACGGCTTTTGGCGCTTTGAAATAGAACATTATCTTAGGAGTTCCATATTCTTTGAAGACTTCGTAAGCGATATCGAATTCCTCTTCAGTTCCAGATCCAGCATTTTTAGTTTTTGTTCCAAATCGTTGCCACATTATTCCGACTAAAACACTATAGCTACCAATTTGGTTGTTTATTACATCTTGTGAGTAATCCCCAATATCTGGGTATGAATGAGTTTCCCATTTAACCAATTCTAGATGTACATTTCGTGACTTCCCTAGGGTCAGTTGTAGGTCTTCAATTGCTTCAGATACGATCTGCCGTTCATCTGAAACATCACCAGGGCTTGCCAAGAATATTCGAATGTTCTTCATTTTATTACCTATCCAGGTATTAGCTTATGCCAATGGTAACCGGCGCATTTGTAGTGAGCGGAGCTAACGAATAATAACATCGAGTCGGACAAGCGCAAGTTGCAGATTAGCCAATTAATTACACATGCTCGCCCGATATGCCGGTAGTTAGACTCCAACAAAGTCGTCACTATTTGTGTTTGACTCGGCCCTATAATGGGACAGAGTCCTTTGGGCATAAATGTGCCGGTTAGGTCTTGTTATTGCATGGGTTGAAAAATGGTGGCCAGAGGTGGAATCGAACCACCGACACGCGGATTTTCAAACCGTGAGCTTATCCAGAATCTCATCGCTAATACGAATACGTTCCTCAATAGATTCCTCATCAAACGTAAGCCGAAGTTTATGAGGTCCTGCCAACTTATAATCGAACGGTTGTTTCTGAATCATCTCAAGAAGGGCAGCGGGGTTTGCACTTGTATCTTCGGCAAATTCAATACGTCCACCGGTTTCACCAAAATCAATACGGCTGACACCGATGGCACGCGCTTTCTGCCGTAATTCGGCAATCTGGAACAGGTGCTTGGTCTGGGGGGGTAACAGGCCGAAACGGTCGATCATCTCGACCTGCAAATCCCTGAGGACTGATTTGTCGGGCGCGCTTGCGATTCGTTTGTACAAAGTAAGCCGTGTGTGGATATCACCCAGCCAGTCATCCGGGATCAGTGCGGATATATGCAGTTCGATTTCTGTTTCCTGGTGCAGGCTGCCTTCCAGGTCGACTTCCTTGCCTTCGCGTAGCCCGGCAACTGCACGCGCTAGCAATTCACTGTAGAGGCTGAACCCAACCGACTGGATTTCACCGCTTTGCTCATCACCAAGTAATTCCCCTGCACCACGTATTTCCAGGTCGTGGGTGGCTAATGTGAAGCCCGCGCCCAGTTCCTCCAGCGAGGCAATCGCCTCCAGCCTCTTGTGGGCATCACGGGTCATGCTGCGCTTATCCGGTGTGACCAGGTAGGCATAGGCACGATGGTGTGAACGGCCCACACGGCCCCTGAGTTGATGCAACTGGGCCAGCCCGAACTTATCTGCACGGTTGACGATAATAGTGTTGGCCGTGGGTACGTCGATGCCGTTTTCGATGATGGTGGTGCAGACCAGTACATTGATTCGCTGGCGGTAAAAATCCAGCATGACCTTCTTCAGCTCACCCTTGGGCATCTGACCATGCGCTACACGGATACGCGCAGAAGGCACCATTTCACTGACTTCACGCGCTATCTGTTCGATATTGCGTACTTCATTGTGCAGAAAGAACGCCTGGCCACCACGTTGTATTTCCCGTTGCAGGGCCTCTCGTAACAAGGCTGAGTCCCAGGGTGTAACCAGTGTTTTAACGGCCATACGGCGTGCTGGCGGGGTTGCAATGATGGAAAGGTCGCGGATGCCCGACATGGCCATATTGAGTGTTCGTGGAATCGGTGTTGCAGTGAGTGTCAGCATGTCGACCTCGGCCCTGAGCTGCTTTAACCGTTCCTTTTGCCGAACACCAAAACGTTGTTCCTCATCAACGATCACCAGGCCCAGTTGTTTGAAGCGAATGTCACGCTGCAGTAATTTATGTGTGCCAATGACGATATCCACTTTGCCATCAGCAAGATCCTTGAGCGTGGTACTCAGCTGCTTGCCGGTGCGAAACCGTGATAACAATTCGATACGTACCGGCCAATCGGCAAAACGGTCACTGAAATTGGAAAAATGTTGTTGGGCGAGCAGGGTGGTTGGCACCAGGATGGCTACCTGTTTCTCGCCCTGAACAGCGACGTAGGCCGCACGTAAGGCGACTTCGGTTTTACCAAAGCCAACGTCACCGCAAACGACACGGTCCATGGGTTGGTCGGAAACCATGTCTTCGAGTACCGCTTCAATGGTTCTTTGTTGATCCGGCGTTTCCTCGAAAGGGAAACCGGAGCTGAAATCGGCATACATGGGTTTGTCGAGCTCAAACTCGAAACCCTTTCGTGCCTGTCTGAGCGCGTATAGTTCCAGCAGTTCTGCAGCGACATCCCGGACCTTTTTGGCCGCACGTTTACGTGCATTGGCCCATTGCTCACTACCCAGGCGGTGCAATGGTGCCTTTTCTGCAGCACCACCGGTGTAGCGGCTGATCAGGTGCATGGAAGTGACCGGTACGTATAACTTGTCTTCGTTGGCGTATTCCAGCTTCAGGAATTCCGCTTCACGGTCATCAATCTCGAGCGACTGTAGTCCCTGGTAACGCCCGATGCCATGGTCCTCATGAACAACCGGATCTCCGAGCTCAAGATCGGACAGACTGCGAATAATCGCCTCTGGGTCACGCTCGGAGAGTTTTCGAGTGGTTTTGGGCCGGACCCGGCCGCCAAATAACTGGCTTTCGGTCAGAACCGCAATGTCTTTCCCGGCTACAAAACCCTGTTCCACCGGCAGAACCGTCAGCCCGAGACTGGCCCCGGATGTCTGGAATTCTGTCCAGGATTCAAACCGCTGTGGAAGGATGCCGAATGCCCGCAGGGTTTCTGAAAGTACCTCGCGTCGTCCGGTTGTATCGGCGGCGAACATGATACGCCCGGGATAGTTTTGGGTAAATTCGAGCAATGCCGCAGCAGGCTCATTACCGCGCTCATGGATGTGGAGGTCCGGTGCGATCTGTGTATCAAAGTGCATACTGGAAGCTGGTCTTTCATTTGCCTCGTACAGGTCAACCGTATTGTAGTCAGCTAACTTGCTTTGAATATTGTCGGTATCGAAGTAGAGCTCCGGCGGGTCAAGTATTGGCCGTTCTACATCGTGGCGACGCTGCTCCCAACGTTCGTTTGTGGATGACCAGAAATCGCTCGCTGCAGCGAAGGTGCCTTGCTGGGTAACCACCAGGGGTTTGTCGGGCAAGTAATCGAGCAGGCTTTCGGTGTGTTCAAAAAACAGTGTTAGATACTGTTCCAGCCCCTGGGGATGGTTACCCTGGCGTAAATCCTGATAGAGAGACACATTACGGGTATCGACGACGAACCGGTAGCGAAAGGCCTTGCGAAAGTCGTTGAACGAGTCATCGTCGCAGGGGTATTCGCGAGCCGGCAGCATGCTGAAACTGTCCAGCTCTGCGGTCGAGCGTTGGGTTTCAGGATCAAATTCCCGCAATGAGTCAATTTCTTCATCAAACAGGTCAATGCGTAAAGGCAATCTTCTGCCGGTAGGGAATAGGTCGATAACAGATCCGCGAACTGCAAACTGACCTGCCTGGTAGACCGGGTCGGCATGGCTGTATCCCGCCTGCTGCAGCTTCTGACGAAAATTATCAATGACCAATGACTGACCAGTTTTCAGCTGTATATTTCGCCCAAGCGCATGGCTTCTCGGTGGTAAGCGTTGCATCAGGGTGGCAATCGGGACAAATAGCAGACCGCGTTTCATGTCTGCCAGTGAAGACAAGGTCGTAAGACGCTCGGCAATAATGTCCGGGTGTGGGGAAAAAGGATCGTAAGGCAGTGTTTCGTGATCAGGGAAATGTAAAACCGGCAGCTTGCCATCACTGAACAGACGGACATCCTGCTCAATTACATGTGACTGGTGGCTGGATCGGGTGATGATCAGCACAATGCCTTCATGCGCCCTGGTCGCTGACAATAAAGCCAAAGCAGTGCTGCTGCCATGCAGACCGGTCCAGTTTGAGGAACCATGATCAAAACGAGCCCTAAGTGGACTCATTGGCCCCGTGGTTTTCATTAGCCGGCTTGTGGTTCGTAAGAGGGTTTCCCGTAAAACTTCAGTATTAGCCAGAGTATCAGCAGGCCAACTGTCATACCGAGCCACCAGGGTAATCCTAATGCCGTGGGAATACTGCCTATCAATATGGCCACTCCGCCGACCGTCATTGCATATGGCAACTGCGTACGGACATGCTCGATATGGTCACAACCGGATGCCAGTGAAGACAATATGGTGGTATCTGAAATGGGTGAGCAATGATCACCCCAGACGGCACCAGCCAGAATGGCTGAAATTGATGAGTACAGGATATGCATGTGTTCTGGACCGGCCTGGCCCTGCGCCACCATTACCGCCCAGGTCAATGGCATGGCGAGTGGGAACAGAATACCCATGGCTCCCCAACTGGAACCCGTCGCAAAAGCCGTTGCTGCTGCCAGTAGAAATACTATCGTGGGAAGGACAAACACGGGTAGGGCATCGCCAAGTACGCTGACCAGGAAATCCGCGGTTTTTAATATATCGCTCACTTCTCCGAGCGACCAGGCAAGTATAAGAATGATCATGGCCATCAACATTGCGCGCAGGCCGTGGAACCAGGCATTGACAACCTCTTCCAGGCTCATGATTCTCTGTAGCAGTGACAATAGTGCTGCAGTCATCATGGAGGACAGCGAGGCCCACATCAGGGCAGTATATGAATTGGCATTACCGATGATTTGCTGCAGGGTTGGTTCAGCGATATCAGATGATGCCTCCTTACCCGTGACGTACAGTCCAACGATTACACCCAGGACCATGACAAGGATGGGGATATAAGCATTGAAAGCCCGTTGGGGTTTGCCTTCTATGGGTCTGATACTGTCTGCTTCCTCGGTGTTTTTCCTATCCATATCCGGATTATGGGAGCCATTTTGCTGGGCATGCCTTTCTGCTTCAAGCATGGGTCCGAAATCCCGACCCGTGGCAGATACCATGAAAACAAATACGATGGCCATAATCGGGTAAAAACTGTAGGGGATGGTATTTAGGAACATCAGGTAAGCTTCGGCATCCAGTCCTTCCATCTTGTCTAAGGAGTCGCCAATCAGGCCAATTTCATAACCAATCCAGGTCGTTACGATGGCAATACAGGCAACAGGCGCTGCAGTTGAGTCCACGATATACGCCAGTTTTGCTCTCGAAACACGCATTGAATCGGTCACCGGTCGCATCGTGTTTCCGACCACCAGGGTATTGGCATAGTCATCGAAGAATATGGCGAGACCCAATGAGGCGGTTGCCAGACAGGCATGCCGGGCAGAATCAGCCCATTTTATGATGTGATTGACGATGCCCTGCATCCCGCCGTTTTGCGAAATAATGCCGACCATGCCGCCAACCATCATCGAGAACAGTACAATCGCCGTGTGATCGGGGTTTGCCAAAGCGTTCAATACATACACCTGGAAAGTATCCAGCAATCCCGTCCAAAGGCCTGTCAGGCCAAAGTCATTGATGACCCACGCACCCATCCAGATACCGAGGAAAAGAGCAGGCACCACGCGCTTAAATGCCAACGCAACGGCAATGGTCAACAGCGGAGGCAAGATTGAAACCCAGCTTGCGGCAGCTTGTGGTTCGGATTCTGCCGCGCCCGCAATGGTGCTAAAAAACAAAAGATAAATTACATAAAGTATATATTTTAATTTATTGTTATTTAACATTAAACACTACCTCTAATAGCGATTAGTGCTTGCTTTATGCGCTTGCCAAAAGCATCGAAGTCAGCTTCTGGAAGCTTATACATGCTCAGCCATGTCTTTTCAGCATCAAGTGCTTCTTGGGTTACTGGTAGTCTGATACTTTCCCCGGACATGGATTCAGCCAGGCGGTCCACCTGGTACTTCATACGCTGGTCACGATCTTCATCGGGTGATGGCAGGCCCGCAATAAACTCGAGTCCGATACACAGCGCCCTGGCCCGGGTTGCCAAATCCTCAATCTCATCTTCACTCAAAGCAGCGATTTTTCCCGCCAGAATTTCCTGACAGACCTGATCCATATCGCTTTCGAGACTGCCTTCTGAACTGTTCCCGGGCCAGGCTTTATTAAACTTTTTTTCTGCAACCTTACTGATGGTGCCTTTCTGGGTTCTGCCGTTCACAGTAAGTTCGTGTAGCAGTCCGGATTTCAACCACCAACGATCGCGATCTTTCTCGACTTGTTGCAACTCGGCCTGATCAACCTGTTGCTGGTACTGTGCAACCATATCCTGGAATGACAGCAGAAGTTTACGGTCGGGGTGCTGTATTTCTTTCCAGCTGTCCTGCAAACCCTGGACTTTGCCGTGTAGTGCAGACAAATCATCTTCGTTTTTGAGTATGTCCCGCAATTCTGTACACAATGCCTTTTGTGCTGACAAGCGTTCATTATCCGCCGCCCGGATGCTTGCCTGTTCTTCCTTAAGTTCATTGAACAGGGGATCCAGGTGTTCGCGGAACTGGTTCCATAGTTCCTGTTCCCGACTGCGCCATAGGCTACCCGCAGCTTTCCAGTTTGATTGCAGTGATTTCGCCTGGTCGATGGCCTCGCTGCGTTCGGGCATATGTATCAACTGGCTGGCGGCGCGGATCAGTTTCATTTTCTCCCTTTCCACCACCTCGTAGTGTGCCTGCACGGCTGAGTTCGCTTTGTCCAAAGCAGCTTTCAGTTGTTTTGCCATTTTTTGGCGTTGGCCGGCAGGCAGGTTGCTGAGATCATGAAGCTTCTTACGACCCTGGGTCATTCCTTTACCCAGTGCCGTCCAGTCGGCTGGCTCGGCCGTTGCCAGTTCTTCGAGTTCGGTACAGAATTCGGTCAGCGACTGTACGTGGCGTGAGCGTATCTCACTGCGCTTGTCCAGGTAGGGTTTGGCGGTATCAAAGGCTGTATGGCCGGCGGCACTGAATTTTCGCCACATCCACGGGGCGGCAACAAATTTCTTGTCACCCGGTATCTGTTCACTTTGTTCCAGTTTTTTCCATTCCACTTGCAGACTTTTAATCCGGTCGAGCAGGGCATCCGGGTGCAGGTCAGCCGCTGGCAGAACTTCCATTTCCGCAATCAGGCGTTTACGAACCTTGTTATTCGACCAGTGATGCCAGTCACGTAGCTCGCGCAGACGTGCCTGCATAGCAGACATTTTGCTGTTGATCTTTTGCCAGTCTTTGCTTCTGCCACGCTCTTTTGTTGCCTGTTGTAACCGGGCACGTGTTTCGAGGGCTTTGTGCAACTCGCCCTGTTCCAATTCTGTTTCCAGTTGTGTCAGTAAATCCTGTGCCTGACCGAGCTCCTTTTCGTCTTGCTGGTTCTGTAATTCAAGTTGTGCCTGCATGGCGTCAAGTGCAGTGTTGGCTTCATCCCAACACACCTGGTCCTCGGGATGCGGCGGTGTGCATTGATTCCAGGCCTTTTCCAGTTGGGTCTTCAGTTTGTCAATACGCTTTGCGTTGGGTGATCGCGTATTTTCAGACTCGTACAGACAGATGGCTGAGGCCGTCTTTGCCAGGGATTCATTGGCATGCTGGCTTTCCACGACCACAGGTGTTGGTTTTTTCAACGGCTCTGGTTTCGGGTCTGCACTAGCTTCGGCTATTACCTCTGGTGCGGGCGAAACAACCGGCGGGGCAGCAAGTCGCTCGCAGGCACGTTGATACCGTTCGACCATATCATTCCTGGTTTTATCCGCTATGTGCTGCCATGCCGCGTGCATGCTTTCGATTTCTTTGCTGTTCCTATGATCCGCGTCCAGTGCCTGTTTCTCGAGTGTGCTGCAGATTCTTACTGCCTCATTCTGAACTGCTTTCCGATCACCCTGTTCAAGCAATTCCTCGTGCAGGCGTTTTTGTAATTCAGCGTAAAGTGATTTGTCCCGCTTTCGCAACGCATCGATGACACGTTTGAGTGTTGTTTGTTGTTTTATCCGGCTGGCCGCAAAACGTCGATTTTCGGCATTGTTATCCTGTATACAGCAGTCTCCCAGTACACCCTGTCTCTCAACTTTGGCCAGCGCTGCGCGACGTAATTCGTCCTCTGGGGCATGACTGGCAAGGTGTTCGATCAAATCGCGATTCGACGTGGCTTCAACCACCTGCATACGAAATTTGAGTGGCGGACGGGATTCGTTCGTGGAAGATGCCAATTGCCGGATCCGCTCTTCCAGCAGTTTCCTGACTGTTGGATCTGTCTCGCTGCTGTACAGCTTCAGAATATTTCCGAGTTGGTGAAGTCGTTTGATTGCAGCACAACGTACACGGCTGTCTTCGTCAGCAGCTGCAATTTCCAGCAGGCTATTGATGAGTTCGGGCTGTTGTTCGTTAGTAACGGCTTCGAGACGGATGTCGGCATTCTTATGTTGCCACTTGGGTTTGAAAAGACGTTGTTTCCAGTTCATTTCAGATTAGGCTGCCAGTTTGGATTGGTTAAGAAAGTGCTTTTCCAGAAGTTGGAATTGCTCCTTCGCAGTTGGTACACGCATTAGATCATACAATATCTGTTTTGAGTCGGGGCGTCCCTTGAGATACCAGCCGATATGTTTACGGGCCACCCGTACACCGTGGGTTTCACCGTAAAATTCATGTAGGCGTTGCAGATGAACACACATCACTGTGTGGATTTCTTCCGCTTCCGGGGGCGGTAGTGTTTCCCCAGTGTCGAGGTAATGACTGAACTCCCTGAATATCCATGGATTACCCTGTGCACCACGCCCTACCATCAGTCCCTGCGCACCTGTGAAATCCAGTACATCCCTGGCCTGTGAGGCCGTGGTTACATCGCCGTTGGCAAATACCGGAATGGATATGTCATGGCAGATAGAACGAATGGTCTCGTATTCCGCCTGTCCGCGAAAACGGTCCGCACGTGTGCGGCCATGTACTGCAAGTGCAGAAATACCACAGGACTCCGCAATTTTTGCAACTTCAACACCGTTGCGGTTGCTTGTATCCGGTCCGGTTCGTATTTTCAGTGTGACAGGTACATCCACGCTGGCGACGACGGTTTTGAGTATGTTCTCGACCAGGACGATATCGGATAACAAAGCGGAGCCACCGAGTTTACCGCAGACTTTCCTGGCCGGGCAACCCATGTTGATATCAATGATCTGTGCACCCATGGAAACGTTATGACTGGCAGCTTCCGCCAGTTGTGCGGGTTCACTGCCAACGATCTGTACTGCAAGCGGGGCCGGTTCACCATCAAAATTGCTGCGCCAGGTGGATTTACGGGTATGTCTTAGTTGTGGATTTGAGGTAAGCATTTCGGTGACCACGTAACCCGCACCCAGTTCACGGCAAAGCTGGCGGAATGGACGGTCGGTAACACCCGCCATTGGTGCCAGGGCAATGGGGTTGGGTAATGTGTAAGGTCCAATTTGCATGGCTATGGTTTTCTGATTTTCTCGTATCTGATGTCAACTCAAGGCTTCGAATATCTGGAAGCCTGCCACCCAGGTACCAATGGCGGAACCCAGGTTCGAGAAAAAGAATACCAGCAATATGCGTGTTGCGGGATTTTTGAACCAGCCCTTGATAGTGGTGGCATCATCCCGCAGTCTTTCAAGGTCGGAAACCTTTGGCTTACGCAACCAGGATTCGACGGCTCCGGTGACCATACCCGCTGCTACGGCAGGGTTCAGCGAGGTTAACGGGGCGGCGATCATAGCGCTCAATATCGTTAACGGATGGGCCCGCGCAATCAGTGCACCCAGTGCAGCGAGGCCGCCATTAATGGCTACCCAAAGTGTAACCAGTTGCCACCCAAGCTCGGGGCTGCGGGAGAAACCGATCCAGAAACCGGTAAGCACCAGTGCGGCGATCACCCACGGAACAAATTTCGGCCAGCGTTTGGGTGCTGGCAGCTTTGACAGGCTCTCAACCTCGCTCGATGGATCCTGCTGGTCCGTGGCGAGGTATTTTGCCAGGCCCTCAAGGTGACCGGCACCGATGACGACCAGGATGCGCTTGCCAGCGTTATCCAGGTTTTCCTGACGCAGGCGCGCTGCCATGAATCGATCCCGTTCCCCGATCAAGGCCTCAAAAAGCTCAGGTGATTGTTCAGCAAACTCGGTAAACGTGGATTCGAGGATGTCGCCTTCCTTGAGTTTCTCAATCTGCTCTTCATCGATCTCCTCAGAACTGACCGTGCTCATCACCAGGCCGGTTGTCAGCATCATGCGTTTGTACCAGGGTACGGCCCGATAGCTGCGTTTCAACGTCGTAGCGAGATCCCGGTCGATCAGTTGTAACGGCATGTCATGGGCTACAGCAGCATCGGCAGCAGCCTTGAGCTCAGCACCTGGCTCGATACCAAATTGCTCGGCAATGCGCCGTTGATACGCACCCAATGCCAGGTTGGCCATTACCAGTCCCGCCTTTTTCTCACGGATAATGCGGTAGATGTCCATGTCCTTCCATTGCTGTTGCTTTGTCAGGGCCTGATGGCGCGCAGGGCAAAGCTCAACGGCGATGGAATCGAACTGACCACTGCCGGCCATTTCTGTGACGGCTTCTACACTGGCGCGGGAAACGTGTGCAGTGCCCAGCAACACGTAATCAACGCCGTCGCGGGTTATTTCCCGTATCGGTTGCTCATTGAGCACTTGTTTGGAGGTCGCCGTTTCCGGCGTTGATAAGATGTTTGAGTCAGGCATTCAGGTTCGAGAACCCCCACAATGGGGCTCCATGCGTTTTGAGAGGGCGCAAGGATAGCGCAGAAGCAGGTCCTGTGCCTATTTTTCTATTACTGCACCGGGGTGTAAAACTGTAAACAACACCAGGTCATACTCAAAATAAACACTGTATTTGTCATACTTCCAGCTGGAAATCGGTGGATCACCTACTGTTGCCAGTTTTTGTGTTGGTGTTCCGAATCTTGCTTCGACAGTTGCTTTGTTTTGTCCGTTTTTTGGCAATGCCATGCGATCTGCCTGGCGGACCTCATCAATTATCAATACATCGGCTGTTGCAACTTGAATCGTCAAAGTCAGCATGAAAGCCAGAACAATCCGTGTCATCGTCTTTCTCCACTGTGGTTGTGTGACCAAGGATGCTCAGAATACCATAAAACCGAGTATTATCTTAATGGTTAAACGGTAACATTTACCCACTCAACGGTAAATTCATGCATTTTGTTTTAAAAGGCGCAAATAGGATTGATATCGCCAGTCGCGGATGTCTCCATCTGCAACCGCCTGTTTTATTGCACAATCAGGCTCTGTGGCGTGTATACAATTGTTGAAACGGCATTGGCCAAGCCAGGTTTCAAATTCAGTGAAGCCTGCCGCCAGTTCGTGTTTTTCGAGTTTCCAGATACCGTATTCCCACACACCCGGTGAGTCGATCAGATTTCCGCCACCTGTTAACTGGTAGAGCATCGTAGAAGTCGTGGTATGTGTGCCTTTACCGGTTGCCTCGGACAGGGCCCCGGTCTGGATTTGCAGGTCGGGCAATAATTGGTTGATCAATGATGATTTACCGACACCGGACTGTCCGACCAGGATACTGGTGTGGTCCTTGAGTATGGATTGCAGGCCGGTTATGCCTGGTTCGCTCTTACAGGAAGTACGGATGACAGGGTAACCGAGTGCTTCGTATTCCGGAATGTGGGCCAGTACCTGGGCACCTGCTGCAGTTTCATCTGCCGCTACTGTCAGGTCGGTTTTATTCAATACGATGACTGGTTCGATCCCAAGACTGTGCACTGCCAGCAGGTAGCGCTCCAGCAGGTCGCGCGAGGGCAGGGGTTTTGCCGCGACTACAATAAGAACCTGGTCGAGATTCGCGGCAATGATATGCTGGCGCTGACGTTCATCTGCCCGCACAAAATAATTTTTACGTGGCAAGATGCTTTCTACCACCAGGGAACTATCATCTGCCTGAGCGACCATGACCCGGTCACCACAAAATGGTCTTCCCACACCACGACGGAATTTGCAGCGCTTACGTTCACCGTCAGGCAAGAGCACAACGCCCTGAGCGCCATAGGACACCAGTACCAGGGCTTCTGACAGAGGCGTGCTTGTTGCCTTTTGGTGTTTCAACTGGCGGTTTCAGTACTGTACATCCCTTTATTGTACCTGCCAAAGACAAATTGGACATGGCGTAATGACGCATTGGTCGGTATAGTTCGCAAAACACTGAAAGACGTCCCTATGACAGATGATAAAAACAAGCGGCTGATCTGGATTGACCTGGAAATGACCGGGTTGGATACGGTGAACGACACGATTATCGAGATCGCCACCATCATTACCGATGGCGAACTGAATGTGCTGGCTGAAGGTCCGGTATGTGCTATCCGGCAAGATGAATCAGTCTTGAAGACAATGGACGACTGGAATCGTAGTCATCACACGGATTCCGGCCTCTGGCAGCGCGTCGTGCACAGCCCCTACGATATGGGTGCGGCAGAATCTGCCAATATCCAATTTTTGAAAGAATGGATTAAGAAGGGCAGGTCACCGATGTGTGGTAACAGCATCTGCCAGGATCGACGGTTTCTACACCGCCTGATGCCGGAACTGGAGAGTTGGTTCCATTACCGTAGCCTGGATGTCAGCACCCTCAAGGTACTTGCCGAACACTGGATGGCCGGTGAGTCGAAAGATTACTACAAAGAAAATCGCCACGAAGCCCTATCTGATATACGTGAATCCATCGCAGAACTACGATACTACCGCCAGTTCATGGGTGAATTCGGGGGTCAGGTTCACAATTAGTGGTGTGCTCTGTAATCTGCAATCCATGCCTCGATGTGAGCGCGTAATTGCAATAACGGGATAGTACCGTTTTCAAGTATCCTGTCGTGGAATTCACGGATATCGAAGTCCTTTCCCATGGCATCTTCTGCCATTTTACGCAGTGCCAGGATTTCCAGGCCACCTGAATCGTAAGCGGTGAGTTGACCGGGAAGAATCGCGATGCGGTCAACCATCTGGTCACCCATGGAGGCAGGAAAGCGGTCGGCTTCCATCATAAACTCAATTGCTTCCTCACGTGTCCAGCCAAACAGGTGAATACCCGGGTCAACTACCATGCCACGTGCCGGCCACGCACGTCGTTGTATCGGGCCCGTGGTTGTCGTGTACAAGCCCATTTCTTCTGCCAGCGCTTCTGAATAGCGTGCCCAGCCTTCTCCCGGTCCGGAAAACCAGACTATTTGGGTGATTGGGTGCAAACCTTCGACCGACTGTCCAACCGCAACCTGAAGGTGGTGACCGGGCCAGGTTTCATGAAAAGCTGTTGCTTCGGCATTGCCTTGGGCCTGTTCCTCGGGCAGGTACAGGGGAATTCGGTATTGCCCGGGACGATCCGCATTGCCTGGCCGATAGTGGGCGGACATTCCGGTGCCTTCTTCATGTTCCTCGAAGGGTACGACTTCGACAAGCAGTTCGGGCATATTACCTACCCATTTCGGCATTTCTGATGCTGCTCTTTGCACTGCATCGCGGGAGAATTGCAGCAGTTCTTCTCTGTTGGAAAAGCTGTTTGAGGGGTCTGTTTTTGCCCTTTCAATAATTGCCTTGAAATCATCCAGTCCGTAGGCGGCCCGACCCAGTTCTATCACCCTTGCCTTATTGGCAGCCACGGTTGCCTGGCCAAGTTCATAAATTTCCTTGCCGGAGCGACCGAGTGTTGTATAGGCTTGTAGTGAAGCCTCGTAACATGCCAGCCCATCGGGATTGGCGGTGACCGTGAGTTCCGGGCGGGCGGCTTCCATGTAAGTATCAGCAAGGAAATCACGATACTGTTGCAAAGCAGGATTTATCTGATCCTTCACACAAGCGCGTGTCGCGACTGCAAATGCCTCGTTTCCATCCCGGATTGCGGGTGAGTAAAACGGCGATTCTTCAATTTCCAGGGAGAGTATGCCATCAAGCTGATCGATCACCCTTTGCACGACTGTTTTCGGAGCAGAGTAACCGGATTCCAGACCTGCCTTCAGATTTTCGACTTCCTGATTGATGTAGTCGGCCAATTTCGACCAGCGTGCAATGGACTGTTCCCTGAGTTCTGCCGTGCCAACCGGTTGAAGTTGTGCAATGCGTGCATATCCGGAATGCCAGCCATCCATTTGATTGACATTCCACAAATCGGTACGGCATATGCGTTGGGCGACAGAAGCGCGCAAGGCCTGTAACAGATAAGCATGTGTAATCCATTCGGTGCGACCGATTAGAGTGTCGGCATCGATGTCGTCCATGGCACTCAACATGTTGTCGATAATGACCTCAGCGGCTAGCCTGGCCTCAGAACTGTTGTCTTGCAGACCATCATGACGTGATAATTCCAAGCCTGAGAAATAGGCAATTTCAGGTGTTTGTTCAAGCGTGGTGGCATAGTAACGGTCCGCCAGCAGGGTGACCGCGTTTGCAGACTCGGCAGCAGGATTAACCGGCATGGGTGCATCACTGGACCCGGTAATGGGAGGCGTAGACTGTTCGCACGCATATAGGGCAAATACACAGGAGGAAATCAGTGCCAGGTGACGTGGACGTGTTGTCAGGTTCATGCTAACTCCATTGTGGTTCGGTTGGTGAATATCAACATAGCCGCTATCAGACGCCGGAAAGGATTCAGGGTTTACAGCATAAAAATATCATCACCTGTGATCATATTTTTAACGTCCTCAACAAAGGGTGGTGGGCCATAGCCGGTTAGTTTCCTGGAGACGTATTGACCATTTTCAAGAATGTTCTCAGTGAATATCAAGGGTATCAGGTTCTCTCTTGAGTAGGCCATCAGCCACTCAAGTGTATCAGCGGGGACTGTTGTGCCAGTCGGGAGTGCGATAGTGCATGTTGAACTCTGCCATTTTCGGTTAAGCAATATGATCGCACCGCATTCAACCGGGCTCATGTTTTCAGGCAGGGGACTTGGTTTGCTCAACCATCCACACTTGAATTTCACACACGGATCGGCCGGGCGCTCTGCATAGATGCCACAGCCCTGGTTTGTGCAATGTCTGCACGCTCTATATGGATGCACCTGCTGGCCATTGATCTTTGCGTCTATCCAGCCTTCGCAGCACGCGGTACAGGTGTTGCATTGTCTTGCAGTCATGCTTGCATACCTGGCTTGCTATTTTAGCAAGGAGCCCAACAGACCACGGAGAACTTTCTGCCAGCGCTGCCGCCGATAAGAATACCTTCGTTCATGTTGCTATATCCCTGCCTGGTGCCCAATGTGATTTTCAATTGATCAAGAGTAGAATGATCCGGCACAGCTTACCAGTTTCTCTGGTGGCACTAAAATGAATAACCGATTTTGAGGGCAGAACATGCGTTGGAAAGGCGGCAGACGAAGCAGCAATGTTGAAGACAGGAGGGGACAGAGCAGCGGGTATAACACTGCACGCCCGGGATCAGGGTTATTGAGCTTCATCCCAATGCTGGTGAAGACAAAAACCGGTCGTATCATGTTGCTGATTGGCGTCGTGGTTTTTTTCGGTAGCAGAATGATGGGGATAGACCTTTTGCCCATGCTGTTGGGTGGAGGAGGGGTCACTACCACCAGTGAACCGCGTGAATTAACTGCCGAGGAAAAGGAAATGGGCGACTTTGTATCGACTGTGTTGGCAGATACTGAGGATACCTGGCGGATAATTTTTCGGGATCAGGGTGCCACGTACCAGGAACCGAAGTTGATTTTATTCGAAAATGGAGTTAACTCTGCGTGTGGAATGGCTACATCGGCAGTTGGTCCTTTTTATTGTCCGGGAGATCAACAGTTATACCTCGACCTGTCATTTTTCAGGGACTTGAGCCAACGTCACGGTGCCCCCGGGGACTTCGCCCAGGCCTATGTCATTGCCCACGAGGTCGGTCATCATGTACAGACCTTGCTGGGTATCAGTGACCAGGTACGTCAGGCTAAACGGGGTAAAAGCACAGCGCAGGCCAACGCAATGTCGGTGCGGCAGGAGTTACAGGCGGATTGTTTTGCCGGCCTTTGGGGCCATGCTTACAATATCGAGCGGCAGAGACTGGATCCGGGTGATCTGGAAGAAGCACTGACCGCGGCGACTGCAATTGGTGATGACCGTTTACAAAGGGAATCGGGACGTGGTGTTGTACCTGACAGCTTTACCCATGGATCATCTGTACAACGTGTCAAGTGGTTCAGGAAAGGTTTTGAATCGGGCGATATCGCCGTCTGTGATACTCTTTCCGGTCCAATCGATTAGTGCTGAAGTTGGACGCGTAATAAAAAGCCGCCTTATTGGTACTCAATCTTGCGGGGGGGACAGAAGATTGGGCACCATTGAGGGCGGCAGGTGAAGATTACACATTACTGCTCTTCACAGAATTGACCTGAGTCAAGAAATGCTGGTTTATGTCAGAAAGCGTGCAGTGGTTTCAGGATTTTTTCAAAAGTGCTTTTTTCAAGTTACCTTCAAGCTCGTTGGCAATCATTCGGAGTTTCTCGGCCGAGGAATCCACTTCATGCGAAATCCGCATTTTGCCCAAGTCTTCGGCGATACGCCGGATTTTGTCGGGGTAGGATTCTGATTTTATCTTCATTGTCCGAATGTAAGTTCACGATAACAATTGCTCTGATCTGACCACGCCTCTTTGTGATTCAAGACTGACAGGTCGAAATGCAGCTCAGTGTCATTCTGTTCGCGATTGAACCGGATTGAGAGTGTTTCTGGTATAGAGAGCCAGGTCATTAATTTATCTTTCTCTGAATCATGGTATTTGAAAGTCACGGCCTCATTTTTCCCGGAAGCAGTTGCATACTCCTTTCCTTTGAGAGATTTATCACCAAAACGCAAATATGCGTAATGTACCGCGGCATTTCGTTCCCAAATTCTGTTGTTGTGTTGTTTAATATCTTTCAAGCCAATCCGAAACGACAGATATGGAACACTGTCCTTAGTAGAGAAATAGGCGATAGAGCCATGAGCAACAAGTGGTTGATTTGATTGATTGGCCCGATCTTTCATTAAAACTCTGAAGGTATAACCACAGCCCTCAAGTCTGTCCCCCGACCAGTATGGGGTGAACTTAAATTCAAGCACTCGCGGGTCACCTGAAGACAATGTCTCATTAAGCAGGTCTAGTTCTGCTGGATCCAGGTTGGTTGTTGGTTGCCAATCTGCAATAGTCTTGGCATTAGTCTCAGAAATGGACGCCAATAATAAAATCAGGGTTAGTGTGGCAGTTGAAGCAAGTTTTTTCATGATGGCCCTTCTGGAAAGAAAACCTCAATGATACAAGCCTACCACAACCCACCGGGACCTCAGAAAAACCTGGGTCAAAATGGGTATGAAAAAGATATTTCTGAAAATTTGACTGTGGCGGGTAACGTCAACATTTATTCAGTTGGGCAACCCTCAAAGCTGTTACAGAACATAGCGTCATTTGCTGACCTGAGAGTAACGGCCTTCATTTTCAACGGTGGTGCATAACCCCATCCCCCTCTCGGTGTTGGTATAAAACCGTATTGGGTAGGGTCAGTTATCAGGGTGACTGGATAAACGAGGCTGAATCCAGGGCCGTTCATGCAGCCGGGTGAATCGCTTGTTGCCCACGATTGAACATTGATAGAGGTGCCTTTTGAGTCTTGCATAAACAGAAACAAAGGCTGTGGCCTGGTGTCACTTGCATACGTCGAGATCCAGTTGAAGGGTTGAGAACCAGTAACATTGTAAGCTTGTCCCTGGCAATCGAGCTCTGCAAAGACAATGTCGTTACGTGTATTATCCACCACTTCCCCATTTGTGAAATCTACAATCACTGCGATGCTATCGGGCCTGATAACCATGAGCCTGTTTGCTTTGGGGTCCAATTCTGGTTGTCCAATCAGTTTCCCATCATTGTCATAGGCATTCACAACCAACTGCGCCTGGCAAAACTGAATTGAACAAATTAATAGTATGAGTGTGGCAAGTGCTTTCATGGCAAACCTCTTTAAATCCTTTTAAATCCCCGCCTGCAAG
>Ga0164313_10001365_pt1 | contig 21529 bp, 22 predicted proteins | sample GuaBasSedimGuay4_FD_113735 | JGI IMG/M metagenome (GOLD analysis project Ga0164313, IMG submission 113735) | Subseafloor sediment microbial communities from Guaymas Basin, Gulf of California, Mexico - Guay4, Core 4569-4, 0-3 cm | ecosystem: Environmental > Aquatic > Marine > Hydrothermal vents... | reverse complement strand
GGCATCGGGCAGGCCTGTTTCGAGGAAGCAATCAAATATGCCCGGGTTCGTGAGCAGTTCGGCAAGGCCCTGGCTGCCCAGCCCGTGATCCAGAACATGATCGCCGACATGGGCATCGACCTTGAAGCCGCCCGCATGATGGGCTACCAGGCCTGCTGGTTGAAAGACAAGGGGCGCCCGTTCACCAAGGAGGCGGCCATGGCCAAGGTGATGGCCACCGAAGCGGCCGGACGCGTAGCGGACACGGCCCTCCAGATCCACGGCGGCTACGGTTACTGCAAGGATTACGCGGTGGAGCGTTATTACCGGGATGTCAGGGTCACCCGCATCTACGAGGGGACCAGTGAGATCCAGCGTCTGGTCATCGCCCGCAAGCTGTTGGCGGAGTACTGACCTTCAACGGAAAATTTCCCAGACCCAGGCCGCCAGGATCAGGAGAACCGCCAGAAGTCTGGCGGTTCTTTTTTCACTGGCGGTAAATATCAGGTCGCGGCGCAATCCCGGTGCAGCCGTCATGGTCAATCCGCTCGAAAGCCAGATCCCAAATACAATCAGGCCGAAGGCGACCAGGGGGTTGGCGGCGAAAGATTCCATCACCCGTCCATTTGCCAGGGCCATCGCCGCGTGTGTGCCGCCGCAGGTGGGACAGGGAACGCCGGTCATGTCCCGCAGGGGGCAATGGGCCAGACGCAGGACCAGGTCGGGCTTGAACCTTACCAACGACAAACCGAAGACGGCCAGGATCCCGAAGGGAAATACCAGAAGCCTGGGCAGGGGGGATTTTTCCGGGACCAGCCGCATGGGTAAGGTCAGCCCAGGCCCACCATCACCAGGATGGCGCCTACGCTGAAAAGGGACAGGCAAAGGAACATGGGGGCGACCACCGCCACCACCGCGCGCCAGGGATCGGTTTCATGGATGCTGTAAAGACCGACGATGGTGATGAACAGGCTCCACAGCACACCGAAGAACATCCCACAGAAAGGCAGCAACGCCAGGATGCCCGCCGCTTCGCCGTAGGCCGCCACCCGGAAGGTGGCCTCGAAGCCGAGTTTGTTGCCTCCCACGAGCATCAGCATCAGGTGGATGAGGCCCGCTTTGAGGAAAACGAGGATCGCCACCGTCAATGGGCTGAAGAGGAACGCGAGGAAGGAGTAGAGCGGGCCCTTGATCACTTCCTCCAGGTTATCGGCCACGAACATCTGCAGGGAGCTGCCGGCCAGGGACCACATCCAACCGAAAAAAGCCGCGACGATACCCAGGACCAGGGCAAAATAAAGAGGCTGGGCAAGGCCAACCTGGGTGGGCATGCGGTGAAAAAATACGCGCGGCGCCAGCATGACGTCCTTGATCGTCAGGTATAGCCCGTTGAGAAAACCGTACCGCTCCCGCCGTTCCCAGGGGGGAAGCAGCAGGCCTTCGGTGCCGAAACCCTCGTCGATGCCTTCACCGAAAGTTCCATCGTTGAATTCTTCTGGTCCGTTGTCTGTGGTCAAACCTGTATCTCCGGGGTTTGGCGGCCTAATGCTCGGGGAACGTCCCTAATACGCAACCGATCCCGAACCGTTGCAAAATAGGTTCTCATAATATCTTTCCGCACCGGAGCGTGCCACATCGGTGGGGATGGGACAAGCATCAAACGTACCTGTCAAACGTCAAAATTATTTGGACAGGACATCATATTCACCCTCGGTGCGGGCGATCACCACGGCGCCGCAACTGTCGCTCCAGACGTTAACCGCGGTTCGGCACATGTCCAGGACCGGATCGATGGCCAGGATCAGTGCCAACCCTTCCAGTGGCAGGCCGACTGCCTGCAAAATGACCGATATCATCACCAGCCCCGCGGCGGGAATCCCGGCCGCGCCGATGCTGGCCAGCAACGCCGTCATCACCACCAGCACCTGGGACATGAATCCCAGTTCCACCCCGTAGGCCTGAGCGATGAACATGGCGGCCACGCATTCGTAAAGGGCGGTGCCGTCCATGTTGATGGTCGCTCCCAGGGGCAGCACGAAACTGGTGACGCGGTTGCTCACCCCGGCGCCGTTTTCGATGCGGTCCATGGTCAATGGGAGCGTGGCCGAGGAACTGCGGGTGCTGAAAGCTGTCAACAGTGCCGGCGCCATGATCCGGATGTGGCGATGCGGGGGCAACTTTCCGATAATTTTAACAAGCAAGGGCAGGAAGATGACCGAATGGATGACAAGGGCGCCCAATACGGTCACGCCGTAGAGGGCGAGCGGGGCGAAGGCCTCGAAGCCACTGGTGGCTGTGGTCTTGGCCATGAGGCCGAAAATACCGACGGGCGCCGTGGCGATAACCCAGCCGGTGATTTTCATCATGGTGGCGAATAGGGATTCCCAAAATCCCAACTGGTTTTTTCTGCGCTCCTCGGAGAGGGTCGTGATGGCGAGGCCGAAGATCACGCAGAAAAATATCAGGGGCAGCATCTGACCCTTGGCGGCGGCGGCCACCGGATTATCCGGAACCATCCTCTGGATGATGCCCACGATGTCACCGGCCCCGCGTCCTTCGAGTTTTGCCGCCAGTTCCGGTGGCGCTTCGCTCAGGCCCATGCGTTCGCCCACGGGGACACCGTCGATGACTCCGGGATGGATGATGTTCACCAGCAGCAGGCCGACCAGGATCGCCATCAGACTTGTGGTTATGTACCAGGCGAAGGTCTTGGTGAACAGGCGACCCAGCCCGCGCTGGGCGCCCACGCCGGCCACTCCGGAAATAATGGATCCGGCAAGTAATGGCACGATCACCATCTTCAGGGCCCGCAGGAACAAGGTGCCCAGGAAGTCGAATACCGAGTAGGGTTCCAGTCCGCCGGGCAGGGTGGCGCCCCGGGGCCAGATCAGGCCGGCGCCCACGCCCAGGAGAAGGGCCAACAGGATTTGCCAGTGCAATGAGTTTTTGCGGGTCATATGGGGGTCCTCGGTTGGGTCGATGTCGGTTCCGGGCAGTGTAGGTCACCGGACGCGAGCCCTCAAGTCATCGTTGCAGCGGCAGAACCCGGCCGGGCCGATATATTTGGATGGCCAATATTCCCCGCGGTGCTAGAATATTGCGTTAAATCGATTCATTCAATCCTGGAGGATTCCACTGATGCGTTGGACCGTTACCCGGACAGGCGTTGCTGACACGATGGGCGACCTGCTGGTTTATCCTGTTTTCCAGAAAAATGACGAGCCTGATCTCAAACCCCTGGAGAAAGACACCCGTGGGCTGGAGTGGGGCGGTTCCGCCCTCGCATCTCTCATTCGCAAGGGAGGCTTTACCGGCAAGACCGAGTCCATGCTGCCGGTGCCATGCCCTGGGGTCAAGGCTGGTTGGATCCTGCTTGTCGGCCTGGGCAAGGCCGATGAAGTGGGCCTCGAAACCTTACGCAAGGCCGCCGGGCGAACGGCGAAGCGGGCCAAGGCCATGAAGGCGGCCCGGGTGTTGGTACAGTTGCCCCTTCCCGGGGCGATCGGCTTCGACGACAGGGCGTTTGCCCGCTGCTGGGTCGAAGGCGCCGAAATGGCCCTGGCGCCGATCGGCGAGCTCAAAACAGGTAAGAAAAAATCGTCGGATCTGCCCCGCAGCTGGAAGTTTCTCGACCAGCCGTCGGGGAAGAAGGCGGCCCGGGGCAAGGCGTTGCGCGAGGGACTTATCGAGGCCCAGGCTTTTTCCGCCGGGTGTTTGTTCGCGCGGCATCTGGTGAACCTGCCTCCCAACATCCTGACGCCCAAGGATCTGGCCGCGCGCGCGCGCCGCATGGCGAAGACCGAGGGGCTGAGCTGCCGGATCCTGAACGTCGCCCAGATGAAAAAACTCAACATGGGCGGAATCCTGGGTGTGGGTCAGGGCAGCCGCCAGGAACCTCGCCTGATAGATCTGCAATACCGGGTCGGTGGCGCCGCGGGCAAAAATGCCCCGAACATCACCCTTGTGGGCAAGGGCATCACCTTCGACTCGGGCGGCATTTCCCTGAAGCCCGGCGCGGGTATGGATTTGATGAAGAGCGACATGGGTGGGGCGGCCGCGGTCCTGGGCGCGGGGCTCATCGCCGCCCGCCTCAAGCTGCCCGTCAACCTGCGCATCATTGTTCCTACGGCCGAAAACATGCCCGACGGTCTGGCCGTCAAACCGGCTGACGTCATCACCATGGCCAGCGGGAAGACGGTCGAGGTCTTGAACACGGACGCCGAGGGCCGTTTGGTCCTGGCTGACGCCCTGTGGTACGCGGGGCGGGACAAACCCGACTACATCATTGACGCCGCGACCCTGACCGGGGCCTGCGTGGTTGCCCTGGGCGAACATTTCGCGGGCCTCATGTCCAACAGCGGCACCTTGATCGACGCGGTCAAACAGGCCGGAGGGGAAACGTTCGAACGGGTCTGGCACCTGCCCCTGGTGGACGAGCACATGGAAGAAGTGAAAGGTACCTGGAGTGATCTGAAAAACCTCGGCAAGGGACGTGAAGGCGGGGCCCTGACCGCCGCGGCCTTCCTGGCTCATTTCGTGGACGAAGAGACCCCCTGGGCTCACCTGGATATCGCGGGGCCGGCCTGGTCGAACAGCGCCCGGGCCACCGGGCCCAAGGGCGGTACCGGCTTCGGGGCGCGGCTGATGGCCAGGGCCGTTCAGATTCTTGTCTCCTGACGAGACCCGGATCCCGGCTTCCGCCGGGGAAAGGTTGGGGGACGTCACACGGCGTCGCCTGCTGGTGACGATCACCGGCATGGCGACGCCCATCGTTTTCGGTCAACTGTCCCAGACCATGATGGGACTGGTGGACACGTTGATGGTGGGACGGCTCGGGGAAGGTCCCCTGGCCGCGGTGGCGGTTGCGACCCTGTTGTTTTCCGCCGTGGCCATGAGCATCAAGGCCATCGACGTGGCGGCCCAGACCTTCACCGCCCGGCGGGTGGGTGAAGGCCGGGATTCCGAAGTGGGCTCGATTCTGGCAACGGCGGTAACGGTCAGCCTCTCCGCGGGCGCGGTCTTCATGTTTGTGGGCATAGTCTGGCCCGACGGCCTGATGAGACTGGTGACCACCGATCCCGAAGTCAGGGAGTTGGGTCGCAGTTACCTCGTGTACCGTTACGCCGGCATGCTTCCCCTGTTGTTTTTCTTCCAGGCAAAGGCAGTTTTCGACGGGGTGGGTTGGACCAGGATCGGCATGGGTGTCGGGATCGGTATGAATCTGGTCAACGCCCTGCTGAACTGGATCCTGATCTTCGGCAAGCTGGGCGTCCCGGCCATGGGCGTGGCCGGAGCCGCGCTGGGAAGCAGCCTGAGCGCCCTGCTGGCCAGTTTTGTCATTTTGGGTTTTTTGCTGCGGCCGGTCGTTCGCCACCGTTTCCGGATCCTGTGCCGGTCGAATTTCCAGGGCCGGCTGATCCGGCCTTTCCTGGCAATCGGTTGGCCGCCGGCGCTGCAGACCTTTGGCATCGTCATCGGGTTGCTGGTGTTCTATTTTATCCTGGGCCGGATATCCATCATCGCCGTTGCCGCGGCCAACGTGGTGATGCGCATCGCATCGCTCAGCTTCATGCCGGGAATTGGGGTGGGGGCTGCGGTGCAGACCCTGGTTGGCCAGTCCCTGGGCAGGGGAGATCCGCGTGGCGCCCGGCGGTCCGCCTGGTACGGGGTGGGGCTGTCCATGGTGTTCATGGGTATATTCGGGGTATTCTTTCTGGCAGCTCCCGAATTCCTGATGCGTTTGTTTTCCTCCAGTGAGGACCTGATCGAAGCCGGTGTTCCCATCCTCAGACTGATGGGGCTGGTGCAGCTCATCGACGCGGTGGGCCTGACCCTTGCCGGAGCCTTGCGGGGAGCAGGGATGACCCGGGCGGTCATGCTGGTGGACATCGTGACCGGGGTCGGCCTGCTGACGCCCCTGGCCTATCTTTTCGGAGTCGTGATGAAGGGCGGGTTGATGGGCGCCTGGCTGGCCCTTTTGACCTGGTTTACGCTCTACGCCGTCGGCATGGTCCTGATTTTCGTCAGAAGCAACTGGGAGGAGGTGAAGATTTGAATACCGACGCCTTGTTTGAAGATTCGGCCGAACCCCGGCGTAATGTGATGACCGTCCGCCAGATCAACGAGGGAATCTCGGACGCCATCGAACGGGCCTTCCCGGCGACCGTATGGGTCAGGGGTGAGGTGCAGCGGCTGCCCCACGACGCCGCCCGCCGCACCCATATCTATTTCGAACTCCATGAAACCGGAGGTAGCGGCGCGGCCGAATACCAGATCTCCACCTCCCTGATGGGGTGGGACCGTCAACGATTCAACCTGGGCCGCTACCTGGACGGGACTGATCCGGACTTCCAGATCGCGAACCAGATGGAGGTCTGCCTCGAATGCAAGGTCGACTTCTACGCCAAGTTCGGGAAGATGAGCCTGAAGGTCGTTGGGGTGGACAAGAACTTCACCCTGGGCCGCCTCGAGGCCCGGCGGCGCGAAATCCTGGCCTACCTGAAACAGGAAGACCTGCTGGATAAAAATTCGGGTCTACCCCTGCCTGAACTTCCTCTTAGTGTCGGGCTGATCACCTCGCCCGGCAGCGCCGCGGAACGGGATTTCATGACGGGAATCGAAGATTGTCCGTGGAATTTCCGGATCCAGTTGCGGGGGGCCAGGATGCAGGGGGAGCAGTCGCAGGCCGAAGTGATCCACGCGCTCGCGGGGCATGCGGCCGCCGGAGTAGACGTCATCGTCCTGACCCGCGGGGGCGGCTCCCGGGCGGACCTGTCCTGGTTCGACCAGCGTGACCTTGCGGTGGCCATCGCCGAATGTCCCGTTCCGGTGATCACTGCCATCGGGCACGAAATCGACACCTCCATCGCGGACCTGGTTTCTCATCACGCCTGCAAGACACCCACGGCGGCGGCCGAATTCCTGGTGTCCATTGTCGACGATGCAGCCAGCAGGCTCAAAGAGGCGGAGGAAAGGCTGGGGCGGGCGGCCGAAGGAGTTTGCCTGCGGGCGAGGGTCCGCTATCAGTCCGCGGCCGGCAGAATGCAGGACCGGGTATCCCGCAGCCTCGCGGCCGGTCGAGGGGTCCTTTCGGATCTGAGGGCAAAGCTCGGTACGACCGCGGTGACCAGGGTATCGGCCGCCCGGGAAACCCTGGGTGCATTGCGGGTCGGCGTGGGTGGCGCAGCCCAGGCGTTGACGGCCCGCGCGCGCAGGGAGCAGGCAGCATTGGCCGCCCGGTTGAGCCGCGAAGCGGTGCGGCCGGTGGCAGCGCAGGGCGCCCGGCTGGAAAGTCTGGCGACCCAGACACGGCTGATGGACCCGGCCCTGCTGCTGGCCCGCGGGTTCACCATCACCCTCGACGAGCAGGGACGGGCCGTAACCAGGGCGGCCTCCCTGGCTCCGGGAGACATCATCGGCACGCGTTTCAGTGACGCCCTGGTCCGCAGCATCGTACAGCCGGGGCATGAATTTGCCGCCGGAGGAACATCCTCGAAACAAGGTAAAGGAAAACCAAGTGGCGGAAAAAAAGACAAGCCCCAAAAGGACACCGGCCAAAAAACTCTCTTTCGGTGAGGCGGTCAGTGAAGTCGAACAGATCCTGGCTGGTCTCGAGCAGGACGAAATCGACATCGACCGTTTGAGCGAAGAAGTCAAACGCGCTGTGGAACTGATCCAGGTCTGCCGGGAAAAACTGGAAAAGACCGATACCGAGGTGCGTGACCTGGTGGCCGGACTTCAGCAGTCCGGATCCGACGAGGAAACCGACGCTGGTTCCGGCGATAATTCCGGGAAGGACCTGCCCTTCTGATGGAACCACTCATCAAGGTCCGTGATCTGACCAAGGACTACCGGCTCATCAGGAAACGTGAGGGTGTCAAAGGCGGGCTGATAGACCTGGTGCGTCCGCGTCACGAACTGTTGCGCGCGGTGGAAAGCGTATCCTTCGATATCCCAGCAGGCCAGATGGTCGGTTACATCGGTGCCAACGGCGCGGGGAAATCGACAACCATCAAGATGCTCACCGGCATCCTGACGCCGACCTCTGGCACGGTAACCGTGGGGGGGCTGGTGCCCTGGAAGCAGCGCCTGCAATACACCCGGCACATCGGTGTGGTCTTCGGCCAGCGGACCCAGCTGTGGTGGGACCTTGCCGTGGTCGAATCCTTCCGGCTGTTGAAAAAAATCTACGAGGTGGACGACGCCACCTACGACCGGCAGATGAAAATCTTCAACGAGCTTCTCGAGGTTGATCAGTTTCTGCACCAGCCCGTGCGCAAGCTTTCGCTCGGCCAGCGCATGCGCTGCGACCTGGCCGCGGCTTTGCTGCACCGGCCCCGGGTCCTGTTTCTCGATGAACCCACCATCGGACTGGATGTCCTGGCCAAGGAGAACGTGCGGGTCTTTCTGCGGGAAATCTGCGAGCGCGAGGGCGTGACCGTGATCCTGACCACGCACGATCTGGGCGACATTGAGCAACTGTGCAAGCGGGTGATCATCATCGACAAGGGCCGTGTGCATTTCGACGGGGAACTTGACGATCTGCGGCGCCGGGTGGGCCGACGCGTGCGCATGACAGTCGAATTGCGCGACAGCGCCACCAGCGGGGAACTGGCCGCGATCACCGCGGGGCTGCCCGTGAAGTGGGAAGAAGTCGAAGGTCTTCGCCACCACGCGGAATTCAACCGGGCCGAAGTGCCGGGAGCGGAAGTCATCAAGCGACTGGTCAACGAGTGTCACGTATTGGACCTGCACATGGCCGAGCAGGGCATCGATGAAGTTGTCCGTGATATCTATCGCCAGACCGGACAGGAAACCTCGTGAGTGAATTCCTGGGCAATCAGTCGAACCCGGCGATTCTCGAGCCCTGGCGGCGAACGGCAGCTGCCTCGGTGGGTTTGTATTTCCACTTCATCAGGCTGGCCTTCCTGAAGTTCCTGGCTTACCGCCTTCGTTATTACACAGGCGTGGTGAGTTACACGATCTTCGTGTCGGGCCACTATTACCTGTACACCGCCCTGTTCGCCAGCCGGGTGGCCGATTCCGGTGACGCCACGATCGGCGGCCTGACTATCAGCGAGATGATCACCTACGTGGCCGTCAGCTGGATCGGTCGCAGCTTCTATTTCAACAACATCGCTCGCGACCTTATGCGCATGATCACCGAAGGCGAAATCGCCATGCACCTGATCAAACCCTTCCACGTGCAGACGGTGATGATGTTCGAGGCCATCGGCGAATCCGGTTTCAGGCTGATCATGTTCACCCTGCCGATCATGGTGCTGATCGTGCCGTTGTTTCATATCGCGGGTCCGCCGGAATCAATACTTTACCTGTGGACGTTCATCAGCTTCTGCCTGGCCCTGGTCATCTACAGCCAGATCAATTTCCTTCTGGGCTGCCTTGCGTTCAACATGAAGAACATTCAGGGAGTCTTGAGGGCCAAGATGGTGAGCATGGATTTCCTGACCGGGGTCGTCGTTCCCTTTACGTTTTTTCCGGAGTGGTTCCAGCGCGCGGTGGAATGGCTGCCCTTCCAGGGCATCAGCTACATACCGGTGACAATCTATCTGGGCAAACGACCGGGGGACGAGCTCTACGCGGCCCTTCTTCTCCAGCTGGCCTGGGCGGTGGGGCTGTTCGTGGCCGGCCGTCTCGTCTGGCGCGTTTCCGTGCGCCACGTCGTGGTGCAGGGGGGGTGAAATGAAGGAAATCGAAACCAATTGGTCCCAACTCCCTCAGAAGGGTATTGTTGCCCGAACTTTATGGCAGACAGGGATTTTTGCCGCTTACTTCGCGCAATTCGTTAAGATGCGGCTCGCCTACAGGATGGACTTTCTGGTCGATACTCTGGCGGTCTCCTTCAGCATGGTCATCCAGCTGGCAGTGCTGACCACGCTGTTCAGCAAGGTCAAGTCCCTGGATGGGTGGTCTTTCGAGCAGGTCCTGTTCATCTACGCTTTCAGCCTGCTGCCTTTGGGCCTGTTCAACCTTGTCAGCGTCAATCTGTACCGCTTCAGCGACCAGTACATCATCCAGGGAAAATTCGACCGGGTGCTGCTGCGTCCGGTGGGTACGCTCGCCCAGGTGATTTTCGAATCCTTCAACGTTTCGGGCCTCAACGAGATCATCCTGGGGATCGTGGTGATGACCTACGCGGGAATGAAACTCGGGCTCGATTTCGGTGTACAAGAAATATTGGCCATGGCAATCCTGGCTCCGTCGGCATCCCTGGTATACATGGGCGTTTTCCTGGCCATCACCTCGGTGTCGTTCTGGCACGAGGACAGGATGGGATTGGCGCCGCCGGTCTACAACATCATTCGGTTCAGCAGGTATCCGATCACGATCTACAGCCTGCCCGTCCGGATTTTCCTGACCTTCGTGCTGCCGTTCGCCTGGGTCGCCTTTTTCCCTGCGACCTGGTTCCTTGGCAGCGAGGAGTTCGGCCGCCTGGCCCTGCTGACGCCCCTGGTGGGGCTGGTGGTGTTCGGAGGGGCGATCATGATCTGGCAACGCGGCGTACGGAACTACGCCAGCACTGGAAGTTGATGCGGATGAAGCGGGTCCGGCCCGCCGTCCCGAAAGGAAAAGCGATGAACGCCTTTGCTCCGGTCCTGAAACGATCCGCCCTGACAGCGGCCCTGTTGGGGGTGTGTCTGCTTCCGGCAGTCCTGCTGCCGACCTTTCTTTTGCCGACCCTGGCCTCTGCCTCGACCTGGTGCGGTGAAAATGGTCTCATCCGTTTTTCCTTCGCCGAAGGGGATTCCATTGTCAGCGTCCTGGATACCGGTGAGCCAGTCAACGGGGTCACCACTTTCGAGGTATATGCCTGGCTGACGGACGTGGATGCGGTGGCTAATGACGGCGAGGCTTTTCTCCATCTCGGTGGGATGGAATTCCAGCTGACCATCACCGGTGCCGAATCATTCATCCTGGAACAGGTGTTCCCTTCGAAGGCGCTGAATGTCGGCCGGGAAATGGGCCAGATCGCGGCCGGGCTGCACCCGGGGGAAAAGATCCGGGACGGGAAGGTTTTGCTGGTCAGGTGGAAGGTCATGATCCAGGGGCGTCCCGAAAATGTCAGGATCGGCCTGGACCCGGCGGGGCTGATGTCCTGCGCGGAACTCGAGGGTTGTCCGGAAGGCGCACCAACGGCCCTTTACGTAGGCAACCAGGGCAGCAAACAGGTAGGGATCATGTTCGGCGCGGGGTACGTGCCATCGTGGGTCAATCCCACCGAAGAGCCCGACCAGACTCCGGTCCACGGCAAACAATCCTGGCGCGACGTGGGCATTTTCGAGGAACGATAAACCCGGTTGGCCACCGAAACAACTGCCTCAGGCGCAGACTTCGATCAGAACCCCGCCGCCCGATTTGGGATGCAGGAAGGCCACCTGTTTGCCGCCTGCCCCGGGTCGCGGTTCCTGGTCGATGAGTTTCAATCCCGCCTCGCGGCACCTGTCCAGTATCAGGGGAATGTTCTTTGCGGCCACCGCGATGTGGTGCAGCCCCGGACCTTTCCGGGCGATGAAGGCGGCGATGGCGCCCTCGTCCGACATGGGGGCCAGCAGTTCGATGTGGCCCACCGCCCCTGAACGGTCCAGTTTGAGGAAGGCCACCCTCACGTTCTCCTGGGGCACTTCTTCGGTTCTCTCCAGTTCCAGACCCAGAAGGTCACGGTACAGGGCGATTCCTTCGTCCAGGTCCGCTACGGCGATTCCGATGTGATCCACGAAACCCGCGGTTCCGGGGGGAAGCAGTCCGGCGGGGTCCGTGCGGTCGGCGCTCATGGGTCATCCTCCAGGGGAAATGGACGGGTAGCGAAACTTCAATCCAATAATAGGAAACTAAGCAGGAAAGGGAATCTTTACCCAATGAAATCGTTTGTCCAATTTTTTGGGTAGGAGCCGACCCCGGTGTTGGTTATCATGGATCCAACCCAAATCCCCCAGGAGGCTCCGATGGATCCGCGCATTACCGAACTTGCCGAACAGCTCATCACCTACAGCGTTAAACTCCAGCCCGGCGAGAAGGTGTACATCGAGATCAAGGGTCTCGAAGCCATGGAACTGGGCAGGGAACTGGTTCGCGTGGCCACGGTGCACGGGGGCGTTCCGTTCTGGTACTACAACGACGAGACGCTCAGCCGTGGATTCATCAACAACGCCGGCGAAGAACAGTTCGCTTCCTGGGGACAGTTCCACAAACCGATCATGGAAGCGGTGGACGCCTACATCGGCGTGCGCGGAAGCTCAAACCCCTTCGACCTGGCCGATGTCGACGCCGACCGCATGAAGTGGCACGACAAGGCCTACTGGGGCGAGGTTCACATCCCCATCCGCCTGAAGAAAAAGTGGTGTGTTCTGCGGTACCCCAATCCTTCCATGGCCCAGTCGGCCGAGCGTTCCACCGAGGATTTCGCCGATTTCTACTTCAAGGTCTGCACCCTGGATTACGCCAGGATGAGCAAGGCCATGGACCCGCTGCACGCCCTGCTCGAGAAGACGGACAAGGTCCATATCAAGGGTCCGGGAACCGACCTGACTTTCAGCATCAAGGGTCTGCCCGCGGTCAAGTGTGACGGAGGACGCAACATTCCCGACGGCGAGGTCTACACCGCGCCGGTGAAGGACAGCGTCAACGGGGTCATCCAGTACAATACCAAGACGCGCCAGGGCGGTGTCGTGCTGGACAACATCCGTTTCCAGGTCAAGGACGGCAAGATCGTTGAGGCCACCTGCGACGGTGACCAGTCCAAGCTTGAAGACGCCCTGAACATCGATGAAGGCGCCCGTTACTTCGGCGAATTCGCCCTGGGCGTGAATCCCCACATTACCAAGCCCATGCTGGACACCTTGTTCGACGAGAAGATCAGCGGCAGTTTCCACCTTACCCCCGGCAACGCCTATGAAGCTGCCTTCAACGGCAACAAGTCGGCGCAGCACTGGGATATCGTCTTGATCCAGACACCCGAGTGGGGCGGAGGTGAGATCTGGTTCGACGGTACGCTGGTCCGCAAGGACGGCCTGTTTGTCGTGCCGGAGTTGGAAGGCCTCAACCCGGATAATCTCAAATAGATATTCCGATGGAGACGGGCATGCCCTATTTCACGTCGCGGAAAATTGTTTGGGTGGGCATACTTGTGCTTGTCTTCATGTGGGTGGCCCCGGCGGCGTTTGCGGTGGATACCGGCCCGGTGGACCGGAAGTGGGGCCTGGGATGGGACAACGGGCTTACTGCGCGGCTCTGGCTGGGCGGTGTCTGGGAGCTTGGCGTGGCCGCGGGTCCCGACGACTTTCTCATGGATCAGGAAACCCATTTCTACGACTCGGGCCAGCCACCAAGTTGGGATGAACTGGAAGAACGTTCGGTTTCGGATGACAGGTCCGAGTCGGGCTTCGTCCGCTTTCAGGCCGGCCGCCTCCTTTCCCGGCGCGGCCCTTTGGCCCTGGTTCTTTTTTCCGGGCTGCAGTACCAATGGCTGGACGGCCAGAACAATACCAACCTTATCAACATCGACAACCCTGATAATTCCTACAAGTCCGTCCTGGACTATGACAGTTCCTCATGGACTCTCAGCCTGGGAATACGTCCTTCGTTCGTGATTCTGGATTTCCTGACGGTCGAGACCGCATTCGGTCTGGAGTATCGCTGGTTCACGAACGAATGGGTAGAGCGCAGGGAATACCCGGAAACCGGCCAGGTCCGGGTTGGGGTAACAACGGACGAGGGGAACACGTTCACGGACTCGGGCTGGGAAGGCATGGCTTCATTGCAGTTCTTCATCTGGTTCTGAAGCAGGCCAGGCCACCCTGTCGCCCTGATGACCGGTATCACCTCGGCCGGGCCCTTAATCAAGATGATTTCAGGATAATTTTAACGAATTGGGATTCATAGACTTAGAGGAGCGAATTTCAATATCATCTTTTCCGGGAAATAACCTGTCAAAAATTTGACAATCGGCGGGCATATATTACCTATCCCGGGTAAGTGAGCATGGATTCCCGGAGGAGGCGCGAGACCCTCTTCCGGGGACGGAAAAAAGAGGAAAATCATGTCGGATTCAGGAATCGATGAACTTCGCCGGAAAAAGGCGAAACTCTATATGGGCGGCGGGGAAAAGCGCATCGCCAAGCAGCATGCCGCGGGCAAACGGACGGCCCGTGAGCGGCTGGCCCAACTGTTCGAGGCCGATACATTCCAGGAAACCCACCCCTTCATGAAGCACCGGTGTGTCGATTTCGGCATGCAGGACAAGGAGCTCCCGGGCGAAGGAGTGGTGACGGGCTACGGGCTTCTCGACGGTCGGCCGGTTTACGCGGTCAGCCAGGATTTCACGGTCGCCGGGGGAGCGGTCGGCGAGGCCACGGCGCGCAAGATCAGCGACCTGCAGGATGACGCCCTGAAGACCGGTGACCCCATCATCTTCATCAACGACAGCGGCGGAGCGCGCATTCAGGAAGGTGTCGGTTCACTCGCCGGGTACGGCGACATCTTCTACCGCAATATCAAGGCCTCGGGTGTCGTGCCCCAGATCAGCATTATCAGCGGGCCCTGCGCCGGCGGCGCGGCCTACTCGCCCGCCCTGACGGACTTCATCATCCAGGTGCGGCACGAAGGGCAGATGTACATCACCGGGCCCAGCGTCATCAAGCAAGTCACCGGGGAAGACGTGACGGCCGAGCAGTTGGGCGGCGTGGAAAGCCATTCGCATTATTCGGGGGTGGTGCACTTCGTCGCCGAAAGCGGGGGCGAGGGCATCGAGATCGCCAAGCGCCTGCTTTCGTTTTTGCCCAGCAACAACACCGATGATCCGCCCTTCATCGAGGAATTGCACGATGAAACGGTTGAACAGGACGATGGGATGAACGACATTGTCCCCGACAATTCCCGGACGGCCTACGATATGCACGATTTGATCGGCCGGGTGGTGGACCGCGGCGACATGATGGAGGTCATGGAGCATTTCGCGCCCAACCTGGTGGTGGGCTTCGCCAGGATGGAAGGATCCACCATCGGCGTGGTCGCCAACAATCCGGCGCACAAGGCCGGGGTGCTGGACATCGACTCCTCGGTCAAGGGTGCGCGGTTCATCCGGTTCTGCAACGCCTTCAATATTCCCCTGGTGACCTTCGTGGACGTTCCCGGCTTCATGCCCGGTGTTCAGCAGGAATACAGCGGGATCATCCGGCAGGGTGCCAAGATGCTGTTCGCCTACGGCGCGGCCACGGTTCCCAAGATCACCGTCGTGGTACGTAAAGCTTACGGCGGGGCCTACCTGGCGATGTGCGCCCGCTCGATGGGTGCGGACCGGGTGGCGGCCTGGCCCTCGGCCGAGATCGCGGTGATGGGTGCTGAAGGGGCCGTCAACGTCCTGTACCGCAAGGAGATTGCCGAAGCGGAGGACCCGGATGCCAAACGCCGGGAATTGATGGACAGCTACAGCGAGAAATTCTCCACCCCCTACGTGGCAGCAGCCCAGGGCATGGTCGACGACGTCATCGAACCGGCGGACACGCGCTCGTACATTGCCCTGTCCCTGGAAATCCTCAAATCCAAACGCGAGATCAGGCCGGAAAAAAAGCACGGCCTGATCCCACTGTAGGAGCGGCAAGACATGCCGGGAAACATCACATCTGAAATGGGGACCTTGACGATCGTGGGCATCCTGATCGTCTTCGGGGTGCTGGCCCTTATTGCCACCGTCGTCGCCCTTCTCAAACGGCTGGACGACCGCTGGCTGGACCACGAAGCCCGTCAGTCGGCGGCTGCGGTGGACAAGGAACCCACCATCGACAATACGACCCTGGTCCTGATCGCGGCTGCCGCGGCCACCGCCGCAGGAGGCAGGTTCAGGGTGCGCAGGATTAGGCGCCTGCTGTCGCCGAAGCAGAAGAGGACGCCCTGGTCCGCCCATGGCCGCCTGGTGCTGCAGGGTTCCCACACCGTCAGAAGAAAACGCGACCATCGTTAATATCCCGGGTCGAAAGCCCGGTCGAACAGGAGCAGTCATGAAGTTGAAGATCACGGTCCACGGAGTGGCCTACGAGGTGGACGTCGAGGTTCTCGACGCCAAGGACGAGATGCACGGCGCGGCCTCACCTCTGCCGCCGGCGCCCGCGCCTGCCGCGGCGGGACCGGTTCCCGTTGCGCCCTCCGTCGGAGGACCCGGTCCGGTGTTGCCCTCCCAGGGTGAAACCGGAGGGGTGGCTTCGCCCATCGCCGGCACCGTCCTGGAGGTCAAGGTCAAGGTGGGAGACAAGGTGGAACAGGGGCAGACCCTGCTGGTCATCGAGGCCATGAAGATGGAGACGGCCATCGCGGCGCCGGGCGCCGGCCAGATCAAGGCCGTCCTGGTGGCGGCCGGTGACGCCGTCCGGGAAAACCAGACCCTCGTGGATTTCGTCTAGGAAAGATCGGGCTGCACCATGGATGTATTATGGGATTTTCTGCAGGTCGGGATCGTGGGCAACTTTGCCTGGGGAAACCTGGTCATGATGTCCATCGGTTGCCTGTTCATCTATCTGGGCATCGCCAAGGATTATGAGCCGCTGCTGCTGGTGCCCATCGGGTTCGGCATGCTGGTGGGCAACATTCCGATGACCAGCGGCATGAACATCGGTATCTACGAATCCGGCAGCGTACTCAACGTGCTGTACAGCGGGGTGACCCAGGGTTGGTATCCATCCCTGATTTTCCTCGGTATCGGCGCCATGACGGATTTTTCGTCCATGCTTTCCAACCCGCGCCTGATCCTGCTGGGGGCCGCCGCCCAGGCGGGAATCTTCCTGACATTTGCCGGTTCCCTGTTGCTGGGTTTCGCGGAGAAGGATGCCGCCGCCATCGGCATCATCGGTGGCGCCGACGGCCCGACGGCAATTTTCCTGTCCAGCCAGCTGGCTCCCCACCTGCTCGGGGCCATTGCCGTGGCGGCCTACAGCTATATGGCCCTGGTGCCCGTCATTCAGCCTCCGATCATCCGATTGCTGACTACCAAAGAAGAGCGCCTGATCCGTATGAAACCGTCCCGCCAGGTCAGCAAGCGCATTCGAATCATCTTCCCCATTCTCGCGTTTGTTCTCTGCGCCGGTATAGCGCCGGGCGCCATATCCCTCCTGGGATTCCTTTTCTTCGGCAACCTGCTCAAGGAAAGCGGTGTAACCGAGCGGTTGGCCAAGACCGCACGCAATTCCATGATCGACATCGTGACCATCCTGTTGGGGCTGTGCGTGGGAGCCTCGACGGACGCCAGCCGTTTCCTGACACCTGCTTCGGTCAAGATCGCCCTGCTTGGTGCGGCTTCCTTCTGCGTGGCCACTGCGTCGGGTGTGCTTTTCGCCAAGTTCATGAACCTGTTCACCAAGGACAAGATCAACCCCATCATCGGTGCGGCCGGTGTGTCCGCCGTGCCGGACAGCGCCCGCGTATGCCAGATGGTGGGCGCCCAGGAAGATCCCCAGAATTTCCTGATCATGCACGCCATGGCGCCCAACGTGGCCGGTGTGATCGGATCCGCCGTGGCCGCGGGTGTTTTCCTGTCACGTTTCGCTTTTTAACCCGGTTCTTTCATGAATCAATAAGGCCTCCCCGTTCGGGGAGGCCTTTGCTGATCAGGCGGACGGTGGGGTGACGCCGGATCAGATATCGTCATCTACGTCATCGTCATCATGATGATCGATTTCGATTCCGTCGATCCCCTCAAGACCCTCCATCAGGTCCCCGATGCTGTCGTGGTCGATCTGCTTGGCCAGACCGATCAGGGTGGCCAGGTCCAGGTCGCCGACCACGTTGACGAAAACCACGCTGTCGTCAGGTTCGAAATTGACGACCATAAGCCCTACCAGATCCGGCCCGTCATACTTGGTGTTGATCGATACGGTCTCGTCGCCGTCCTTCATGTAGATCAATCGCTTCCAGTCGTCGGCCTCCATCATGGCCGTCACCTTGTCCACCGACTTTTTCGCGGATTCATTGCCGCCGCCCTCGATGGAGTACGACTTCACCCGGATGGACCGGATCATGGCCAGGACCTGGACCAGGGCATCGTCGCCCTTTTCCTTGGCGTCGGCTGAGATGCCGCCCAGGATCGGACCCAGATCGATGTCCTGGATTTCGGAGGCATCATCGGGAATGACGATCCATTCCAGGTCCATGTAGCCCGGCTCGTCGGCAACGTTTCCGGCCAAGGCGCCGCCGGTGTACAGCAGGCAGATCATCAGAGCGGTCAGCAAAAAGGGGCGTGGGGTTTTCATCCGTTTCCTCCGGAGGGTTCAGGTTTGTCCAGTTTGAGTGATTCGTTGACGGAATTGGGAAGTTGGTTGCCGAAGACTTCGATGATCGCGTTCTTCTGGGTCCTGTCCAGTACCCGTGCGGTAAGCCCCAGGGTAAAAATCACTTCTTCACGCGCGGTGGCGATTTCCATGTCGGTCCATGTTTGTTGCACAGAGGAGTCCCGGCCCCCGTTAGGCATGATGAGAACCAGGGCAAGACTGGCGGCGGCGACCGTGACCGCGGCAGCCAGGCGGTGCCGTGACAACCATGAACGTGAGTCGGTCCGGGCAGTGTGGATGGCCGCCCTGATTTGGTTGTCGAGATTCGCTGGAGCGCTTGCCGCGGGCAACCCGCCCAGGGTTTCCCTGAGGGTCATTTCCCGGGCCAGTTCCGCCCGGCATGCGGCACAGCCATCAAGGTGGCTGTGAACCTGATCGCGTTCGGCGGGTTCAATTTCCCCGGCCGCGTAGGCGGCCAGTTCGATTTCGATTTCACGGCAGCGGTTTATCATCCCGTCTCCCTCTTGACGTCCAGACCCGGTTCGCAGGGCGCGGTCAGGACAAGCCGCAGTGATTTTCTGGCCCGGTGGATCTGGACCTTCAGCGCACTGACGGTCTTGCCCAGAACCTCGGCGATTTCCTGCAGTTTCATTTCCTGGAAATAGTGCATCACCATTACGCTCCGCGTTTCGGGGGCCAGTGTGTCCATGGCATCCAGCAGGAACCGCTGCTGTTGGTCCAGATGAAGGGCGTCTTCGGGTCCGGGTTGACCGCCCCTGTCCGGAAGTCTTTCCAGGGCGTCCGGATCGGGGAAACCGAAATTGTTCCGTTGCGCCTTCCGCTTCCGGATCAGGTCGATACAGAGGTTGTGCACCACCCTCATCAGCCAGCCCGCCTCTTTGCCGGGGGCGATATCCTCGAAATTTCGCCACAGTTTGACGAAGGCATCCTGCGTGACGTCCTGGGCGTCTTCGGGGTCACGGAGGCAATACAGCGCGTGGCTGTAAACCCGATCGCGATTGCCTTCCAGCAATTTTGTAAATAGCGCATGGTCCATGGTATGGGAGAAGACGGATGAACCGGGATATGGTTACATCGAAATAAACGTGAAGATGTTATGTCAGACGGCCGGTTCGGGTTCTATGATCACCAGAGCATCGCCAGGGTTCACCGAATCGCCCTCGGAAACGGGAATTTCCGTCACGGTTCCACTGGTGGAGGCAGCCAGTTCGTTCTGCATCTTCATGGCTTCCACCACGATGACCGGCTCCCCCTTGTGGACAATCTGGCCCACGGCGACCTTGATTTGCACCACGAGGCCCGGAATGTCCGCCGCGATGGTGCCGCTTTCAGCGGCATCACCGAGGCTTTGCAGGGCCTGAGCACGCAGTTCATCCATGACCGTCAGGCTCACGGGCCGGCCGCCGATGGTGGCCTTGACCGATCCGTTCCCTTCCGCATTGGACAGATGAATGAGGTGCAGCCTGCCGCCGAATCGTATGGAGATGGCCTTGCCATTCAGGACCGGGCGAAAGTTGACTGGGGCCATGTCCCCGTCGTCGACCTGCACCATGGTCTCGTCACCGTCACGGGCAACGATCGCCCCGTACTGGTTGTCATCGTATTTCAGGATGTAGCGTTTCTTCATCAGCACGGTCGGGATCCTTTCATCGCGGCGCCAGCCGGTGGCCCGTCATTACTTGTTGCCGGTCATGGAACGCAGTGCGTTGAGCCGCCAGTTGCGGGGTGCGCAGTCCCGGCTCTCGTCCCCTGCTTTTTTACCGGATCGCCGCAGGGCCTCGAACAGGGCCGCGGCCGCCACCAGGGCTTCGGCCTGGCCTTCGTCGAGTTCCGGCAGCCAGTTGGCCGGGTCGAATTCGTCTTCAACGAAGTGGGTGGTATAGGTGCCGTCCAGGAAGGAGGGTTGTTCCAGGGCCCACATATGGAACGGCAGGTTGTGTCCCGGGCCGTGCAGCGTGAATTCCCGCAGGACCCGCCGCGACCGGGCGATGGCCTGCTGGCGGTCCTCACCCCAGATGATCAGTTTGGCCAACATGGGGTCGTAGTGGATGGGCACGTCGTATCCCTCGTAGACACCGGTGTCCAGCCTGACGCCCGGTCCCTGGGGTACCGTCATGGATTCTATCCGTCCGATGCTGGGCGCGAAGTTCTTGGCGGGATCCTCCGCGTAGAGCCGGAACTCCAGGGCCCAGCCCTGCTGGCGAAGATCCTCCTGGCGGTAGCAGATACCCTCGCCCAGGGCGATTTTCACCATGGCGTGGACCAGGTCCGTCCCGGTGACCATTTCGGTGACCGGGTGTTCGACCTGCAGCCTGGTGTTCATCTCAAGGAAATAGAACTCGCCGCCGGGGGCGAGGATGAACTCCACGGTGCCGGCGCCCCGGTAGTCGATGGCCTCGGCGGTCTGGACCGCGGCCTCGCAGATTCTTGCCCTCAGTTCGGGGGTAAGCGAGGGGGAGGGGCTTTCTTCGATCACCTTCTGGTGGCGCCGCTGCACCGAACATTCACGTTCGAACACATGGACCACGTTCCCTTCCCCGTCACCGAGGATCTGGACTTCGATGTGTTTGGGGTTCTCGATGTACTTTTCCACGAAGATGGCATCGTTGCCGAAAGCGCTGCCGGCCTCGCCCATGGTCTGGCGCAGGGCGCTGGCCATCTCGCCGGATTCCCGCACGATGCGCATCCCCTTGCCGCCGCCTCCGGCGGATGCTTTCAGAAGAACCGGATAACCAATCTCCTGGGCAATACCGATAGCGACATCTGGGTCGGTCACGGCCTCGTCCGTGCCCGGTACGACGGGGATGCCGCTGGAGCGCATCTTGCGCCGGGAGGCCAGTTTGTCGCCCATGACCTCCATGGATTCAGCCGTCGGTCCGATAAAGACCAGGCCCGCCTCCTCGACCTCACGGGAAAAGGGTCCGTTCTCCGAAAGGAAGCCGTATCCCGGATGAATGGCGCCCGCCCCGGTCTCTTTGGCGGCGGCCAGAATCCGCTCGCCCACCAGGTAACTCTCGGATGCTGGGGATGCGCCGATGTAGACAGCTTCGTCCGCCATCAATACATGAAGGGCGGTACGGTCGACTTCCGAATAGACGGCCACCGTGCCAAGGCCCATTTCCTGGAGCCCCTGAATGATCCGCACGGCGATTTCGCCGCGGTTGGCCACGAGTACCTTGTCGAATTTGCGTACCTTGTCGAATTTCCTGTCGGTCTTGCTGGTTGCCACGATGCTCTCCCTACAGGGGAATGTTTCC
>Ga0164313_10001364_pt1 | contig 21545 bp, 10 predicted proteins | sample GuaBasSedimGuay4_FD_113735 | JGI IMG/M metagenome (GOLD analysis project Ga0164313, IMG submission 113735) | Subseafloor sediment microbial communities from Guaymas Basin, Gulf of California, Mexico - Guay4, Core 4569-4, 0-3 cm | ecosystem: Environmental > Aquatic > Marine > Hydrothermal vents... | reverse complement strand
TGGGCGGCTCGGCGATCTCCCTCGCAGCGGACCCCTCGGACCCTGATGCGCTGCTGCTGATCCAGTACATCGAGGGCTTGTTCCGCTCGGCGGACGGTGGTGAGACGAGGACGCCCTACGGCTCGGGTCTCTCGACGGAGGTGCGCGAGCTGATCCACGACCCCGCCGACCCGCAGTCGCTCTACGCCTACTCGCCGGATAACGTCTTCCACTCCAGCGACTTCGGTGCCAACTGGACCACGCTGGCCCTGGTGCCCACGGAGTACATCAAGGATCTGGCCGTGTCGCCCGTGACCGGCGATCTGCTCGTGGTGGAGCCTTGGACCGTGCACCGCTCGACGGACGGCGGCGCCAACTGGGGCGTCGCGGCCGCCTTCGTGCCCTACACCGGCGTGGTGCTGGGCAAGGTGGCCTACTCACACGACGCCTCGGTGGCCTACGTGGCCACCTTCGACGGCGTCATGCGCAGTGACGACGGCGGCGCCAGCTTCGGCGCCCCCAACCCGTCGTTCACCGAGTGGGTCCAGGCGATCGACGTCGACCCGAGCGATGCCGACATCGTCCTGGTCGGAACGCCCTTCAACGGCATCTTCCGCAGCACGGACGGCGGCGTGAGCTTCGCCTCCGTCGGCGGCGGCGTGACCGCCGGCAACGCCGAGTGGTTCTCCCGCGACCCCGACGGCACGCTCTGGTACGCCGTGCTCAACAACCTCTACGCCTCCACGGACGCTGGCGTGTCCTGGTCCAGCGTCACCGGGGGCTGGCCTCTCAACACGCCCATCCCCCTCACCATGGACTACGCCCCCAGCGGCAAGCGTTTCCTGGGCTGCGAGGGCGGTGGGCTGTACGACAAGTCCGGCGGCGGGCTGTACGCCATGCCCGCGGGGGCCCCCAGCGCCTGGACGCACAAGGGCTTCCTGGTCTCGCGCATCGACGACGTGGCCATCGCCGGGCCGGGCGGCCTGCGCGTGATCGGGTTCGGCGCCGGTGTCTACGCCGGTGTGCAGGGCGAGCCGCCCACGCCCACCGCGTGGCACGCCGACATCGGCACCGCCACCCGGGCCGTGGCCGTGGATCCCACCGACAGCACCCGCTGGGTGACCGGCGGCGTGGGCGCCTTTCAGGACAACGCCCAGATCGCCATCGTCTCGAACAACGGCACCAGCTTCGTCAAGACCTACGAGGTGTACGGCGCGGGCGCCGTGACGGACATCCAGTTCGACCCCCACTTCGTCGACCGCGTCATGGCGGGCATGTTCCCGGCGGGCTTCGGCACCGCCGCCCTGACGTTGAGTACGGACGGCGGTGACACCTGGAACGACGTGCCGGGCACCGCCGGCTGGTCCACGCGCGCCATCGCATACGACCCGCACACGCCGGGACGCATCATGCAGCTCTCCGACAACAACCAGTGGTCCGAGAGCCTCAACGGCGGTTCGGTCTGGATGCCGCTGCAGGCGGCGTGGTCCGGCACCGGCCCCGGCATGCTGCTGGTGTTCGACCCCTTTGTTCCGGGCCGCATCTACCGCGGCGAGACGGGCTCCGGCCTCTGGCGCAGTGACGATGACGGCAGCACCTGGAGTTCGCTAGGCGTGGGCCTGACCTACCAGTCACGCCTGCTCTGCCACGCGGACATCCCGGGCCTGCTGTGGGTCAGCGACGACTCGGCACAGATCCTGGTGTCGCTCGACGGCGGCGACAACTTCAGCGTGGCGCTCGACGTGCCCCTGGGCCAGAACGGCTCGGCCATGGCGATCGACAGCGGCAGCGGCGACATGCTGATCGGCACCGACGGCTCCTCCACCTGGGAGCTTCCCCACGGCTCGCCCACGGTGGTGCTGGGCGGCGGCAGCGCGGGCACGGGCGGGATCGTGCCGCTCTTCTACCCCAGCGGCAGCCTGCCGACCCTCGGCAACCCGCTGTTCTCGCTCACGGGCGACAAGCTGGTGGGCGGCGCCACGGTCTTCCTGGTGCTGGGCATCACCGAGGTCAGCGCCCCGGCCTTCGGCGGCGTGTTCCATGTGGGCACCATCGTGGAGCCCATCGTGGCCTTCGGTGTGGGCGGCACGCCCGGTGTGGCCGGCGCGGGCTCGTTCACCATCTCGACGCCCATCCCCAACGACCCGATCCTGTCGGGTCTGCCGGTGATCGCGCAGCTGGGCGTGTCCGATCCGGGCGCGATCCAGCCGGGCGGCAAGGTGCTCAGCCATGCGCTGCGCATGACCATCGTCGACTGACCACGCAGCACGGTCGCTCACGACAAGCGCCGAGCGCTCGCAGACCCCCGCCGCGCCCGCGCGCCCCATGCCGTACGCTCCAGGTCCCATGCCGCGCCGCACCAAGCCATACCGCATCGAACTCGAGACCGTGCGCCGGCTCTGGCTCCGGCGTCAGGGGCTGTCTGCGCCGCGCAGCACGGGGCTGACCCGCGCGCGCTTCGTCGAGCACCTCGAGCGCACCGGCGGACTGCAGCTCGACAGCGTGAACGTGCTCGAGCGGGCCCACTACCTCACGCTCTGGAGCCGCTTCGGCGCGTACGACCGCGCGCTGCCGGACCGCTGGACCTATCGCGATCGCGTGGCCTACGAGCACTGGGGCCACGCGGCCTGCGTGCTGCCCGCCAGCCGCCTGCCCCTCAGCCGGCGTGGCATGCGCCGCTTTGCACCGCGCGGGGTCTGGTGGGCGCAGCGCCGGCCCTCGCCCGCGTCCATCCGCCGGGTGCTGAAGCGCCTGCGCAACGAGGGCGCGCTCGAGAGCGCCGACTTCGAGGCCGACAAGTCGGCCTCCGGCCCGTGGTGGGATTGGAAGGAGGACAAGCGCGCGCTGGAGCTGATGTGGCACCGCGGCCAGGTCGCGGTGAGCTCACGCCGCCACTTCCGGCGCGCCTACGACCTGGCCGAGCGCGTCTACGGCGAGGGCCCGGCCGCCACGCTCAGCGAGTGGCAGGACGGCTGGCTGCTCAGCGGCCTGTCCGGCAACGGCGTGGCCAGCGAAAAGCACCTGCTGAACTACTGCACCCACCCGCGACTGCGCGCGCCCGAGCGCCGCCGCGTCATCGCCCGCAACCTGCGCAGCGGGCGCGTGGTCGAGGTCGAGGTGGACGGCTTGACTGGCACATTCCTCGCGCGCCCCGAGCACCTGGAAGGCGCGTCGCGGCTCCCCCCCGCGCGAGGTACCACCCTGATCTGCCCCTTCGACTCGCTGCTCTGGCAGCGCGAGCGCGCGCAGGACCTGCTGGGCTTCACCTATCGCATCGAGATCTACGTGCCGGCTCCCAAGCGCAGGTACGGCTACTACGTGCTGCCAATCCTGCACGACGGGCGGCTGGTGGGCCGGCTCGATCCCAAGCTGCACCGCGACCGCGACGAGTTGCAGATCAAGGCGCTGCACCTGGAGCCGGGCTGTCGGCGCGGGCAGGCGTTTGACGCGGGGCTGGCGGAGAGCGTGCGCGACTTGGCGACGTTCGTGGGCGCACAGACGGTGACGCTGCCGCGAGGCTGGGGCAAGCTGCTGGGGTGAGGGCGCGTGACGACTTGGTCCGCGCGCCGACTGGGTGCGTCAGCCGTCGTACGCCCGCGCCTCCCCTGCCTCCGCCGGCTCGGGGAACCAGCCCCGCGTGGCCAGGCAGAACTTCACCAGCCCCAGCATCAACGGCACCTCGATCAGCACGCCCACCACCGTGGCCAGGGCGGCGCCGGACGACAACCCGAAGAGCATGGCGGCGGTGGCGATGGCCACCTCGAAGTGGTTGCTGGCGCCGATCATCGCGGTGGGCGCGGCGTCGGCGTAGCGCAGCCCGAACAGCCGCGACAACCCGTAGCCGAGCCCGAAGATCAGCAGCGTCTGCAACGTGAGGGGCACCGCGATCCACAGGATCGTGAGCGGGCGCTCGAGGATCACGTCGCCCTTGAACGAGAACAGCAGCACCAGCGTCAGCAGCAGCGCGCCGATGGTGACCGGCGTGAGCACGGGCAGGAAGCGCTCGCGGAACCAGGCCTCGCCACGGCGCGCGATGATCCAGCGCCGACTCAAGAAGCCCGCCACCAGCGGCAGGGCCACGTAGATGCCGATGGACAGGAGCAGCGCCTGCCACGGCACCGGCAACTGGCCGACACCCAGCAGGTAGCCGCCCAGCACGCCGTACAGCACCAGCATGGTCAGCGAGTTGACTGCGACCATCACCAGCGTGTGCGCGTCGCTGCCGCGAGCCAGGTAGCCCCAGACCAGCACCATGGCCGTACAGGGCGCGACGCCCAACAGGATGCAGCCGGCCAGGTAGCTCCTCCAGAGCGGGATCTGCAGCAGCTTGACGCCGTCGTGCAGCACGACCTCGCCCGCGCCGTACTGCCCGCCCAGGGGCAGATCGAGCCCGAACGGCAGCTTGACCAGGTCCGTGGCCTCGGGGCCGATGAAGTGCAAGAACACCGTGCCCAGGAAGAAGCTCGCAATGGCCAGCATGGTGAAGGGCTTGATGCACCAGTTGATGACCAGGGTCAGCAGCACCGGCCGCGCGCTCCTGCCCGCCGCGACGATCTCGCCGAAGTCGGTCTTCACCATGATCGGATACATCATGAGAAACAGGCAGATGGCGATGGGGATCGACACCACCGGCGCGCCGCCGACGTCGAGCGTCATGCCGTCCAGCGCGTGCGCGAAGCCCGGCGCGAAGCGACCGAGGGCCACGCCCGCCGCCATGCACAGCAGCACCCAGAGCGTCAGCAGCCGCTCGAAGCCGTGCATGTGGCGGTTGCTGTTGGCGGAGTTGGCGGAGTCAGTCATGGCGTCCTATCCAGAAATTCGGCCGACGGGGATCGACAGCCGAGGTAGCGGTTGACGGTCCTATCCAAAGTCTTCGATGGGCTCGTCGGGAACGAGATCCTCGACGGATTCGCTCACTGTGAACTCGAACCACTGGTCGAACATCTCGCGAGTCCGAGGTTCGGGCCAGTAGGTCTCGTCGGTGACCCAGCATTCGAGCATCAGCTCGAACAGGATGGACCAGCCCTCCTTGAGGACCGCCTTCCGACCGGCATCGTCGTCCCACGGCGGCACGAGATAGGTTGTGGGATTGCTCCGCATGGACTCGAAGACTCCATCGGCGAGCCCTTCGGCGTCATCCTGTTTGGCCCACTCCAAGTACGGCGTTCGCGGCCTGATGATCACGGCGCAACGGTTCAGGAGGCCCATGTCACGCCGCTCGGTCGTAGTGCCTGAGAAGCCCGCCGAGTCGCTCGCTGCACTGGACCTGGCCCACACCCGCTGCAGCCTTGGCCTCGATGACCTCGTTCCCGATCCCTTGGTGTGGCCGCTCGGCGTGATAGTGCTCGATGAAGCTCGTGACAGCTCGACGCAGCCCGGCCTCACCGAACAGCATCATCCTGTTCAGGCACTCCGACTTGATCGAGAGCACGAACCGCTCTGCGAAGGCGTTGCAGTTGGGAGCTTGGCGCGGCGTCTGGATGATCTCGGTTCCCGCGTCAGTGAGGATTCGTTTGAACTGTGGGGTGAACTTGTCGTCGCGCTCGCAGATCAGGAAGCGATGTCCCGAGAAGAATCCGTCGACGGTGTCGGTCAGGTTCCTTGCGACCTGAGCCATGAATGCACCATCCGGGTTCGTGGTGAGCCCCGCCAGGTGCGCGCCTCGGGTCTTCAGGTCGATCAAGAAGAGCACGTAGTAGGTCGTCAGTCCCTTCGGCGTCCAGACCTCGGTGGAGAAGAAGTCCGTCGCTGCGATCTGACCCCAGTGCGCTTTCAGGAAGGTCCTCCACGACGAGGGTCTGTCGGGCGCTGGCTTGATCCCATTCTCCGTGAGCACGTTCGCGATCGTCGTGGAAGCGACCTGGTGCCCCACGCCCTTCAGCTCACCCTGGATGCGGCAGTAGCCCCAGGTCGAGTTCGCCGTGGCCATGCGGACGATCAGCGCCTTGATCGCCTTCATCAGCCCCGGCCGACCGACGCGCTTCGCCTCGAACGTCCGCTTCGCCGCGATCAGCTTCCGATGCCACCTCATGATCGTGTCGGGCGTGACGATCGTCGCGAAGCGGTTCAGGGCTCGTCGCCCGATGCGCTTTCCTTTCGCCGCGAGACGTCGGCGTTGATCGTCGGTCAGCCGCAACCTCCGTCCCTTGAGCTGCTCCTTGAGGACCCGGTTCTCCTCGACCAAGTACTCGATGACGTCCTGCTGCCGACGGCTCATCCAACCAGCGACAGAGACGAGGAGGAGCTGAAGGGGTTGGATGGCGGCGTTCATGCGGCCATTGTAGGCGGCCACAACTCCTGTCTCGCGATGCCCTTATGACGCGGCTGAGTTTCCGGACACGACGGGCAACCGCCGCACGCCGCGGCTCACTTCTGCTTGCGCCAGTGCAGCGTCTCGAGAGGTAGTCGTCAGCAGGTTGGGTGGGCTCTTCCATCTACGCACAATTTCCCTCCCGCCACCGCCCTTGAGCTGTGGTTGGGGCACGACCTCGCAAGCTAGGCTGGCCGTGGACCTAGAAGGAGAGACGCCATGAAGACAATGGCTCGCAATCTACCCCGTACCTTCCTCCTGTTGCTGATCGCAGGTGTCTTGCCGAGCGCGACGGCGCAGGACTCGCGCGATGGCGCGATCGGTGCTCGGGGGACGAGCTCCGCCGGAGTGACCATGATTCCCGCCGAGCTCGCATCCCTACCGGGGCCTCCACCTACCATGGTGAGGCCACCGCGCGGATACGACTTCGACATCGACACCTACAAGCAGAGCGCGCGGCACCAGACCTCGCGCTTGAGACAGCCCGATCAGATCGATCCGAGCGCCATGCCCGCCTACGCGGGGCCGGAGGCGCCCCCGTACCTTCAGGGCTTCGAGGGCGAGCCCGATAACTGGGTCAACATCCCACCGGACCCGATCATCGCCGCGGGACCCGACCACCTCATGCAGGCGGTGAACAACGTGATTCGCATCACCACCAAGGCCGGCAGCGTGCTCGCCTCGGTTCCGATGCCGACGTGGTGGTCACCGGTCGTGACGGTCGAATTGACCTTCGACCCGTGGCTGCACTACGATCACCACGATCAGCGCTGGGTCATGATCGCGACCGGCTTCAACTACTGCAGTGCGCCGTTCTACTACCTGATCGCGACGTCGCACACGTCGGATCCCATGGGCCCCTGGAGCTTGTGGGCGCTGGAGGCCAACCTGGACGGCGCCGCGTACACCGACTACTGGGCCGATTATCCGAAGATCGGATTGGACGACACGAACTTCTACGTCACGTCCAACCAGTTCTCGTGCAGCGGTTCCTTCAAACACGCGAAGATCCGAGTGATGGCGAAGAGCCAGTTCTACGCCAACACGGGCGGGAGCATCTCCTGGTGGGACTTCTGGGGACTACCGTCCTCGATCCAGCCCTGCCTCACGTTCGGGCTCCCGGACAAGGAGTGGCTCGTGAGAACGCCGAGCTTCGGCGGCAGCGCGGTGCAGGTGTACTCGATCACGGGAACCTGGCCGGACGCCTCGCCGCCGGTCTTGACGGACGAGGGCTCCATCCCGGTGGCCAGCTACTCCGCCCCTCCCAATGCGGAACAGCCGGGAGGCGCGCCCGACCTCGAGACGGGTGACGCGCGCCTGCTCGGTGCCGTCTACCGCAACGGCAAGGTCTGGACGTGCCAGGCCGTCTACGGATCGCCCGACTCGATGTGCCGCTACATGCAGCTCGACGTCGAGAACATGACGGCCACGTTCGACAGGACCTACGGCGCGACCGGCTACTCGTACTTCTACCCGGCGATCAACGTCGACCCCATGGGCAACATGGTCTCGGTGTTCTCGCGCTGCAGCGCGACCGCACCCGAGTTCGCGGGTGCGCGCTTCACCCAGAAGCGCGGCCACGAGGACTTCTTCCAGGTCAGCGCGCCGCTCAAGGCCGGTGAGTCGACCTACGACAAGGTCTACGACTTCGCGCCATACCGCAACCGCTGGGGCGACTACGGCGGCGTCGCCATCGACCCGGTCAACACGACGCACGCCTGGCTGACCCACGAGTACGCGAAACCTCCCGGAACCACGATTCCTCCCTTCATCGGTGACGGCGAGTGGGGCACGTGGATCGGTGAGGTCGGCCAGCCCCCCGTCAACGACGACGGCTTCAGCCCGATCATCGTTCAGGAAGGCACCTACTACGGGACCCTCAACGGCGCGACGACCGACGGTGGTTCCTCCTGTGGATTCGTCGGCGCGGACGCAGACGTCTGGTACGTCTACACCGCACCTTGCTCGGGCATTCTCGACCTCTCGACCTGCGGCTCCCACGACATGAACGGCATTGACGAGGGGACCGACACCGTCATCTCCGTGCACTCGGGTCTGCCAGGTACAGTCGCGAACGAGATCATCTGCAGCGACGACAACCCGTTCTGCGACGGAACCGACGTGGGGGAACTCAGGGACTCCTACGCGCCGCTCGCGGTGACCCAGGGTCAGTTCTACATCATTCGGGTCGCCAACTTTGGTGGCTCTCCTGCGGAGGACTTCCAGCTCCACCTCGATTTGCACGCGGCGCCCTGGTGCGACCTCGGCATGGCCCTCGCCGGAACGAACGGCCTGCCGATGCTCTCGGGTAGCGGCACCCTCGACGGCGGCACCCTCGCGACGCTGAACCTGACCGGTGGCCTGCCCGGCGGCAGCGCCTACTTCGTGCTCGGCGTCGGCGCTCTGCAGGCGCCCTTCAAGGGCGGCACGCTCGTGCCGAGCCCCGACGTGATCAGCGCCGGCCTGCCGCTCGACGGCGGCGGCGCGCTCGAGATCGCCTTCGCGTGGCCCGTCGGCCTGCCCGTCGGCGCAGCGCTCTACTGGCAATCGTGGATCCCCGACGTGGGCGGCCCGGTGGGCTTCGCCGCCAGCAACGGTCTCTTGTCGACGCAGCCCTGAGATCACCGGGTGCCGGTCTCCGACGAGCCCGCTGACTCCCCGACCCGCCAGGTCGGCCTGAAAATGGAAATGATCTTCTGAACTTGACCCCGTCCTGTCCAAATACTCGGCCGACAGTGAACAGCGGGTGTTGGCCAGGTGCGGTGACGAGTTCGGGATGCCGGGCTCTCAAGCAGCGGCCGAGATCGATGGCAGGGTGCTCGCGAATGACCTCAGGACCGTGGACGCACACACCCTCGCCGGTTCAACCTGGGACGGTTCCAGCTGGCCGCGAGGCGACGGCGTTGATCGTCGGACAGGCGCAGCCGGCGTCCATCAAGTTGCTCCTTGAGGACCCGGTTCTCCTCCACGAGGTACTCAATGACCTCCTGCTGGCGGCGGCCCATCCAGCCCGCGACGGAGACCAGAAGGAGCTGGAGCGGCTGGATCGAGGCGTTCATCCGGCCATCGTAGGCGGGCGCAAGTCCATGGTCAGTGGCCAGTTACAGCACGGCTGAGTTTGTGGACAGGACGGGCTTTGGAATACCTATCCGTCCCTCCGCTCGGGTTCCCTGGCCACCCAGGCCTTCGAATCAAGCGGCTCGGCAAGCCCGGATGCCCTGGCCTGGAGGACCAAACCGCCGGTGTCACCCAGCAGGGGGGGCGTTGAGCGTTCTCTCCGGTCCCTGCACGGGTCAGCGATGTCACAGGCGGCTCAGAGCCAGCTTGACAGCCCCCGCATTATCAAGCGTCGAGAACGTTCCGCCCGAGTCTTCACTAAGCCTCTTCAGCACCTGGAAGCCCCCGTCGAAAGCGATCGTGTGGATTTTGACTCGCTTCCCGGCGTTCCAGACGCACTTCACTCGCCTCGTGAGCGTCTCCGGATCGACGATCCCCTCGCTTGGCTCTCCGTCGGAGAGCAGCACGATGGTCTCGGCACCAGCGTCTTCAAGCGCGAGCTCCAGCGCTGCGGAGAGATTCGTTCCTCCCCCGGCGGTGAGCTCCTCGACGAACGCAGTGGCCTTGCGGATTCTCACCTTTGAATCAGCGAGCTTGCCCTGCATCGAGGTGGTCACACCGCCCTTGCTCCAGCGTCTTGCAGTCCCTTCGAAGGGCAGGATGTCGAAGAGGACATCACCTCCGGAAAGAACATCGAGGTTCCTGATGAGTTCCTGCTTTGCGAAGTCGAGCCTCGTGATGGCTCCCTCGGCCTGCGAGCCGGAGATGTGCTCGTCCATCGAACCCGAGACATCCACGATGAAGATCACACGCTCGGGCTTGTATCCGAGCCCGGCGAAGTCGTGGCTCGCGTATCGACTGAGACCCTGGTCGGCCTTGGCATCAGCGATGCGCGCCTGCCTCTCGAGATCCTCGTCCTCGGAGAGCACGTGAACCAAGTCAGCGTGCCGCGACAAGAGCGACTTCCACCCTCGAACACTTGCCCGGGTTTTACCGGTCAGACGAGTCAGGCTGCCGCAGATCCGCCTGAGGATGTCCGGATTCTCAAGGTCGAGCTTGCGCTCCAAGATGTCTACGACGCTTCGATCCCTCCACATCGTCAGAGCCGTGAGCGCGGCCACTTGCGTATAGAAATCGTTCTCGTCCACCAGCTCACTCGAGATCAGCTCCAGGAGCTCCGGCGACGCGCTCTGCGCAAGGATCCTCCCAAGCCCCAGGAGCGCTTGGCCCTTCACAGCAGCGGTCGTCCGCTTTTCTTCCAGCAGGTCGACGAGAGCGTCCTCACCTAGGCTTCCAGGCCGCTCAACCGTAAGGGCGTCGATGACATAGCAGGCGTACGCTTCCTGCTCGGTGTCTTGGGTGTTCTTCTTGTTCAGTGTCTTCAAGATCACCGGCAGCGCCTCTGGAACCTCACACCGGAGGAGGAAGCTGACCAGATCCTCCCGGATCAGCGGATTCTCCTCCCGGCCGACCCTGCGCAGCAAGTGCTTGCAGAACGAGGACGAGAGCGGCGGGCGCACACCCAGCAGTCCGAAGCGGACGTGCCTGCGCGCCTTCTTCTTCTCCGCGAGCTGCCTGAGCTTGGCCTGGGTCTTCGCGTCCTCGAGTTCGTAGAGGATCCCGCCCAAGTGATCCACCAGGAATGGAGGACACTCACCTTCACCCACGTTGAAGAGATCGAGAGCCGTCCGTGATCCTGGCTTCTGCTTGTAGAGGTCCGCCGCCGCCATGCGTTCGGGGAGGCTCAGGCGCCCGTCCCTCAGGTCATCGTACGCCTGGGAAAACTCTTTCGACCCTTGCGCTGCCGCTGACTCGACGAGCATGAGCGTGATGAACGAGCAACACAGGACGACCCTGCTTGCTCTGTAGAGCCACACTCTCTTGCTACGGACTCTGACCACGGGTGCAACGCTTTGGGACATCTGCTCGACCTCCTGCTCCCGCGACTCGTCGAGGGAGAAAGCACTTGTTCAGCCGCCCCGGGCGAGGACTCGTTCCTCATTCAACGAGCGGCTGATTCGGGGCTCATGCGACGCAGCCCCGCAGAGCGGTCTGACGAACTGTTCCGCCGACAGGAAATGCAAAGGCCCCGCTCGGTCGCTCCTCCTGGTGGGGCTCGCGTGCATGGGCCGTACTTCCGAAACAGCAGAGCCGGTACTGCCCTCCGCGCGTCTCGTGGTGCCGGATGCGCGAGTGGCTCTCGACGGTGCCTTCCCGCCACGCACGTCTCAAACAGAATCGCAGTGTGCGCGGACGATTCATCGAGCAGGTCGCGGCGATCGGCGACGGCGCCCAGTCCGGCCGGGGTGGCATGGCCAACCCCTGACCGCGCGGTTTCAGGTTTGGGCCTTCGCTCTCCCTTGCCGTGTCTCCTCCCAGAGGCAACCCCAACGGAGGCATCCCCATGATCACCCAGGCTCCCCCCACCCGCAGTGACTTCGCCCAGCGCCTCAGCGCCATCAAGCAGGACCAGGCCCGCCTCAAGGCCGAGGCCAGCCGCCGCCGGCGCCGGCTCTCCAGCGCCACGTGCCGGGCCGAGCGCCCGGGGCCAGCCGCCCGCGAACGCCGAAAGCGGCACGCCGGCCAACGAGCCCGCGCGACCACGATCAAGGGCTCTGGGAGAGCTCCACCAGCGCCTGCTTCAGACCGCGCACCAGCGCCGCCATGCGTTCGTAGTCGAGCGTCTCGGGGAGGTCGCTGGCCTCGTGGTAGTGCGGGTTCCGGAAGAGCGCCGTGTCCGTCACCATCAGCGCCGGGTAGCCCTCCTGCCAGAAGCTCCAGTGGTCGGACCAGCCCACGCCAGGCAGCGCCCCGGGGAGCACCGCGCCCTCCGAAGGCACGCTCTCCGTCTGGCGGAAGAGCGCGAGGAAGCGCTGCAGCGCGCCGCCATGCTCGAGGTCGGAGACGAACGCCACGAAGTCGCCGGTGCTGGGATAGCTGGCAGCGAGCAGCGGCGGGTAGTGCTGGCTCTCCGGCTCGTCCGACCAGAAGCCGATCGACTCCAGGCTGAGCATGAGCTCGACCTGCTCGCCCGCGGCCTTGCAGCGCCGAGCGTAGACGCGGCTGCCCATGCACGCCTCCTGAAAGCAGGGCGGCTCCTCGTTCACGAAGGCCACGAAGCGCACGGGTCGGGTCAGCGGCTCGGTGCGCAGCAACGCCGCCAGCTCGAGCAGCGCGGCGACGCCGCTGGCGTTGTCATCGGCGCCCGGACCGATGGAATCGTAGTGCGCACCCAGCAGGACCACGGGAGCTCCCGGCGTGCTCCCCGGCAGCTCGCACCACACGTTGGCGAGCGACAGACCAGCGTGCTCGAAGAGGTGCTCCTCCGGCGAGAGACCCAGGGCCCGGAACTGCTCGCCGACGTACTCCCGGGCGCGCTGCAGGCTCGCAGGCGCGGCCATGCTGCGCTCGCCCAGGCCCGCGAGCAGGCTCACGTGCCGCTCGAGCCGCTGCGAGAGCCCCGCCGCCGGCTCGGCGACGAGTTCCGCCGGGGTCGCCTCCCCACGCTCGTCGAGGGCCACGTCAGCCGCACCTTGCGCGGCGTCTCCACAAGACACCAGCAGCCCGCACACAAGCAGCAGGCCATGGAACGCGACGCCTGGCGAACGGATGAGCCCGCTCACTCGCCGCCCCGCTCGCCTCGGCCTGCGTCTCCCTGAGTGAGCCGATCCACATCGATCAGATCCTGAGGGCGGCCCGTAGCCTGCTTGTTGATGATCAGGTGCTCGCGCGAGAGAACGGACACGCTCTGACCTTCGACAAGGACCTCCATGCGAGCGCCCCAGGCCTCATCGAACGTGACCCCGGAGATGCTCGTCAGGATGTCGATGCGAACGGGCGCGACACCAAGTTGGAGCACCTGATCGGGCTGCACCAGGTCGTCTTCTGTGAACATCTCTGCGGGAGCACCGAAAGCGCGCAGCGCCTTGCAGACCGCGCCGGCGTTCTCTCGCGATGGCCGCACCCACACGTCCAGGTCGCCCGTGGCCCGCACGAAACCGTGGACCGAGAGCGCGTGCGCTCCGATGAGCAGGTACTCAACCCCGCAGTCGGCGAAAGCGGACAACAGATCGCTGAAGTCTCGGTTCAACATGCGTCCGCTCGCTGAAGGCCAGTGCCGTCTTGGTCAACTCCCACACCAGGGAGAGCCGCTCGGCGGGGGTGAGCTGGGCATGGTCCGACAGGGGATCGTCCTCGTCTCCGAGGCGGCGCTTCCTGACGAAATCGATGCGACGAGTCACGCTTCCATTGTAGCAACGACGGTCTCGTTGGCGGCGCTCCGTCGAGCGCGCCCACGCCCGGCGAGGGCGAGGGCGAGGGCGAGGGCGCGTGCCGGCCGACCGATCGGGGGCGATCCCGTGCGGCGCGCGTCACGTTGCTAGACTCTTCGGACCCTCGCGCCTTGACCCAGTCCGCGGATAGGCGTTTCAAAGGCCCCCCGCCAGCCCGCGCCGGCACTCCCGTCCTGTCCACAAACTCGGCCGTGCCGTAACTGCCCACTGACCGGGGACTTGCGCCCCCCTGCAATAGCCGGATGAACGCCGCCATCCAACCGCTCCAGCTCCTCTTGGTTTCCGTCGCCGGCTGGATGGGCCGCCGCCAGCAGGAGGTCATCGAGTACCTCGTGCAGGAGAACCGAGTCCTCAAGGAGCAACTTGGTGGACGCCGGCTGCGCCTCCCCGACGATAAACGCCGTCGCCTCGCGGCCGGCCGGAACCGTCCCAGGTTGAGCCGCCGAGGGTGTGCGCGTCCATGGTCATGAGGCCATTCGCGACCACTGTGCCATCGATCTCGGCCGCCGCATGACAACCCGGCATCCCGAACTCGCCACCGCAGCTGGCCAACACCCGCTGATCACTGTCGGCCGAGTAATTGGATAGGACGAGGTTAGCACTGGCCGGCAGATGCGCCGAGACGCCCCTCGGGTCCTCCCGCCAAGGGAGCCTTCAACATCTAAGCGACAGGCCTGCACGCGAGTTCAACCGGAAGCAGTCAGGCTCCTGCACTTGGCTCCCGGCGTGACGGCGCCCCCCCAGCACCTGGCACTATCCTCATCAACCAGCCCTCCATTCTGGTTGATGACCACCGGACCACCCCCGCCAACACGCCCGCAGACCGGCGTTCCCCCGCGATCCTGGCGCCCCCGTCACGCACCCAGAGCCCCCCGCTCGCTCCTGCCCCAGGTGGTGGTTCCCCAAAGCGCACTGAAAAGCGAACCGGCACTAATTCGCATCTCCGTGCGCTCCGGTTGTCCGGTCGGTACGGGAATGCGAACTCTGTTAGGTTCGCATTTAGGTGCGCGGTGGACACCCGCGAGGACTCGAACCTGGGCGCTACATGCCCGGGATCGAGAACGGGAAGCGGATGACCTTCTGGCCCGCGGCATTCGTATCGATCTCGTGCCAGATCTCCAAGCCGCCCACGCTGGTCCCGTAGGGCTCGGTGTGCACCGTGCCGTCCGGTTGCACAACGACGAAGAGGCCCGCGGTGCATTGCTCCGGGAGGCCCGGGAAGGCCACAGGATTCCACATCATCACCTGCACCGCGAACTGCCCGTCGAGCAACCACCTGGGAGGCTTGGCCAGCGTCGTGCGCATCGGCCCCTGACTGCCGACGGCCGCCACACGGGTCGACACACCGGTCGGCAGTACAAACTCGGGGACGTCGTCGAGCAGAACGGGGTAGGAGCCCTCGATCACCGGGCCGACCTGCGTGGTGAACAGGTGGTTGACCTCGTAGAAGTTCGTCGTGCCCGGAAGGTCGCCAACAACCAGGAAGCACTCTGCCGGATCTCCGAGCTCGAACACGTACGCGGCGCCGGACTGGGCGGCGCCAATGCCGTTCCCTTGATCTCCGCCGACTCCCGTGGCGCCGCTGTCCTCGGCCGCCGCCCCGACGATCACCGTGTCACCATCGATGGCCACAGCGGTCCCGAACCGATCGGAGGCTTGGGTGTTGGAGGCCTTCAGGTAGGCGAGCTGACTCCAGACCGTGCCCGCACGGCGGAAGACGTACGCCGCACCGGCTGATTCTGCGTTGTTGTCGAGACCATTGCCGTCGATGCCGGTGGCATTGCTGTCTTCCGACATGGCACCCACGACGATCGTGTCCCCCGTGACCACCGCGTCCGCCCCGAAGTTGTCGCCCTGAAAAAAGCCGAGGCCCCCTTCGGTGTTCGACGCCTTGAGGTACGCCTGCTGGCTCCACGTCGCTCCGCTGCGTTCGAACACGTAGGCGGCGCCCGACTGGGGCTCGCTGTTGTCGGAGGAGTCGCCGTCGACTCCGGTCGCGCCGCTGGCCTCCAGCCACGCTCCGACCACGACAGTTTCGCCAGAAACCGAGACCGCGGAGCCGAGGCGATCGCCGGCTTCGGTATTCGACGCCTTCAGGTACGCCTGCTGGCTCCACGTCGTCCCGTTTCGAACGAATACGTACGCAGCCCCGGCCGAGGGCGCACTGTCGTCCCTCTGATCGCCGTCGACGCCGGTGGCGCCGCTGTCCTCGAAGGACGCCGCGACCACCACCGTGTCGCCGTCGACGGCGACCGCTTCACCGAAGGTGTCGAACGCATCGGTGTTCGACGCCTTGAGGTACGCCTGCTGGCTCCACGTCGTCCCGCTGCGCACAAACACGTACGCCGCCCCGGCCGAGAACGCGCTTTGGTTGCCCTGGTCGCCATTCACGCCGGTTGCGTTGCTGTCCTCGTCGGGAGATCCGACCACGATCGTGTCGCCAGAGATCGACACCGACGAGCCGAAGTAGGTCACGGAGTCGGGGTTGGACGCCTTGAGATACGCCTGCTGACTCCACGTCGTCCCATTGCGCACGAACACGTACGCGGCCCCGGCGTCCTGGAGGCTGTTGTCCGACGGGTCGCCGCCAACGCCCGAGGCGCTGCTGTCCTCGCGCGGTGCCCCGACCACGATCGTGTCGCCAGAGATCGACATCGAGAATCCGAACAAGTCGCCGCTGGTGGAGGGGATCGGAGCACCGTCGGAGTTGAAAGCCTTGAGGTAGGCCTGCTGGCTCCAGATCGCCCCGTTGCGCACGAACACATACGCCGCGCCGGCCGAGGGCGCGCTGTTGTCGGCCTGATCGCCATCGACGACGTCGGCGTCGCTGCTTTCGCCCACCGCCCCGATCACCATCGTGTCGCCGGAGAGGACGACCGAGTTGCCGAAGAGGTCCTGAGAGTCGGTGTTGGAGGCCTTCACGTAGGCCTGCTGGGCCACGGGGTCGATCGTCAGCGGGTAGACGGCGTCGCTGTCGTCGACGGTCAACCGCAGTCCCGTGATGCTCAGCGCGAAGCGCGCCGCGAGTGTGCGGTCCTCCGCATCGAATACGGTCAGGCCCGAGTAGTTGAGCAGGGTGCTGCCCTCGGCGTCGGCGAAGCGGACGTCGCGGCCGTCGCTGGAGACCGAGGCCTCCAGATTGCCGCGGATCGCCAGGTCGAGCATCAACTCTTCCGCGTCCCCCGCCGGTCGCGCGAACACGCTGTATCCGTGCTCCAGGCCGCGACCATCGTTGACATACCACTCGGTGAGCAGCTCGTCCCAGGCGTAGGCGACGCGCGGGCCGTCGGCCGTCACCGACTGCGGCGCCTCGACAACGCGCTCTGCACCCGCTCGGCCGTAGCTGACCAGCTCAAGGCCCCAGCTCCATACGCCCGCATCGGGCGCAGTAGTAAAGCCGCGACCGTCGAACTGGGTCGTCCATCGCTGGCCAGGGTTGCGGGCCTGGTAGCCGCCGTCCACAGCCTCCACGGCATGACGGCTTGCCTGATGGGCCTCGCGGATGCTGGACCAGTCAACCTCGGACAAGCCAGCGGGCGGATCCCCCGTCGCTCCCTGTGGAGGCGAAACGACCTGCCCAGCAGCGCCTTGTCCCAGGGCCAGCACCATCCCAAGTATGACGACGATCCTCATGTGACCTCCTCAAGCGTCCGCAGTTGAATATCAGCTCTGCCAGTTAGAACCCCGGCTACATCGACAGCGCCCTAATGCCATTGGCAAGCGCCTGCGTGCGCGCACGCCTGTGCCTCCCGTAACGTCCGTCCGCCATACGCAGCATGGACTTACTACGGCACCGTAGCACTGGCCGGTAGATCGAGCCAGGTGACCGCTACGATCGGCCGCCATGGACGCCTTCGACATCGTGGCCGCGGTTCTTCGCGCCGTCGTACTCGACCGCCAACGCCTCGTGCTAGAGAACCTCGCCCTTCGGCAGCAGGTCGCCGTGCTGCGCCGCGGCGTGACGCGCTGGGAGCGTAGCCCTCACAACGCCATCAACCCGACGGCGCGACCGGGAACGACGACGAGAGAGCCTCAGAGCCATGCGGGGCGAGGCGGCGCCCACAAGGCTGGTCGGGCGGTTGATGGCCGCAGCGGAGTCGGAACGGGACGCCCCGCACGCATCGCGCGTCGAGAACGACGCAGAGCCTGGCCTCTGTTGGCGACGCGAGTTCCTGGCCAGCAGCACGCGCTCGTCCTTCTTGCGTGTCGCCCCAGAGTTGCGACGAAAGGGCCGCCCAGGCAGCCCTGCGACGGCCCGGGGATGGACGCCCTGACAAGCCGTTCAGGAGGCGCGCTGGGCTGTTCGGGCTGTCTGAGCGGTTCGGGAGCCCGTCCCTCCTACCGCCAAAAAATGAGCGAGCCCGGCACCTGCAGGATCCCGGGCAAAGCCCGCTTCGGGGAAACTGGTCCGGCCTGATCGCAAGCGGAGGGAGCGAGCGATCAGGCTGTCCGCCGCCGGTCCGATTGGGTGCCGTATAGGGTGCCGCAGAGAACCGCCATCAACACGCTCAGTCGCTATATGTTGTTACTATAAAATGACTTACGAATGTGGGCCCCCTGGGGATCGAACCCAGGACCAACGGATTATGAGTCCGCTGCTCTGACCATCTGAGCTAGGGGCCCTCGTGTAGCGGGGTGCTCAGTCGCGCCTGTGCCCGCGCGCATGATAGGTCACCGCCTCTCCAGCAGTCGAGATCGGGGCGGCCGCGGCGATCGCTTCAGGCTCGGCCGGCACCCCGCCCTCCTACCCCACCCGCGGCATCCTCGGCAACTCCAGCAGCTCGTCCAGCCGCCGCACGGTGTGGGTGGCCGCGACGCCGGGCTCGGGGGCCGCGCCGGTGGGGTTGAACCAGATCGAGTGCATGCCGATGGCGTTGGCGCCGGCGATGTCGCTGCTGGGGTTGTCGCCGATCATGACGCTGTCGTGGGTGACGGCCTCGCCCAGCTGCAGCGCGCGATCGAACAGCGGGCGGCCAGGCTTGGGCGTGCCCACGCCCTCGCTGGTGAGCATGAACGAGATGAACTCCGCCAGGGGCGAGGCGGCCAGGCGTCGGTGCTGCACGCTCTCGAAGCCGTTGGTCACCACGCCCAGGGTGACCTGCTCGGCCAGCGCTGCGCAGACCTCGACGGCGCCGGCCACCAGCAACGGGTGGCGCGGCAGCTCCTCAAGATAGGACTCGGCCACCTGTTCGTGGGGCAGGTGGCCGGCGCCGGCGGACCGCAGGATCAAGCGCCAGCGCTCGCTGCGCAGCAGGGTCTTGGAGAGCTCGCCTCGCTCGTGTCGCCGCCAGCAATCGCGGTTGTACTCCTGGTAGCGGGCGTAGAGGGCGCCGCCCTGGCCGTCGATGTCGTAGCGCGCCACGGTGGCCTCGAAGGCCACGGCCTGCGTCCCCGTGAAGTCGAGCAGCGTGTCGTCGAGATCGAAGAGCACCAGCGTGTAGGTCATTCCGCGGAGTGTACGCGCCGCTCGCCACCGCGCCATCGGCCTCGCGGCGCCGGCGTCAGCCCACCGACGAGCAGCGGGGCCGCACCACGGCGGCGTCGTGCCACCGCGGCGCAGACCCTACGCAACGGTCGTGGCGCCGCCGCCGTCCTCGCGCTGCTCGCCGCGCCCCACGAACCACTGGGACAGGCTGGGGATCACCAGCAGCGTCAGGAAGAAGCTGCCGAACAGTCCGCCGATAACCACGGTGGCCAGGGGGCGTTGGACCTCGGCGCCGGCGCTGGCCGCGAGCGCCATGGGCAGAAAGCCGATGATGTCGGTGAGCGCGGTCATGAGCACGGGGCGCAGGCGCATGCGGCCGGCGTCCATGGCGGCGGTGGTGGGGTCGGCGCCCTCGCGGCGGCGCTGCAGGATGTACTCCATCAGCACCACGCCGTTCATGACGGCCACGCCGAAGAGCGCGATGAAACCCACACCCGCCGAGATCGAGAAGGGGTAGCCGCGCAGGGTCAGGGCCAGGATGCCGCCCGACGCGGCCAAGGGCAGGTTGAGGTAGATCAGCGCGGCCATGCGGCCCGAGCCGAAGCTGGTGTAGAGCAGCACGAAGATCATCAGCAGCGCCAGGGGCACCAGCGTGAGCAGGCGCGACGAGGCCGCCTCCAGGTTCTTGAACTGCCCGCCCCACTCGATGAACCAGCCGGGCGGCAGGTCGATCTCGCGCGCGACGCGGCGCTGCGCCTCCGCCACGGCCGAGGCCAGGTCGCGGCCGCGCACGTTGGCCTCGACGGTGATCTTGCGCTGGATGCGCTCGCGGCTGATCTGCGCGGGGCCGGAGCCCACGCTCACGTCCGCCACCTGCTCCAGCGGCACCCAGGTCGCGGGGCCGTCACCGCCGCCGGGCAGCGCCACGGGCAGGCGGCGCAGGGCTTCCAGGTCGGCGCGCACGCGCTCGTCGAAGCGCACCTGGATCGCGAAGCGTCGCTGCTCCTCGATCACCGTGCCCACCGTGCGCCCGCCCACGGTCTCCACCACGTCCAGCACGTCCTCGGCGTTGAAGCCCAGGCGCGCGATGGCGCCGCGGTCGACGGCCACCGTGAGCGCCGGCAGGCCCAGCACCTGCTCGGCCTTGACCTCGCTCATGCCCGGCACCTGGCTCACAGCGGCGGCCACCTGGTCGGCCACGCGCTGCATGTCGTCGAGCGTGCCGCCGCCCGCGAAGATCTGGATGCCCACGTCCGAGCGCACTCCGCTGATGAGCTCGGCCACGCGCAGCTCGATCGGCTGCGAGTAGCTGAACATCACGCCCGGGAAGCGCTGGTCGAGGGCCGCGTCGAGGGCCGCCAGCAGCTCTTCCTTGCTGTCGAAGCGCCATGTGTCACGGGGCTCCAGGATCAGGTACGTGTCGCTGATCTCGACGCCCATGGGGTCGGTCGCAATCTCCGCACGGCCCGTACGCGACACCACCGTGCGCACCTCGGGGAAGCCCATCACGACCTGCTCGACCTCCGTGCTGATCTGGTTGGAGGTCTCGAGCGAGATGCTCGGCAGGCGCCAGATCTGCATGGCGATGGCGCCCTCATCGAGGCGCGGCATGAACTCCGCGCCCATGAACGGGATCAGCGCCAGGCTGGCCACGAAGCCCGACGCGGCGACGAGCGCCGTGCGCTTGGGCCGCGCCACCGTGAGCCTGAGCGCGGGCTCGTACAGGCGCTTGGCCAGGCGGAACAGCGGCGGGCTGCGGTCGCTCACGCGCTTCAGGAAGATGGACGCCAGCACGGGCATGAGCGTCAGGGCGCAGACCAGCGAGCCCGCCATGGCGAACACCACCGTCAGCGCCATGGGCCGGAACATCTTGCCCTCCACGCCGCGCAGGGCCAGCACCGGCAGGTACACGATGGTGATGATGCCCACCGCGAACACCACCGGGCGCGCCACCTCGTGACAGGCGCGGCGGATCTTCTCGAGGTGCGGCGTGTCGTGGTCGTCGCGGTGCAAGTTCAGGTGCCGCACGATGTTCTCGATGATCACGATGGAGCCGTCGACGATGATGCCGAAGTCGACCGCGCCCAGTGACATCAGGTTGCCCGACACGCCGAAGCGCTGCATGGCCGTGAGCGCCACCAACATCGACACCGGGATCGACGCCGCCACCAGCAGGCCGCCGCGCAGGTTGCCCAGCAGCAGCAGCAACACGCCGATGACCAGCAACCCGCCCTCGACCAGGTTGGTGATGACCGTAGCGATGGTGCGGTTCACCAGCTCGGTGCGGTTGTAGAAGGTGTCGATGGTCACGCCGTCGGGCAGCGACTGTTCGATCTCGCCGATCCTGTCGTGCACGTCTTGTGCGACCGTGCGCGCGTTGGCGCCCATGAGCATCATGACCACGCCGACCACGGCCTCGCCGCGGCCGTCGCGCGTCACCGCGCCCTGCCGGATCATGGGCGCGAGCTCCACCCGGCCCAGG
>Ga0164313_10001363_pt1 | contig 21554 bp, 27 predicted proteins | sample GuaBasSedimGuay4_FD_113735 | JGI IMG/M metagenome (GOLD analysis project Ga0164313, IMG submission 113735) | Subseafloor sediment microbial communities from Guaymas Basin, Gulf of California, Mexico - Guay4, Core 4569-4, 0-3 cm | ecosystem: Environmental > Aquatic > Marine > Hydrothermal vents... | reverse complement strand
TCATGATAAACCTTTATATGATTGTTTAAATATTTATGGTTTTACTTTAAATTCATATCATGATGAATTTATTTTTATTATAACTGAAAGACAAAATATAGCTAAAAATCAAGGTAGAAAAATAGTTCGTACTAGCGGTTTACAAATTTCAACTTCTGGAGCTTTACAAATGATGGATGATTTTCATTATGAAAGTTTAACTGCTGGTAAAGAAGGAACCATAACACCAATATTAGATACTACAAAAATTATTAAATTAAATGAGGAATAAAGATTAATGTTATGTGAGTATGGATGTGGTGAAGAAGCTACTTATCAATTTAAAAATGGTAAATGGTGTTGTAGTGAAAATTGGAGAAAATGTCCACAAGCAATAAAAGATAAATTTACAAAAAAGAAAACATATAATAAAAAAATGATCATAAATTCTACTAAAATTTTATGTGAATATGGTTGTGGCAAAATAGCTAAATATCAATTTAAAAATGGTAAATATTGTTGCAGTCAATTTTCTCAACAATGTAAAGTTAATAAACAAAAAAATGCAAGTTCTACAAAAGGAATAATACCTTGGAATAAAGGTTTATCAGATTGTTTTACAAAAGAAGCATTAAATAAAATAATTAAAGCATCAAAAGGTCGTTTTTTAACTATAAAACAAATTAAAAAGAAATACCCAACATTTGCTAAAATAGAAGAAATGAGATATAACCCTGATAAACCAGGTGAAAAAGAAATACAAGTTCATTGTAAGAATCATAAATGTTCGAATTCAAAAGAACTAGATGGATGGTTTACACCAAATAAAAATCGTGATCAGTTTCTTAATCGTATATATGCTATTGAAAAATCTAAAGGGACTGAAGGTGCATATTATTATTGTTCAGAAGAATGTAAAGAAGTATGTCCTTTATATAATTTACATGTTAATATATCTCCAGTTAAGAAAAATTTATATACTACAGAAGAATATCAAACTTGGAGAACTAATGTTTTAGAAAGAGAAAATTATATTTGTGAATATTGTGATGAAAAAGCAACACATGCTCATCATTCACGTTCACAAAAATTAGAACCATTTTTTGCTCTTGATCCTGATTTTGGAGTAGCTTGTTGTGAGAAACATCATTATGAATATGGACATAAAACAGGAACAGAATGTAGTACAGGAAAATTAGCAAGTAAAATTTGTATGGAGGTTACATAAATGGGAGCAAACCCAACTGGATTACCAAGAGAACCAAGACGAGATTTATATTATTTTATACATAATGTATATGCAAATTTCTTTAAAGATACTCTTGATTATTTTGGGCTACATTTATTACCAGATTCTAAATTTAATATGATCTCGACTTATGATAAAGGTGTTCAGTATATGAACCAAATGTGTGAAAATGAAGGTCGAGAAATGGATAAAGCAAATTTACCAGCAATAATGTTAAATCCTTCTGGTGAATTTAATGTAGCAGATGCATTATCAGCTGGTAAATTTTTATGGAGATTTCCCAATCTTGCTCCTGGTTTTATTAAAAGAATTTTCGATCCTGTTTATAAAGACGCCAATACACAAGTTCATGTTGGTTTTATGAGAATGCAAGGTGAAATGGAATTATTATTTTTAATTAATTCTTTTTATGAGTATTGTGATGTAAAAATGTTATTATTAAATATCTTTGGCGGATATGAAAGATGGATATATCCTCAATTTTTTACAACATTTATTATATTACCAAAGGAACTAATAAATTATAGATATACAAATGAATATACTGGATTATCATATACTCTTGATTGGGAATCATCTGGAGCATATCAACATTTAGTTAAAACTATTAATCAAGATGAAATGGTTATACCTTGTAATATTAAACCAGTTTATAGATTAATGAGTTTAAATGATGCTAGTACAAAATATGGTGGAACAGACGACCTGGCTGAATGGAAACTTGGAGCTACAATAAGTTATGAAATTGAAATACCTACTTATCTTGTTTTAGAATCAGATTATTTATTTGAAAAAATAGATATTAATATTACAGCTGGTTCTACTTATTCTACATATAATTCTTATGACGTACCAGTAGCTAAAATACAAAAAACATTTAATAAAGATTGGAATATTGATGAAACTTCAAATTCAACATTAGAATTAGATGGTGAATGTACAAATGAAATTCGAGATTATAATTTCCATACAAGATATTTTCACACAATCAATCAAGCTGAAATGGATTCAACCTCAAATGTTATAATAACAATTCCTGAACAAGTAGATGATTTAAATGGTTTATTAGTAAATAGTAAATTCGGTCCGATGGATTATGGGGATCATTATCGTTTATTAGATAATGGAAATACATTAGAGATACGTAAAGATACAGTAGATTTAGAAGTAGGTATGGTGATAGAGTTATATATCTATCTACCTTCTACTTAGGAGGTATAATGAAAATAAAAAAAGTTAATGTAGCTGGTGGTGTTATATATTCAGAAGGTGATAATGGAGAATATAAAATATTAGTAATTCAACGTGCTGAAAAAGATCATTGGCCACATTACTGGGAATTTCCTAGAGGTAAATGTGATGCTGGTCCAAATGAAAGTTTAATACATTGTCTTAAAAGAGAAGTTAAAGAAGAAGCTGGTATTGATGTAATTCCAGAAAAGTTTATAGATAAATTTTCATATACTGCTGATGAGGGTAAGCGTCTTTCAACACAACATAATTTTTTATGTAAAATGAAAGATCCAAATCAAAAAATTAAATTGTCTTTTGAACATCAAGATTTTGGTTATATTATGACTCCAAGTCAAGGTGAATTATTATTATTACCTGAGATGAAAAAAACAATTATTAAAGCTTTTGAAATGTTAGACCCAGAAAAAAATTCTACAACACAACCTGAACACGCATTAACTAAACCTGATGTAATAGAGGAGATACAAATTATGGAAGAGTATTTAAATTACTTACAAGAAGATAACACTCATATTAATATAATGTCTACATACGTAAAAGATTCTACTAATAAGTTTAATCAATGTTTAAAAAAATTAAGTCAACATCCAATTTTTAGTAAAAAAAGAAAATTATTAAAAGCTATTTGTAAACAAAAACAAGATTTTTATGAAATTCAACAACTTAAATCTAGAATAGGTATGTGTAATAAATCTACTAATCCAGAAAAATGTAGAATATGGGTAAAACATTTAATTCAAAATTTATTAAAATCATCTAATATAAATCAAAAAACAATAGATAAATTAAAAAAAGGATTCAGTAGTTAAAATCATGATTATATTAAAGATAAATCAAAAAGGGCATTTTATAGAAATACCTGGAATTACTCCATTCCGTACACCCGCTGATGTTGATATTACAAATGTAAGTATCCCTTTAGTAGCTTCAAAACTTACTGCTCAAGGAGTAGAACATTATGAAATAATATCAGATACTATAGGAAAAGAAAAAAGATATACTCAAAAAGATTTTATGTCTAAAAAGAAAATAGTTCAAGATCAAGGTGCTCGTATAGATAAATTAGAACATATGTTAGAAAAGGTATTAACAAATTTACCAGGAAACACAATCAAAACAGAAGAACAAATTAATAAAAAGCTAGATTTAATAGAAAAGTTAATCCAAAGTCAACCAAAAATTAAAGAAAGAATCATTACAACTATTGAAAGTACAACGAAAGGTAAGAAGAAAAAAGATCCTGATATTAATAAAGAACTTTTTATACCTACGGTTGATGTAGGAAATATGCAAATTAGCGGCGATACTAAACAATTAACTAAACAAAAATATTCAGATTTAGATTCAGCTGCTGATTTACTTGCTAATATTGGAAAATAATGAAAACAAAAAATCATATTAAAGAATTAGGTTATTGGGTTGATGGATATGATAAAGAAAAGAATGTTGTATTAGAAGTTGATGAATCTTTTCATTTTGATATTGAAGGAAATTTAAAAGAAAAAGATATACAAAGACAAAAAGAAATAACTGAATTTTTAAAATGTAAATTTATAAGAATACGATTTTAAGGAGATAAATTATGAAAGAAAATGATGAAATTGAACAAGAGAAAATAATTGATCAAGAAAAAATAATTGAAAAAATTAAAACCAAACCAGATTTAAAAAAGCAAATGAAAAAAAATATTCTCTGTCTAGGATGCGACGTAGGAACAATGCATATTTGTTGTGCTAGATCTGATTCAGATGAAATTAATACTACACGTAATGTATTTTTACCATTAAATCAAGATGATACTAATATTTCAGATTTGAGCGATTTAAGTTATGTTAGAAGTGAAGATGATGAATTATTTATTATTGGTTCTGATGCTTTTAAATTTGCAAATATATTTGGTAAACCAGTATCAAGACCAATGGAATCTGGATTAATATCTCCAAAGGAAATAGATGCTATTGATATATTGACTCTGATGTTAAAAGATTTAATTGGCAATGTTAATAATAGAGAAGCTTATGTTTCTTATTCAGTACCTGCAGAAGCTATTGATGAAAAGAGATCAATTACATATCATGAAAATGTTTTTGGAAATATATTTCAATCATTAGGAATTAATTGTACTTCGGTTAATGAAGCGATGGCAATTATATATTCAGAATGTGCTAAAGAGGGTTTTACGGGTATAGCTATTAGTTTTGGAGCTGGTATGGCTAATGTTGCTGTTTCATATAAAGGTACTGAAGCATTAACCTTTTCAACTGCAAGAAGTGGTGATTGGATAGATAAAAATGTTGGTGATTCGCTTGGTATGATACCAAATCGAGTTACTGGAATTAAAGAAAAATCTATGGACTTAACAATTCCAAGCCCTACAAATAAAAATAAAAAGACTAAAAGAGTTTTAGAAGCATTGTATTATTATCACAAAGCTCTTATAGAATATACGGTAAAAGAGATCATTAAAGAATTTGATGATAAAGTTGATATAGAAATTGATGAATCTTTGCCTATTATTATAAGCGGCGGGACGTCCATACCAAAAGGTTTTTTACAATTGTTTAAAGAAGTTATTGCTAGTTATGAATTACCATTTGATATTTCTGAGATAAGAAGAGCAAAAGATCCACTAACCTCTGTATCTAGTGGTTTATTAATTAGAACTATGTCAGATGTAAAAAATATGCATAAGTAAATTATATAGGAGATTTTAAAATGAGTAAATTAAAATCAATATTAGAACAATCTTGTCCGGAAGGAAAGGTTTGGTGTCCAATACAAAAAACATGTATATCTGCTGAAAAACAAAAAAGTCATGGACAAGGAAAAAACCAAGGTTTTGGAAAAGGTAAAGGACCTATTGGTATTCCTAAACAAGAACAAAAAATAGATCAAATTGTGGATGAAGCTTTCGATGATGGGTTTGATAGATTAGGTCAATCTATTGCTGTTGAAAAGAAGGTTGATGAAATGTTAGATAAATTTGATTCTAAAGATAAAGAAAGTGCAGTTCATGTCCGAGTAAGTCCAAATCCACAAGGTGGAGTCTCAGTAAATGTTCATGAAGATTATTTAGATAAAGTGAAAAAAACAGGAGCTAATGCTAGAATGGTTGCTGATAAATCATTGGAACAAATTAAAAAAGCTCATAAAATTATTAAAAAATCCAAACTTTTAAAGAAAGCTAAAAATGCTGGAAAAGCTTTAGCACAAGGTTGGAGAGAATCAGAAGATTTTGAAATTTTAGCTTGTATACTAGAAGATGATGGATATAAACAATACTTTAAAGATAGATTAAAAGATAAAGGTTATGACTCTTTAGAAGATGTTCCAGATGAAGAAAAGAAAACATTTTTTAGATCAGTAGATAAAGGTTGGAAAGCTCAAGATGAAACTGAAGAACAAATGACTATTAAAAATGCTGCAGCTAAAGCTATAAGAGCTAAAGCAGCTATGGGTCGTTTTGGTCAATCAGCAAAAACGAAAGGTGGATTTGGTAGAGTGGCTGGTCGAGATGCAAATATTAGTGGTGGATTTGGTAGAGTAGCTGGTACTCTTAAAAAATATAAAGGGATAGGTACTACTTATGGTGAATCAAAAGAAGTAATTGATGAACTAGATACAATAGATAAAGTTGTACTTGCTGGAGCGGCAGGTGGAGCAGTAGGTTTGACGGCTAATCATTATTTATTTTGTAGAAAAAGATTTCCAGAATATAAAAATAATAAGCAACAACAAAAAAAATATATGATTTGTATGAAAAATCCATGGAATAAAGATGCCCAAGTTAAAAAACTAAAAAAGAAATAAAAGAAAGGAAGAATAAATGAATGGAAGTATTTGGGAAGAAGAGAAATTTAATAAAGATATAAAACCATTAGAAAAATCATTACTTAGAAAATTTGGACTTAAACCAGAGAATGTTAAATTTGTAGATAATTTAATAGAATTGAGATCAACCCCTCCGAATATTATTATTGCTGAATCTTTAAAATCATTTGGTTTTGTTCAAAATTTTTTTAAAAATCAAAAATTAATTAAAAAAGTAAAATATATAATGGGGTTAGGAGTTTTCCAACAATTACAATTTGATAAAATGAATTCTAAGAAAAAACTTCTTAAACCGTCTAAAATACAATTTAAAAATATCTATAAACCATACCAAGGTCAAAATCTTGACGATAAAACAATTCTTATTTTTAGAACTGGTGGTGCAGGTGATCTCCTTTTTATAAATCCGAATTTAAATTATCTTAAAGAAAAATACCCAACATGTAAAATTAAATTTGCTTGTGGACCACAATATCAACCAATGGTCGAAAATTGGGATTGTGTGGATGAAATATTAGATCTTCCTTTTACTTTTAAACATTTACAACAAGCTGATTATCATATCTTATTTGAAGGAGTCATTGAAAGGTGTGAAGAAGCTAAACGAATAAATGCACTTAATTTATTTTCAAGATGGTTAGGTTTAGATTTACCGGATGATAAATTAGTTCCTTATCAAAAACCAAAAAATAATTTAGTAAATGATTGTAAAGATATATTAGATAAATGGTGTATTACAGATAAAAAATTAGTATTAATGCAATTAAGAGCTAGCTCACCAATACGTACACCAAGACATGAATTCTGGGTTAAGATTATCAATGAATTAAATAATAGAGGTTATCATGTTATACTGACAGATAATCCAAGACAAAAAGATAAAATTGCAGAGTTTATGACATTATTAGATAAACCAAATATGACTTTTAATTTTTGTCAATATTCTAAATCATTTGATTATACTGTAGCATTAATGAGTTTATGTACAGCTGCTTTTTGTACTGATTCAGCTCTTTCTCATATAGCTGCTAGTTTGGATAAATTTTCATTTGGTATATTTGGTCCATTTCCAGGGTTTATAAGATTAAAAACATACCCTAAAGCAGCTTGGATTGATGCTAAAAGAAATTGTGGTCCTTGTTTTCTACATGGTCATACTCCATGTCAACCAGCTGGACCAGATGGTTATTCCCCGTGTTATGACGAATTAATTGAAACTCAAGAAAAATTAGATATAGTTATTGATAAATTTGAGGAACTATTAAATGATTAAAATTTTTTTAAGTATAAGAAATAGACTTTCAATTACAAAAAAATGTATAACTGCTATACAAAGGCATACAGATATACCATATCAATTATATGTTTATGATAATCAAACTAATTATAGATTTGGTGAACATATAGAATATTTAATGACTTTATTTAGTAAAAAATTAATAACACAAGTTATATTTAATTCAAATGCTAGTACATATAATGCTTTTAGTAAAGCTGCAGCTTGTAATCAGTTTGGTACATATCACATGGAAGATCCAAATAAAGATAAATATAAATATTTAGTTATGTTGGATAATGATATTATTGTAACTCCTGGTTGGACTAAAAAATTAAATATTGCATGGAATTTTATTAAACGTAAAAAAATGCATTATATAAAAGTAATAGGACAAACACCTGGTGGTATTAAAGGTAAGAAAATACCTATTGTGATTAAAACTCAACAAAGTCAAAAACAAGCATTTACAGGTAGAATGGGAAAATTAGGTGGATCAGGATTATGGTCAGTTAGAACTAATTTTTTTAAAGATGTTGGTTTATTAAATTTAAAAGAATTGGTTGGTCATAATAAAAGACATGATCAATTATACTGGAGATTATTAGAAATGGCTTCTGGTGGTAAACAATATATTTTGGGAATAGATGAAAAACTAGGAATACATTGTGGTACATTAGCAGGATCTGTTTGTAATGTATTAACTCGTAAAAGAAAAGATTCAAAAGATACACTTGAACTAATTAAATTTCCATCATTAGAAGAACATTTAGATTCTATGACTTTTGATGAATTTTATAATAAAATAAAAAATGATAGAGCTTTATTAAACGACTGGTAAATTATAATGAAAAAGAAAGATGCTGTATTACTTGGACCGTTTGTTGGCGAGTTTTATTGGGAAGTTGCTAGATTTGCTCCTCTCCTTCCAAAGATGGTTAATAAAGAATTTAAAGATCAAAAAATTACTTACATAGTTTTTACAAGAGAAGAACGATTTGATTTATATGGAAAATATGCAGATATTTTAGTTCCATTAAGAATTAAAGGAGATTATGAAAATAAATTTCCAAATTGTTTTCGTTTAAATAGTTTTTCAGAAGAACAATATAAAAAAATAACTCATAAATTTCATAAGAAATATGAAAAAGAATATAACATTATTAAACATATAACACCATTCATAACCAAAAATCAATTTCTTAATAAAAATCAATATCCAAAAAATAAATTGATGTTTAATTATCAACCACGAAGTGAAAATTATGAAATAGTTAAAAAATATTTACCAAGAAATAATAAACAATTAATAGTATTAGCTCCAAGATTTAGAAAAGGATTTAGAAGAAATTGGGATAAATGGGAAGAGTTTTATGATTTAATACATAGAGATAAACAATTAATGAATCGTTATAATTTTATTATTTGTGGTAAAAAAGATGAATATATATCAGATAGTAAAGATCGATTTTTAGATATTAATAAAATGGTTGTGGGTAATAATTCCTCATTAGCTGGTTTATTAATGGTTATCTTAGAAAAAGCAAGATTAGTTTGTGGTAGTCAATCAGCTATACCGAATATGGGTTTATTATATAAAGTTGAAGTTTTAGAATTTGGTTGCCAAAAAAATTTACATACTAAAACTTATAATATTCATAAAACCCCAGTTGAATTTATTGTAAATAAACAATATAATATACCAGCTCATAAGTTATTCAATAGGTTAAAAAAGAAATTAACATAAAGGAGAAAAAATGAAAACAAACAATGTATGGATTCAGACAAATGCACGAGTAATTGAACTTATTAAAAGACAATTATTAGAACATGATTATGCAGGTTCTTATGGTGGTTCTATTAATTTAATGAAAGTCAATAATTTATTTGATAGTGCATTAATAGAAATTGTTAAACTTCAAAAAGAAAATGAAGATCTTAAACAAGCTCTAAAGAAAAATGCAGAATAATAAAGCAATATTAGCTGGTCCTTTTATTGGTGAACTTCAATGGGAATTTTTTAATTTTGTTCCTCATATTATATATTTGAGAAAACAATTTCCCAGAAAAAAAATTATTGTTTTAACTCGAGCTGAAAGATTTGATTTATATGGGCAACATGTTGATATTTTAGTTCCATTAAGATTAGAAAAAGATAATCCGAGATTTGAAAATTCTTTTAAAATGGATAATTATAAAGATCATGAATATTATACAATAGCTAAATATTTTAAAATCAAATTTAAAAGAAAGTTTGTTATTGATCAACATATTTATCCAGATATAAGACACTGGTGTTATAAGGTTAAATGGCAATTTCCACGAGAGACAATGGATTTTGATTTTCTTCCACGAGAAGCAAATAAAGATTATGCTGTTGAATATATGTATAATAAAAAATATTTAACAGATATGATATTAGATCAAATAAAACCTAATAAACATACAACTAAAATGGGAATAATAATAGAATGTTTGAAATTAAGTAAATGTTTTATTGGTGATATTAGAATAAGTTTAAACGCTCAACTTGCTCTTTTATTGAGAAAACCTTTAATATATACTGGACGATCTATCAAAGAAGATTATATTAAATTATTAAACCCTTTAAATACACCAGTTTATCCTTCTAATGATATACCAAATGGAGTTAAATTATTTTATGAGAATTCTATTTAATTTAATAAACGTTGGACTAGGTGATAACGGTGGATCTTCCACTTTAATTAAATCCGCGAATATGATTATTAAACTGGGACATAAAGTGATATTTATTGACTCTGGTAAAAATCAACATACATGGACTAGATTAAAAGCTGAACATAAAATTATTAAAAAAACTAATAACATTCCAGATGCTGATATAGTTATTGCTACAGGTTTTAAATCTTGGGATCATACTTTTAAATTACCAGAAAGATGTGGTACAAAAGTCATATGGTTAAGAGGGTGGGAAACTTGGCAAGCTCCTGAAAACCAATTAATTTATTTATTAAAAAATCCAAGTTGTTTTCCTATAGTTAATTCAGAAGGTTTACAAAATAAACTTTTAAAATATAAAATCAAATCTAAATTAATAAGACCAGGTAATGATTTTAATGGATTATATCCTTTAAATATACGGGGTCAAGAAAAAATTATATTGGGTGGTTTATATCACACTAAACATAATACGAAAAGATCTGATTGGATTTTACAAGCTGCACATATATTAAAAAAGAAATTTAATAATATTCAATTACATATGTTTGGTACATCACCAAATCCAAAATTACCAATTATAGATAAATATGTTCAAAAACCAGATTTATTAAATAAAAATATATTTTTTAATAAAATTGATATATTTCTGAGTCCTTCTAAATTAGAGGGTTTACATATTGTACCACAAGAAGCTATGGCTACTGGATGCCCAATTGTTGGAACTAATGCAGAATTATCTGGTACTCAAGATTATTTATTTCATGAAAGAAATGGTTTAGTGGCTGAGAATAATTTTGAAAGTTTTTTAAATTATATTATTCTTTTAATTAAAGATAAACAATTAAGAAGTAATCTAGGATCTCATACAGTTGAAGATGTTAAAAAATTAGGAAACCGTAGAAAAAATATGAGAAAGATGGTTATATACTTAGAAGGGATTAGATGAAAATTTTTCTGGTAGATGATATAATTTCTAAGTTAGAAAATTGTATTAAATATAAGAAACCTTTCTCACATATACGCTTTGGCGATGGTGGTCTTAAATTTATAGATGCAATTTTAACTGGTGATATAGAACAATTAAATATAATTAATTTAAAAGAGGGTTTACCTCCAGATAAAATAATATCAATTTATGAATTATGGGGTTATTACGCTCGTCATGCTGACTTTATAGATTCATCTGCTGTGTATTTTAATGATACTTTCTGGCCAAGAGTTAAAAAACCAGGGAAAGATATTAATGCTAATACAAAAGTAAAAATGTTAAATTGGGAAAGATTATATAATGCTGCAGAATTTGATAATAAGAATTATTGTAATCCAGAATCAAATTATTTATTAATTTTAAATCGACCTGGTCATAAAAATATATTTGATATAATGAAGAATAAAAAGATTGCTTTAATAACTGCTATACCAGAAGTCAAATCTGTACTTGGAGATTATAATATTGATGTAATTCCTATTGTTAAACATTATGAAAATCAATATAAAAATTCTTTTCATAAAGTTATGAAGTTTATAAAATCGGAAGCTAAAAATTATGATTTTTTTATTAATGCTTCTGGTGAATTAGGTCGAATATATTCAGGTACTATAAAAGAGTTCGGCGGTAGAGTTTTAGATATGGGGTTTGTGATAGAATATTGGTTTAAACAATATTTACATCCTCGTTTAAAATATTACATGACACCAAACCCTAATAATAAATTAGAACTAATGTTGACCACTGAGGGAAAAAAACATGAAAAATGGATCTAATAAAGTTCTAGTTGATATTACTATGACAGCAGTATTAAGACCTGCATTACTCCGTGGAACATTAAAAACGATTGTACGAAATGTTGTTGATGATATTAATAAATTTCGTTTAATAATAAATATAGATCCAGTTGGAGAAAATGTTTCACCACAAAAAGTTGTAAAAGTTGCTCAACAATATTTTCCAAATGTTATTTATAATATTGCTAAAGAACCATCATTTCCTAAAGCTGTTAAATGGATTTGGAGTCAAGCAACTGCTCCATATATTTTACATTGGGAAGATGATGTTGATATTTTAAGAAAAATAGATATTAATAAAATGATTCGGATTTTACAAAACCATCCAAAAATATCTTCATTGAGATTATATAAAGATAGAACTCCTCGTAATAGAAAATATATGAATACATTTTTATGTAAGTGGGTTTATAACAAAGAAGGATTTTATCTTGCAAGAGATTGGAAAAAACAATTCGGGTTGAATCCAATATTAATTAAAAAAGAATTTATAGATGAAGCATTACCAAGAATGATAGATGAACAAAATCCAGAAAAGCAATTTCGAGTTTCTAAAAAATTTATGAGACCTGTTATTAAAAAGTGGAAATATGCTATATTTGCAAATCCTGGTGAACCGAGATTAATAGATGGAAGAAAAGGTCAAGCGTGGAAAGATAAAATTGGTTTTCAAAAACCAAAAGGATGTGAATTTTTAAAATGGGAGAAATAAAAAATGAAACAAACATCTACTAAAACAAAAGTTATGAAGGGGCAAAATGTTCGTATAGGGGATTGTTGTGTAATTGAAGAAGGTGTATTTATTGGAGATAATGTTACTATTGAAAATTATGTATTATTGAAAAAAGGAACAATAATTGGTGATGGGTGTTTTATAGATAGTTATGTAAGATCATCAGGTGACAATATTATTGGTAAAAATTGTACGATTAGATACGGAGCTACTATTGCTAAAAATGTTGTAATTGAAGATGATGTTTTTATTTCTCCAAATGTTATGACTATTTATAGTGATCCTGATGGTAAAAACTCAGGTAAAATAACTAAAATATCAACGGGTGCATTTATTGGAACAGCGGCTGTTATTAATTCTGGTATTTATATAGCAAATGATGCAGTTATTGGTGCAATGTCTTATGTTAATAAAAATTGTGTTACACCTGCAAGTATATATGTAGGTCAACCAGCTAAATTTAAAGGATTAAGATAGTATGGAAGATAAAAAAATAGTTGAACAATTAATCGAATTATATAATAGAAAATTTTTTAATACTACTGGTTCTGTTTTAGATCTCTTTCCAAATGGTTTATTTTTTATTAAATCAAAAAAATATTTAAAATTGATTAATAAAGATATATCTAATATTCATATTGTAATATCAAAATCTTTAATACCTACAAGTTTTAGATCTGAATATGAAAATTTTTATCCAGTTGATGATGTTGCTTATGTTTTTGGAGAAGTACATAATTACATTTTTAAAGATTATAAATTAGATGGTTCTCAAATACATTCTTCAAGTTTTATACATGATACGGTTGATTTAAAAAGTGAAGGTATACATTTGTATCATACTCCAGGTGGAGTTAAAAAACAATTAAAACATATTTCTTATGTAATTGTTAAATCAAATACAACTATAGGAGCTAATACAGTTATACATAAAGGTGTATTACAACCAACTATTATTGGTCACAATGTTACTATTGGTTCGCTTGTTAATATAGGACATAATTGTTTTATAGATGATCATACAGTGATAACTCCTGGTTGTGTTTTATGTGGTAGAGTTCAAATAGGAAAAAATTGTTGGGTTGGAGTTAATTCATCATTTAAACACGGTGTTAAAATTTGTGATAATGTAGTAATAGGTCAACATTCAAATGTAAGACATGATATTATAGAACCCGGAATTTATGCTGGAGACCCAATAAGGAAAATTAAAGACTATAAAGAAGGTTGGAATTTTTAATATGAAAACAGTATTAGCTATTGGAGCACATTATGACGATATTGAGCTTGGTTGTGGTGGAACTCTTTATAAACATATGTTAAATGGAGATAAAGTTATATTTGGTTTGACTAGTTCTGATGAAGATAAAACTGGTTCTGTAGATATGCGTAGAAGAGAACAAGTAGATAGTATGAAATATTTAGGAATTCCAAATAGTCCTCATCATATATATGAAGGTTATAAAGATGAAAATCTGGATTTTTTAGTTGAAGCATTTGATTTATTTAGACCAAGTATTATTTTTGTTCCTTTTGAAAAAGATACACATCAAGATCATGTAAGAGCTTCTACTATAGGTAAAGCAGTGGGTAGAAAAAGACATATTACAACATATTTTTATGATAGTGGTTCTACTTATGAATTTCAACCAAATGTCTTTTCAATAATAGATTTTAATTTTAAATATCAATTATTACAATGTTTTAAATCTCAAATACAATGTAGAGCTATAAATGTTGATATAGTCAAAAAGAAAAATTCTTATTTAGCTTCTCTTGTAACAGATGAACAGGGTATATTTGCAGAAGGTTTTATGGCTAGAAAAATGATTTATAAGGAGAATAAAGTATGAGCGCAATTGGAAGAGTTTTAGTTGGTTTATTAGAAGATAATTTACATTCTGTTGGAGCTGAGATAGGTGCTCATAGTGGAGATACTGCAAATTATATCTGTAAAAATTTTGGAGATATGAATACATATTATGCTTATGATACTTGGAAAAGGGAAGAAAGAGATGGAGTATTATATAGAAAACCACCTCACTATAAATATTTTAATATTAAAGCTGCTAGGAAAAATCTCAAAAAAGTAACTGAACCATATCAAAATATAATTAAATATTATTTTATGAGTAGTGAAGCTGCTGCTAAGAGAACACGCAATGAATCATTAAATTGGGTATTAATAAAAGGAAGTTCTCATTATGAAGAGGTATTTAAAAATATTCGACTTTGGATGATGAAAGTTAAAACTAATGGTATGGTTTTAGGAATTAATTATCATAAGAAAGGTGTGAAAAAGGCATTAAATGATTTTGTTCCAAAAGAAAAATTGACTCACTTTTCTAATGGAATATGGTTTTTTGAAAGAGGTAAATTTTAAAAATGAAACCTTTTATCTTTGTACATATTTATAGAACTGGTGGTACTACTCTCAGATATAATTTAATTGATAGGTATGAAGATATATTTTTTTATGATACAAGTTATAGATTAGAATTTAAACGAAATAGAATTTTTAAATTAGAAAAAACTAATACAATTTTTGAAGATCAAGATTATCAAGATTATCAAATTATAATGGGTCATTTTACATATAAAAAATATCTCCATCTTAATCGACCTTTAGTAACCTTATTAAGAGATCCATTAAATAGATTTATTTCAAATTATTCTAACTCTCGTATTGCAATTAAAATGGGGTTTGAAGAATTTTGTAAAAGAAGTAGTAATATTTATATTCATTTTACAGGTGGTGATATAGAAAATTTTGAATATATTGGTTTAACTGAAAAATATAATAAATCAATGAAGCATATGAGAAAACTTTTTGGTTATGATTTTAAAGCAAGAGTTAATATTGAAGATTCTACTCAACTTAATAAATCAAAAAGGAAAAAGAAATTAAACAAAGAACAAATAGAATATTTTAAAGAATTAAATAAAGATGATTATAAATTTTATAATGAAGTTTTAAAAAGGAACACATGATGAAAATATTACTTTTATCACCAAATCAAATACATAGATATAATTGGGGTCATCAATTATTTAGAAATGAAATAGGAAGACAAGCTGATGTTTTTTATTGGGGTGACGGGTACCCAGATTTTGATAAAAATTTAACTGTATCACAAGTAATTACAAAATTTTGTCCTTGGGTTCCTGATATTATATTTACTTATGGTTGGAGATATTCAGTACCTTTTGAAGGTATGGATAAAATTAAAAAAATTCCAAAAGTTCATGTATCAGTTGATTATATGAGAGAAGAAGGGTTACCAAGGCAAAATAAATTTTTTAATAGAAATCAATATGATTTAATATTTGGTATTACACAGTTAACACAACGTCTATTAGAAAAGAATATTAATTGTCCTAACCCTATACAAGTATTACCTTTTTGTGTTGATACCAATATTTATAAAAATCAGAATCCGAAATTTCTTTTATCAAAAAAACAAATATTAGCTTCTTTTACAACACGAGATGATATTTATCCAAATAGAACTAAAATACAAAATGTAGCTAAAACAATGGGTATTCCTGTAGTTACTAAAAGAATAACACATCAAAAATTAATTAATACCATTAGTAATTCAACAATAACAATTACTAGTAATAATAAATTTAAATCATTAAGTATGAGGTATACTGAGACATTAGCTTGTGGTGGTTTTCTTATGGCAGACAGACCAGAAGATTTATCTTTACTTGGTTTAAAAGATGGTAAACATTTAGTGATATATAAAAATATTGGAGATTTAAGAAGAAAATTAGAATATTATTTACATAGAAATAATAAGCCTGAACGTGATAAAATAGCACAACAAGGTATGGAATTTGTGCATAAAAATCATAGCTGTCGTAAAAGAGTAGAAGAAATGTTAATAATAATAAAAGAGAAATTAAAAATATGATTACATTAGATCTAACTTTTCAAGAATTGTTATTATACGCGATTAATTGGATAGAGCAATCAGAACCAAAAATTTTAGAAATTAATTGTGGTAAAGGTGATTTTGCAAAACTTGCACGTAAAAGAAAAATAAAAAATTTTATGGGCATGGATGCACGAGTTAATTTAATAAAACAAGCTAAATCAAGAAACCTTGGTTATAGATTTATGGTTGGAGATATCACTAAAAACTTTCATTATTTTAAAAAAATGACAACTGTGATATTACTTAATCAACTTCAAAAATATAAAAGAGACGAAAAAATTCTTAATAATATTAAAGAAGAGACTACTGTTATTTTTTCCGTGACTAATTATCAAAAGAAAGATGAATATAGAAAATTTGAAGCAAGAGATTGGTTTAAGAGATATGAAAAGTATATAGATTTTGATGAAGTAATTACAGCTAATAATCCTCAAAATCCAAATAATAGAACATTTTTATTTAAGGGCGTAAGAAATCATTATATTGAAGAAGATAATTTAGCAAAATTTCCTCATATCAAATTAGAAACAGCAGCTATAACAAGGACATATGTTGATGACGACTAGAATAGAAAAAACAGCTATTATAGAACCAGGTGCTTTTATAGGTGAAAATTGTTATATTGGTCATTTTGCAGTTATAAGACCAAGAACTGTAATTGGGGATTATTCAGAAATTAGAGCTCATTGTTTTATAGCAGCAGATGTAATGATCGGATCAAATACAAATATCCATCAATTTTCAGATGTTTGTAGAGATACAATAATTGAAGATTATGTTTTTGTTGGTGCTCGAACTACATTTACAAATACAAAAAAAATAGCTTATAAAAGAGATTATAATGATTTCTCAGAACCTGTATATGTTGAATATGGAGCGAGAATAGGAGCTGGTTGTACTTTATGTCCTGGTATAAGAATAGGTCGTAATTCTTATATAGGAGCTGGTTCATTAGTAACAAAAGATACTTTACCAGAATATTTATATTATGGAAATCCAGCTAAACTTATACGAAAAGTTTCTCAAGAAGAAATATTAAAAACAAAAAAATTAAAATAGAATGTAAAGTTCTATTTTAATTTATTAGAAGAAGATTATTAAACCTTATTTTTGGTTAAAGTAAAGTTCTCTATAATCCTTTTGAATATTTTCTGTTAAAACATCTGCATGAAGAATAATCTCTTCATCTAAAGGAGTGATCATAGAAATAGTTATATTATAAAAACCATCTCCTGTATCACGGAGAGCTTGTTTAAGTTCTTCATTATCACTATGAAAATTAATTTCTATTCCCATTCTACCAGGATAGTTGGGATGATCATCATCATTAATCTGAAGAGCAAATTTTCGAGGATCCATTTCTTCTGCAGGGACCTCAACCAATGCTTCAGTAAAATCTGTATCATTTGACATAACAGTCATAACTTCGGGTTCTACAAAAGCTGTAGTTGTTGCGAGTTTTTGATTTGATTCTTCAAGTTGGTCAGCACGATATTCATCCATTTCTGCTTTAACAGCAGCACGAATAACAATAGTTAGTGCTTCTATATCAACTTGACAATCACAATTACATTTTTTATCCCAACCATAATGATTACCATTATCTTTATGGTTTTTATCATTACCTGCAAAAGATGTATTAAAAGATAAAGTTAAACTAAATATAATAGCCATTACTAAAGTTGTAAAATATTTCATGGTAAATCTCCTTTATTATTCTGGATTCCCTCAACCATTATGGTGTGTTTACTTATAGAGGATACGTACTAGTCCAGAGATTTAAATTAAATATTTGCTAGTTATTTTAGACTGTCACCCAGCAATAATTCGGACAGTTTAATCTTCTTCTTAGTTATTAATATATATAGAAATAAGAGGTTTTAATTAATGATAAAAGATAAAACAAAAACCTATTCAACATTTAATGCTCATAAAAATATTAATCAAGGTAAGTTAATAAAACATAAAAATGCTTCTATTGAATATTCTGCTACTTTAGATTTAACTGGAGATGTTACTTTAAAAGAATATGCTCATATTAACCATGGAGTTAAAATATTTACTCATAAACATTTGTGGAATCATTCAAGAGGTTTAAGACATAAAATACAAGAAATTATACCTGTTAATTTAGAAATAGGTAGAGACGCTTTTATAGGAGCTAATTCTTTAATAGTTGGTATATCAAAAATTGGAGATGGTGCTATTATTGGTGCAGGATCTGTTGTAACTAAAAATATACCAGCATATGAAGTGTGGGGTGGCAATCCTGCTAAAAAAATAAATGAGAGGAAAAATTAATGGACTTTGGTATTATTGGTGTTGGTGGTTATGTAGCGCCTCGTCATTTACAAGCAATAAAAGATACTGGTAATAATCTCGTTGTTGCTTATGATAAACATGATTCAGTAGGAATATTAGATCGTTATTTTCCAGATTGTAAATTTTTTACTACACAAGAACAATTTGATCGACATATAGTTAAATATGAAAATTTAGATTATATTTCTGTTTGTTCTCCAAATTATTTACATGAATCACATTGTAAATTAGGAATGAGATTAGGTGCAAATGTTATTTGTGAAAAACCTTTAGCTACAACATTGGAAAATTTAGAACAATTAGAACAAATTGAAGCAGAAACAAATAAGAAAGTATATTCAATATTACAATTAAGATTACACCCAGCAATTATAAAGTTAAAAAAACAAATTGAAAATATTGAATATAATAATGTAGTTTTAGATTATGTGACTCCCCGTGGGAATTGGTATCATCAAAGTTGGAAAGGTGATATTAAAAAATCTGGCGGAATAGAAACTAATATTGGAATCCACTTTTTTGATATTTTAATTTATTTATTTGGAGATGTAGTTAAATTTAATATTATAGATAAAACTAATACATATTCAATTGGAACTTTATATTTAGAAAGAGCAACTGTTAAATGGCGTCTTTCAATTAATAGAAGAGATTTACCTGGAAAAAGTTTAAAATTTTTTAGAAATATGTTGGTTAATAATCAACCAATAAACTTTGATAATGTCTTCTCAGAACTCCATACTACTTCATATAATGAGATACTTAAAGGAAATGGATTTGGTATAACCGAATCTAAAAAGGCTATTAAACTAGTAGAAAAAATAAGGACAACTCAGTAATGATATATTTAATCGGTGGAGTAAGACCAAATTTTATTAAGATAGCAGCTTTAACAAGAGCATTTGAAAAAGATAATTTAGATTATGAAATTATTCATACAGGTCAACATTATGATTATAATATGAATAGAATATTTTTTGAGGAATTTGGTTTAAAAGAACCAATTGCTCATCTTGAAGTTGGGTCTGGTGAACATGGAGAACAGACTGGAAAGATAATGATTAAATTAGAACAATATTTCTTACAACATAAACCAGATTTAATGGTTGTTGTTGGTGATGTTAATTCTACAATGGCAGCAGCTTTAGTGGCAAGTAAATTACATATTCCTATTGCTCACCAAGAAGCTGGTATGAGATCTGGTGATAGAAAGATGCCCGAAGAAATAAATAGAATTGTAACTGATTCTATTAGCGATTATTTATTTCCAATATCTCCACAGGATAGAAGGAATCTTTTAAATGAAGGTATATTAAGTTCTAAAATTTTTCTTGTAGGTGATCCAATGATAGATAATTTATTATATTATATTGATAATAAATCAAAAATTGGTAATCATATATTAGTAGAAATACACAGACCAGCTAATGTTGATAATAAAGAAAATTTAAAAGAAATTTTAAAAGCTTTAAAAATATTAAGTAAACAAATTAAAATTATATTTCCTTTACACCCAAGAACAAGAAAAATGATTAAAGAATTTAATTTGTGGGGGAATTTAGCAACTATAGATCATTGTTCTCCAACTGGTTATTTTGAGTTTATGTCTTATTTAAGTACTGCTAAAGCGGTTATTAGTGATTCTGATGGAATACAACAAGAAACCTCAATATTAAATATTCCTTGTATTTCTATTCGAGATACAACAAATATACAATATACTATTCAATATGGTACAAATACTTTAGTGAAACCGAAACATTTGGATATTATAAATCTTGTTAAAAAGACTATGAATAATAAAACAATTAAAAATAATTTTCCTGAACAATATCAAAAGTTAAATGATGGTAAATCTTCCGAACGAATTTCAAAAATTATAGAACAAATAATAAAGTAGTATTATTAAATTATAGGAGCTGATAAATTATGGATCATCATGATATAAATTTAGTAGGGACAGTAAATGGAGTTACTGCTAAAGAAATAGAATTTTTAAAAGATTCAACTGCTAACATACAATTACAATTAGATAATATCAGTGAAAATAATATTATAGATACTGGTCATAGAAATGATTTAAATAATCCACATATAGTAACAAAAACTCAAGTCGGACTTAGTAATGTTCCTAATACTAATTTTACAACAGATGTTGCTAATAATACTTTTCATCGAGGTTTAAGTAATAATCCTCATACAGTTACTAAAACACAAATTGGACTTAGTAATGTTCCAAATTTAGATTTTTCTAATGCAAGTAATATTACAACTGGTACTTTACCAAGTGCTGTTTTACCACCAATTGCAATTACTTCCACATATACTGCTGCTAGTGAGGTTGCTCAGTTAGCTTTAACTACACAAGAAGGTGATGTTGTAGTTAGAACTGATGAAAGCAGATCTTATATTCATAATGGTGGTTCAGCTGGAACTATGGCTGATTTTACAGAATTACAAACTCCTACTGATACTGTA
>Ga0164313_10001362_pt1 | contig 21556 bp, 24 predicted proteins | sample GuaBasSedimGuay4_FD_113735 | JGI IMG/M metagenome (GOLD analysis project Ga0164313, IMG submission 113735) | Subseafloor sediment microbial communities from Guaymas Basin, Gulf of California, Mexico - Guay4, Core 4569-4, 0-3 cm | ecosystem: Environmental > Aquatic > Marine > Hydrothermal vents... | reverse complement strand
GGAACTGCCACCAGCGCCTCGACTTGTGATATGAACGATGTAATGTCTTCATAAAAAGAATTAACCACATATATTTTCTTGTTACGAACCGTGTGGCCTATTACACTTATGTTGTTTACTTCGGGGTCATAAGTTCCCTTAATACAAATTGGAGCGCCACGCGGGCTACATACCTCCTGCTCAAAAGGCTCCTTAGCAAAATAAGGATATATAATTGAGAAAGGTTTTACGTGATCTGTCTCGGTATCAAGGTCCCTGACTAAAGTAGGGAAATAAATCTGCTGCTTCTTAGGAGCAGAGGTGCCCTCCTTAACGCCATACTGTGAAAAAGTTATTGGTTCACTATTAGCTAGGTACACATCAGGATCGAACTCTCTCATGTTGATAGGTGCCGGTTGGCACATGTCTATCTTCCAGCCAGTCATAACGGGTGGGGTCTCGTCATTAGTAGACGCCGTTATCGTATCAAATGTATATATAGAAGACGACGGTGTGTCGTCAAGATTGGGTTTTTGTAAAAAGAAATGATCATACTCGTCTTGGCTGCTCCAGTCCGCTGTCCAAAATCTAAGTTCCATGATTTGATTAGCGGTTATACGCAAACCATTAGACATTTTACCATCATTACAGTACTCCCACTTACCTGTGTAACAAGGACACTCAGGCTTAGCACCATTACATATCGACGTATTACCTTTAGACCATACATCGCGCAACAACCAACTGATGACCTCGGTCTCTTCGGGATCTGTGGGCACGGTGTGGTAAGGTGTAGCAGCAGGGTCCGTATTAACACAGTGTACACCCTCGTCTAATTTTATACGGTCGTTTGCGGCTAAATAAAAATTTGAGCCATAGTCGTTATCCCAATGTATACATTTCTGGAAACGTGACCGCATATTAAACATTTTGAAACTAAACGGTAGACGTAACTCTAAGTCATCGTTTATTTTAGCATACGCAGCGTCCAAAGCTTCCTGCGTTATCATACCTTTGTCTGTCCTAACTAGTTCATGTGGGGATGCTACGCCAAAACCCATTTGCCAAGGTCTATAGTAGCGACATACGATAGGGTTTTTGTCGGGGTCTCCGCCACAACCAGTACCTCTACCATAGGTGTCACAATTACCCTCACAGTATCCCTGTATCTTAGCTTTGGATATGGCTACAAGTACGGGCGTGCCGGAAACAGTAACCATGTTACCTTTCCCGTCGTCTTTCTCTTCAGTAGATGTGTGTGTTGTGTATAAACCAGATATAAAAGGATTAGGAGCCACGCACTGATACTGTTCCAAATCTTCGTTTGGTGTTACAGTTACAGATTCATCCTCATTTTGAGTTGTTGTCGTGCTTACTACATATTTATCGCACGTTGGGCGTCTGCCTAGGAAGTCACATTTGCCCCCATTAAAACCAGAGGGATTGCCGTCGCCTTTTGGCGGGCTGTAACCACATTGGCCTGGGTCTCCCTCGGTCCAGTATTGACATACTCCGGGGAGACCCTTTACCCAGTATTGACATGAAACAAGTGGTGTTTCTCTTAGCCCAGATTTAATATCTTTTTCAACGACATGATCGTAAGACTGAAAAAAAGAAAAGGACCACTCAAGTATTTCTTCAAGTATTTGTTGCGCCGTTAGGGACATTTATATCTACAACCTCCATTTTCATGCGGCCAGTTTTTTCATCAACTGTATACCAAACTTTACAAGTGTCTTCGTAATAACCTATCGAACGCGACTCGACCGTAAAAGTTTCTGGCCTGCCGGGAACCATGGAACCGCGCTTCTTTTGAACATACGCTATCTTGTCTACCAAGTCCCATCGTCTCCCGTCATAATGAAGGGTTACCCTAGTCATCCCTACCTTGGGTATCTCTTTCCACTCCATCTCATCTTCCTTGATAGCTGTACCATTAACGTACGCTACTTCCCATCCTCTAAAAAGAGCCATATCATTTAGCCTCCCTACTTCTCTTCGCGCTTTTTAAGCCATAGTTATCCTTTGCCCAACCTTTACCCTTTAAGATAAAGGTAGTTGATGAGATAACTTTTTTCATATTGCTGCCACAAGAAGCGCACTTGGGTGTCCTCTCTGTTAATTTGAGAAAGACTTCCTTTTCGTCCCCGCACGCTTCGCAGCGTATATCATATAGCGGCATATCCTTGTTCCTTTCCTTGAAACTCTTTAACTATAATCAAAGAATATCCTGTAGTTAATATTAGAGTTGGCACCTACTTCGCTGGCTCCCAACTTAATGTTCAACCAAATTGGGTCCGCACACATACCCATGTATGTGCTGGCTCCAATAGATTCACTGTCGTCAGCATCCGAAACAACGGCCAAATCTTCCGCAGTAGCGTACAAATAGTTTGGCGGTGTGTCGTCGTCAATATCTGCTGCAGTAATACCGGTGTTCCATTCTATACCATTAACATCTCCCGAGCCACCCTGTGTTGGGCTGCCAGCAATGTCGCCGGGCCCTACTGTACCAAATCTAAACGATGTGTCAGTGTTACCCGCATCATGATGTGAGAAGGTGCCGTGATTCTGTAAACCAAATTTAACAGTGCTAATCTCCACAGCGCCGGAAATAATTTCAAAAAGAACACACTTAACAGGTGCCTCAGTAGAAACCGTTACGTTGCCATAATTAAGATTAGTAATATTATAAGATTTTGGTGGCGGTGCAGAGCAGACAATAAAATACTCATCCATTACTTCAAACTGATTGTCGCCATCAAAACGTATGTAAAGCCCTCTACTGCCCAGACGAGTGAAACCACCGTTTACTGTCTGTACTGGCGTAGACGACCAGTCACCACGTGTACTACCGTACACGTAATAAGCAAGGCCAGCATTAGCCACTGTATTAGTCCCTTGCACATACAGGTGCTTAGTACACGGGGCTGTCCAAGCCGGGTCACATGTGTTAAATACCGCGTCAGTAAACTTAACCATCATGCCCTTAGTTCCTACTTTATACCAATAATCAGGATAAAGAAGTTCTATTGCAGAACCACTATCATCAACGCCGCCATTGGATGTCCATTCCATTGTAGGAACAGCCCCTGCGCCGCCACCCATTGTTGTACCATTAGTAACATCAATAGTTATAGTGTAAGTAATATCCTGATTAGCATTAAAATTTCCGCCACGAGTCATGGTACCAGTGTAGCTGTTAGCGCCACCTTTGGTAACAGTTCCGAATGCAGAAGAGTTGCTCATTACGATGTGGTAAACCTCATCGAAGAAACCACCATAGGTGCCGGAGATTGTAATACCTCCATTATAATTATTTACCTCACCTCTGGGGTTATTGTTGGAACCGCCGACTCCAGATGACCCGGAGAAACCCAACTCAACGTGTGCTGTGCCGGTGCCACTCACTACCGCCACCACTGAGCTAGAGCCTAATGAACCTGAATAAATTTTTAGCTTATTATTCTCCCAAACACATTGTGCTTGGTCCCATTTCGAAGTTCCCTTACCTAAATTGTGAATCTTTTCTGTAACATCCTTTGCAACAAATCTCGGGTCTAACGAAGTACCACTTGCGAGTGTGATGAATGTGGTCCCTCCACCCTCACCGTCGATATTGATGTACAGTTTGTCTTGGGAAGTTTCTACGACGTTAAAAGCGTCTTTACTGCCAGTACTATCAGCAATAATATAGCCTTGGGTACCTGTGCCTGAGGCTGTTCCACCTACGCCAGCAGTACCTTCCGCCGTAACATCATATTCAACCCAACGAGTTATAGCTACCATACTTTAAGTCCTCCTTTTTTATGTTTCCACAGGTGTGTCTTCAATTTTGTATTCGAAAACAAAGGGTTCCATTTCGTTACCTGCGAAATCTTTACATGTCAATACTACTCTAAATACTTTTCCATACAAATATGCGGTGCTCTGTGGGCTTATTGACGCGGTCAAATTATCATTGTCCACAGGTATCGCAACAATGCTTACTGCTAAGTCCCTCGCTTCAGCTTGGGTGGTTTCGAACCAATAACCATCTGTGCTGAATGAAGGACAGCTTGCATTATCCTCAGCGCTCATTCTTACGCCTATCTTTTTGTCTAGTCCAAAATTAAGCTGTCTATTAATATACTCTACTATATATCCAAAGGTTACATAATAGTCTCTCGTGTACGCGTCACCATTATCATTCTCTGCGCGCACGGAAATTGTTGTTGGTCCGTTCAAACTACCATAGTCATCTGCTGCGTCAAAGAACACCCTGTAACCATCGTCTATACCAGAATAGGTCACCGAAGCCTGCACACCATCCACCATAAAATAGGTGCCCGACGTTACTACATTATAAGTGTCGTCAGTAACATCCACACTTAGTACTTGATCTGCGTACATGAAGGCGTCCACATCTAAAGAGAAATTAGATATGTACAGGGACAACAGATCTATATCTAAGTCTACTGCCCCTCTTATCTCCGTGCAGGCATATACGTTCCAACCAAAATTATTAACTGCGCCTGATATAACTGTGGCTGCTGTACTAAAATTCTTAGTGCCAATCAATGAACTGTACAAATCAAATTCAAAATTATTTGTGCTATCGAACACCGTCTGTAAGTCTAGGTTTATTGCAGTAAACCTACCAGCCGAAACAGTTGTTTCTAAATCAAAATTCTTTTGCTGCTGAATAGTAGAATATAATTCTAAAGGTGTATAATGAGTGACCCACCCAGCAAAGGTTAAATCAATACTAGCTTCTAAACCAGCATCCAAAGCGTCATTAAAAGTTGTTGTTGTGGTTAAGTTTCTCCCCACTGTATAATAAGGTACCGGGGTTGGGCCTGAATACAACCCAGTAAAATTAGTGTACCCCACTAGGCTTTCAAACACACCTAACTGTTCTATCGTGGGTCTAAAGTCCACAGCACGTTGGTTAAAAGCAGCATATAAGGACCCACCTATAAAGTCTATATGCTCACTCAAATAGCCAGACACCATTGTGGTCTGTACTTGATAAACTACATCTACATCATCAGTATCATCAAATAACTCGTTCGCCGTGAGCTGAACAGGGTATGATGTTGTAGCGGTACTGGTAGCCCCGTGTACGAACTCCACACTAAAATCACTATCACCACTAACAGTAGTGCCAATGGTAAGCTCTATGGGGTTGGTCGTACTGGTATCATCCAGATCCCCCACTTCATACACAACGGGTATGTAACGTTCGCCAATATTTTCAGGCGTGTTGAATGTAAGCTCTGTAGTTACATCCCCTCCAGCAGAGATGCCCTCTACAAATGTTAAGTCAAGGTCGACGTATGTTACGGGCATCTACTACCTCTCTTATGTGTAGCTGTAGTGTAAAACTATTACAAAGTCATGTACCCCGTAGGATACTGCATCTGTTATGTTGTACAGCATTGGTTTAAATATCAAAAAGTCTCCTGTCTCTTCGGCTAAGTACCTGTACTTCATATTGAAGTCACCATAATAATACTTAACGCTGTTGACAACAGAGTTCCCTTTAAAAATCCTATTATATATAGGGGAGAATATTAAGTACTTGGTATCTGGAGTAAGCACATCCGTGCCATCTATATAATACGCCTCAGCAGAAACTCTACAATGGTCATTAGCTATAATCTCGTTGTCGGTGGTACTATGTGTGGCGTCATCCCATGCTGTTAATCTACAGTCGTAGGCCTCACCAGAAGTTACTTCAAACTTAATACCGTTGGTAACCTGTAAGGCGCCCTCACCGCCCTCATCTCCGCCACTGGTTAAAAAGTATCTGCTGCCAGAAATAACTGTTCCTGAGCTGGTGGCCGAGTCTACATGAACTGACAATAGATAGTCTACCCCACTAGCTGTAGGGTCAGGTATATTAGAGTCGTCTATAGACATAGAAGACGCACTGTCCTCCAAGTACAAGTCAACTGTAGACAGTCCCGGATTAGGTGTATACTCATAGTCATAGAATTTCATGTATGATATAGAAGGAATTAATGGGTTAGCTGAGTAGCCGTCCTCACAAAACATTCTATAGTATTTATATTTCACGTCGTTAGGTACTTCGAACGTGGCCTCAGCGCTGGGCAAACTAGTGTTCTCGTCATCTAACAAAGTAGTCCAATCATCACCTGTGTCTTGACGCGATTGAAACTTAAAATTTCTTACCACAGAATGTTCGATAGTGCCACCGTCGTCACCCCACTTACCCTTAAACGCTATCTTAGTAACACGGGTAGGGGTGGTATACTCTACTTGCAGCCAACCGCCTGCCGCAGTTATTGTGGGGTCCCAACAATATATCATGTCGTTAGGATCTCCAGTATCTACGTAAGAATGTACACCATAAACAGCATCAGCATTCTCATGGCTGGCAGTAAATGTCGCCGTGCCTGAACTAACCGTGCTAGACGTAGTGTAGGAAACTGTCCTACCTACGGCATCCTTGATAAAGTAAACGAAGCCCTGCTTGTTAGAGTCCACAATTTCCACAGTGCTAACAGAAGGAAAACTAAAGTTCTGATTTAAGGTAATATATTTACCTTGGTCACCATCATCGACTGCATACTGGGCGGCCTCTATACGATACATGTTTGAAGTATCTTCGTACCATAAACCAATAGCACTCTGGCCGGGTAATACATGAGATCTTGTACCAGCAGTATTAGGACTGTCCATATTTGGACTGGTAAACACAATCTTAGATAGGTCCTTCCAAGACGGGGTATCCGTCTCGTAAAATTTTGTTGTCATAGTTACAGCCATAACACTCCTCCTAACCAGTAAATTTCCATGATTTATTTATCTCTTTTGGAATAGGTTCCATGCTTATTACCACATCTCCTATGCCATATTTAGAATCAGGTTCATCTTTTAAAAAGATTCTGTAAACAACTACCTCGGTCTCTGCCAAGCATTTAATATTTAGGGCATGGAATATTCTACTACCATCCATACCCAAGCTGGCCTCTATAAGGGGTAGATAAGCTTTGAATTTTGGTAACTTGATTACTTTGCCGGTACTTAAATGATATGACAACTCTACGAAACCGTGGTCTATATCATCCCAACCAGTCTTCAATAAATTGTTGCCTCTTGTTATAGTACCATCAGCATATTTAACCATAAAGTAAGTGTTGTATGGGTTGACACATGTCAACGTTACCTTCCCATACACTGTACCATCTTCCTTGTCCATTCTACTAAAGTTTGGTAAAACTTGATTCATAATCCTCTCCTTAAGTGTATAAATAACCGTATCTTCTGTAAAGAATGGCTCTGTACCAAAACGTATGCCAACGTCTGGCAGTGTTAGCACGTGAATTGCAACTTCGACAAACTGTTATAAGGTTTCCCTGATTACAGTCCTTCTTTACATAGTCTATATGATGCACAGTTAGCAAGTCATCAATTTTACTGCAATATGGGTTTAAACACCTATACCCATCTCGTTCTTTTATATAATCCTTGTATTCTTTGGTCCAATTCAAACAATAAGGTTCAAACGACACGCCGCCTCTCCATGCTGGGGCGAGGGGGCCTACCTTACTACTGGTTAGTTTAGACAACAAGAGTTTGGTTTCCTCAGTATGACGTTTCCCTAACATCTTAGTGTTACCTTTATTGGCTACACTTATTTTTCTTCTAGCTTCCTTGCTGTGAGAATAATCAGAAGCATGTTTTCCGCACGAAATACAGCAATATTTAGTAGGTTTATATTTATTCATCAAATAAGAATCACCACAACGTGCACATTCTGTAATTTCTACGTAAGTATAATGCCCTTTTCTTAATTGTTTAGATCTTTCCCCCAAAACAACATCTTCTAATGTAGCCCAACAAATCTTCATAAATATCCTTTACGTATAGAGGTAGCGAAACCCGAAAATGGGGGTGTTGTGGAACGTTGTAGTATCTGTTTCTAATCTTATGTAGGCATTATAATAAACCGCCTCATCGCTCACTGACGACGAGTTCTTTAAAGGTAGCCTGCGTGATATGCCTCTAAGATATTCTGCCCGTGTGTCGCCTCCTGACCACCCTGGTGACCACGGCGGCGCATTGTTAGTAGTTCTTATAGCATTAATGAAGCTTTCACTGCTACTATTCGCTGTACCAGTTAAAACTTCTGATGTAGTAGTGCTGAACGTAGCGTCGTCCCACGCCTCGATATAGATATCGGAGTTCATTGTACCGTTTATATAGACCGCAAAAGCGTAGCGATAAGGGCCTTGAGAGGCTGATGGGCCGTATCCAGCCAATGGTGTATTATACATTAGAGCTGTTGTGTCCACATATGTTTGTGGTATAATGTAAGACTGCGCTGCTGGTTTAATAGTAGCATCTCTGGACCCTGTAGCACACGTAGGCGTTGGTAGTTCTCCAAGAATCCCACCCCCAGTAAACACCATTGTATCCGTATTGGTGTTAATAACACGCCAGTTATCTACAGCACCACCGGTACCACTGTATGTAGTGTCCGACGTGCTAGTATTATACAAAAAACTTAATGTAGGTTCTGCCATTGAATCCTCCTACGAAATCCTGTATACAACAGGTAATATTTTAGATTTGGAAGTTAAGTCATACCCAGCCACCTGAAGCCTCAAGGTGCCTTCGTCTACGCCATCCCCTCCAGCCAAAGCTAAGTAACTTACGTCAACCATAGTTGGCATACCGCGTTTACAGGCTGCTGGATATATGGGTAGGAACTCTACTCCACTACTCTCGACCGTAAAGAAATTAAAACGGTCGTTCAACCAATTAACATTATCAGAGGAGTCTGCTACATGCACTTTGACATTATATCTCTTACCGTACAACAAAGACTCAGGCGGTGTATACTCTACATGATAATGCTTGCTGGTTATTTCGGTTATAGTCGGTGTAGCTATTCTTGAGTTCACGAACATTTCAAAGGTAGATATGTCTACACCCACACCATCATCCTTTACGTCGAACTCTATTTTTGTGTCCACAGGGACGTTGGTTGCCTCGCGTGCTGGACTAATGTTGTCCAAATAAGGAAATCTATAATCTGGAATTATTGTAAACCAATAGTTAGTCCAAATAAAATTAGGGTCATACGCCGTGTCGTGTACTTGTATGCTTACATATACTATGGCGTCGTGGTGGTAGTCAATGATGGGGTCGTACAAAACTTCTAAGCCCAACAAGCCTCCGCCAGCGTCAATAGGCAGCGTTGTTATTTGGTCAGTTACATCCACATATCCTGTGTCACCCTCGTATGATACTTCGCGCACGGACATCTTTAATGTAGGAGCGTCTAAACTATAAGCAAAAGGTCTTAGCCTTATCCATATATTAGTAGCCTTTGGGTTCTTACCACTCCAAAACTTTGGTACTGCGTCTTCCACAAATACGAACTGATTCAGGTTTGCAAACGTCCACAAGTAATCATAATACGTGCCAGCTACCCAATAACTATGCTTTGACATGTGGAGCTGACTGAAACTCATTTCACCTTTCTCATCTTTCTGAAACAACGACGTGAACGGCGCCTCTTCATCAGTGTTGGTGTTGTCGGGCACAAAGAATTCCTTAACTGCCTTTATGTTGTTTACACTTTTAAAAGCGTCCAACATAGTTATTCTATTAGGCATGGGGTATAAACCCTCCATATCGACATCAGGAACCCAACTACCATCTGGTTGTAAACTATGTTCTACAGCAAAAGGTAATACAGCCCTGTCTGTTAGGCTGCTGGGCGGGCTAGTCGGCACCCAATCGCCGCCGGGAGAAGTAAATTTAGACCTAGCCGTAATGTGGCTCTCCCCCTCAACAATCGGATTTAGTTGCCGTATGGTTCCGTTGTTATTCGTGGCCCCAATTTGAAAAACACTCATAGGGGTATCCTGATCACCCACCCTACTAAGTATGTTGAATGCTGACCAGACATATTCGCTTCCGTTGGAAGCTGACCCACCCGCAACTCTGGCAGAAATCTCAGTGTGGCCTTGATAGGTTGTACCTGACTGGTAGTCAGCGCTGGCGTAACCATTAATATCTGTATCTATTTGGCCATCCAATGGGTCAAATTCTGCTTGAGCATCGCCTGACTTATACAACTGCAGTGTTAGGTCCCTGAGGCCCACATTAAATTGGTCGCGCACCTTTACCATTATGTCTGTTAAGTCCCACCTACCTATCATGTAGTCATCATCTGAATAGACAGACATGCTGTTGGTGTAAGGTAGTAAACTGTCAGGTAACATATTATAGTATGCGCCCCAATTAATATCTATAAGACTACCGTCGTCAGTTCTCTTTGAACATCTGTTCATCAACTTATAAACTGTATTACCGTTGAAAACTATATCTTCTACCGTATACTCAGTGACCTTATTGCTGGCGAAGTTATTAAGAAACATCGACTTGGCATTAGCATAATTATAATATGGTCTGATGAACAACAAATTCTTATGATGAACGCTGGCCACCGCTCTGTACCCAGTATGCCACCTCACCGTGTTTATGCCCTTGTACATAGCTGATGAGCTTGTGGCCTCTACACCACCTGTTAAAAAAAGCCTGAAGAAAGTTGCTGAAGCCGAATCCCCGCCGACACCCACATCACTAAGTAAATGAAACTTCTTATAAAAACTGATTGGGTCCCCCACTTTATATTGATTGAGTATACTAGACGTAAAGTATACCCTGTTGGACGCAACTAGATTTACAATTTTTGTTTCTACTGCGCCTAAATTATCGGCATCTTCACTTGGCCCTAAAAACAGAGTATCTCCGTTAGCTATATTTGAGGCGCTGGCTACGTCAATGTAAGTTATACCACCCTCACAATCCTGTGCCAAGGTCGTTCTGTAGTGCTCTACTGCCATTCCTTTGGCATCATAATAATAGGAGCCTGTGTCACTCTTTATTATGGTCTGCTTCAAGTTAAGCTGTAGGGTGCTGATCCGTGTCTCCCAACGTTTTATAATACAGGTAGAAGAATTCATTCTCTCTAATGTAAAGAAAGTTAAGCCGTCTACCATGTTAATAAGACTTACAGGGCCGACATACTCTAAAGCTAACAAGGTGTTTACTATATTAGAACCCAACACATAACTAGCCACGGCACCGCCAGTAGCATTTACTATTTGAAGAACACTTGTACCAGTACCAGTACTTAGTGTACAAAAAGTTCCGGCTAACGGACCCCTGCAAAAATTGGGCTGGGATATTTGTATATTCTCGTAGGCCATAATTAGCTCTGATTAACAGTTGCTGTTATTCGTACCTCCCTGGCCGTGTTGCCTGCCGTGTAGTATACCTCTGCCACACCATCACTATCTGTGGGGGTCTGTGACAAAGACAATTGATCTTGGTCATCCACACCATCATCCTCAGTAAATTCCACAGTGCGGCCCACCACAGGTAGATTAAACTGGTCCTTGACGATGGCTGTTATAAGCGCTTGATTTACATCGTTGGCTGGTAATATAGCCGGGTCTGCTCTTAGACTTACACTGGTTACGAATGACTTAAGTGTTGAAAGTTGATAGTTATAGGTGTTGTCTGCAAATGTTGTGGTGGAGCCATAGTAAGTGGCGTCTCTTTGTAGTCTATAAACATTTGTACCGTCTATAGTTAAGTCGTATATATCCAAAACACTAGCTTGATCAGAGTGTACATTGTCCATAGCCATGGAGCCGTAACCGTTGGCTAAGTCATCCGGGTCCAGAAACAACATATTACTGGTCTTTACATAGCATATTGAATTATACTTAGGTGTTGCTTGGGGTGCAAAGTTAGGGTTAAAAACATAATAAGGTATATCAAAAAATGTACAAGCCTGTACAGATTGATAAGCGCCTCCCGCTGTCTTTGTTTGTACGCCACCAGTGTAAGCATTTATTTGGTATAGGGCTCCTGTGCTTGAATCTGTGCCATCAAAATCATTGAAGAGCCATATAGTTTTATAGAAAGATATAGGGTCACCAGCCGCATAGGCACGTGTGATAGTGCCATTTATACTAACAGAGTCATTAGTCGCTGAGGACACTTGAAATTCCTCTATTGCATTATCTGCTGTGTTGGGGCCCAACACAACCGTGTAGCCGCTTGATAATTCGGAACCATCTTCAATACTCAATATGGTTTGGCCAATAGCTTCACCCGCGCTGAACTGTGTGTGATAATGTTCTACAGTAAACGCTTGAGAAGAAAAACTATGAGAAGCGTTGGCTACTAAATTTATTGTTTGACGTAACTTGCATACGTAGTTGTCCAAGTACCACCTTCTAATAGTCATGTCGTTTCCGCCACCATCTTCCAAACTCCAGAAGTTATAGCCGTCGTGCTCAAGACTTAGAATAGTGGTACTTATAGTAGTGTCTAAAGGGTACGAATAAGCTTGAGTACCATCATCTGTTTTCACAATTAAACTGTCAGTGTCATGATCCATCATGTAGAAATAACCACCTACCATGGTCACATTCTGCTTAGTTAATCGTATGTTTTCATAAGCCATTTGTTATTCCTCCGTATCATTTAGAAACTCTTTAAATCTTGTTGCTAACTTTACTGGGTCTATAGCTATCTTTGACATTTTCTTTACACCCTGCTCTACATTGATTAAAACCACCACTGGGCCCCTCAAAGGAGGCAAGCCAGTACGAAATCCTTCTTCTAAGTCGCCGTGCTTAGCATAGGCACTGTAGTCTTGTATAAGCATGCCAGTGCTGGCCAGAAAACTTTTTATGGTTTGAATACTCTTAAAAATATTAGGATGGTTAGATACATCCATGTGGTCGCCTGTGCCTACAACAATAACAATTAAGTTAAGACAGCGACTTACACCCATCTGCAAAGCTACTTCTATTTCCGACAAAAACCTTGTGTCTGTGCAGACAACAAAGATTCTTTTCTTATTAGTTGAAGCTAGCCCCAAACCTAGGGCTATCGAAGTACTTGTATCTGTTATATAAAAGCTGCCAGGTCTATCATACTTATAGGCCTCTTCACATAATTTTTTGCCGACAAAAACGGCGGCATCTTCCGGCTCTAGGTTGTTACAAAGTAGTCTCATGACGGTAAATCGTTTCATTATTTAAATCCTTCCTTTGCCACCAACACCCCCGTGTTAGGGGCCTCCATATAATTAGTGTTGTCTATATAATGTATGGGAAGGTTGCACACAGATAAATCTGTACAAGGGTCGGTTACAACCAACAGCGGCAAATCAAAAAGGCTATTAAAATCCTGTATATCGAAGGCTAGTCTTCTGACAGACGCGCTGTCTAACAGAAGCCCGCTCTGTGCTCCAGATAACCTAGCTCCGTTGACCAATCCTAGTGCTATACGCTCGTTGGCTGCTGGTATGTAGAACATTATATTACTGTCCATCGTTTTGTATAACTTATTAACGTGTGACGATGGTACACCAGAAAAAAAGCGCACGCCCATATCATTACATAAAAATTTCCACAAATCCTTTGCCTTAATCATAAATCACCTTTAATCCTCTTGTTCAAAAATCCTTAACCCTGGTACCCGACGTATTTTATATTCGTAAGGATCACCAGAAATTTGTAACTCATTGGTTACGTCTAAATCATTTACCACCATCTCTATACTATCAATATCTATGCCAGCGGCTGGTAACTTCTCTTTCAAAAGCAACCGTACGTCTTGGTATATAGATACCTCATATTCAGTTGGTGTTAACTCGTCTACAAAAGGGGGCTCGTTGTCTACTACCAAAGGAGTCCAATCTATCTTCTTAGATATACGTTCGGCCAGAACCTCTACAGCTTGGTCTAAATTATCTATATCTATTAGATTAAGATACTCTGGTGGAATCGAGCCCCCGTCTTTATGGGGTTCACTCGTACCTACCTCTACAACCCATATAGGCTCGCCTTCGGCTCCTTTAGGTATAACTTGCTGAAAGGTCAAGCCTAACTTCACAACCTTGTTAGGGTTTAAAGAGTTTCTGACTAAAAACTGCGCCATTTAAATATCCTTAAGAACTATAATCAATTTGGTTGATTATGGTCTTTACGCCGTATCTACAAATAGAGTCTACTGCGTCATGCCACATCGTTGGTGTACCCTCTGGGTCCTGTTCCCTAAGAATCTGAACTTTAGTACCAGATGCTACGGTGTACCCATTAACAATGCCTACGAAGCTGTTGGTGGCCATGATTGGCACTACAATCTCCGTGTCTGTGGTACCCGCTAAAGCTGTAAAATATTCAGTGTTTCCCCCATCAGTAATCATCAAAGCGTCGCCAGCGGACACGCCAGTTCCTGCCCCAATAGTCAACGGGGTAGTGCTGGTAGTGTAATCTACTGCCAATGGTGCTTCTTTTACTGCAATGCTGTCCATACCTTCACTGGTCATCGAGCGATCAAAGCCCAATTCTGCAGAGCAGTCAAGTGACGCTGCGGCTTTAACTGCCACAGACGATCTATAGTTACCGCTATAATATTTACCAATGCTGCCTGATACAATCCAAAACTTGCCATCTTTGAATTCCACGGAAGCATTCTTGTATGCCAACAAATAACCAGTGTCGGCTGTTTCCATAGTCAAAGCACGGATGGCCTCTTCCATATCGGCGGCGATAACTTCTCCAGACACAGGTGTCTGGTCGTCATTGGGCGTAAGAGTTACAGTGTAATACCCAAGTGCGTCAGTACCACTGGTGGTGTTGTCCATCTTAATCATCAAGCTCTTATGGGTGTCATCAATTGCAAACTTTCCACCAGAGCCTACAAAACCTGAGCTTTTAGCCCAGCCTGTTTTAAAATCCATTACATATAAATCCTGAATTGCTGTCCTCGCTACATTGTCTGAATAGGCACTTGTAGAAAAGGACATAAGAAATTGTTCGTCTCCCTCATACCCGGCGGGAACAATCTTCTCTTGGTCAACTGTGACGGTTTTAGTTGTACCGGGGTAGTTGTCCAAATCTTGTGTTGTGATATTTAAAGCCATTATTTGCTCCTCCTAATCTATAATTAAACATAAAAGTATCTTTGCCCATTAGCAATGTTGTAAGGGCAGTTGTCAAACGTACATTCGTAACCCCATCCTCCGCTATAAGAAGGCTTCATATAATGGATTTTACCATTAGCTGTGTGGTCTACTTTAGCGGGTATAACACCTAACATTATTTCTGATCTACTATCGTTACTTTGTGTAGAATACGGACAGGGCGCATGTGATTCTCCAACATGATTTGAAATCTGATGCTCGGGCAAATTGCCCATAGTATCCGTACCATACATTAATTTCCAACGCAACCACCTATCAAAAGGGTGGGTTGGGTGTGAAGCATTCCAATTCTGCCAAGCTACATGATGCCGGTCAAACGCACTATCGTTGGTTGCTGTTGTATCATCAAAAGCTAAGTTAGCACATATGACATTCCATTTCTGTCGGTCTGTCCATGAAGGATCTACATAAACACATTTTGTGTGGCATCTCGGCATTATTTACTCCTAAAATTATAAAGCTCAGTGTCTTCGTTTGTTACGTAGGTCTTGTAGTACAAATTATTAGGGTGTTGCTCAGTAGTATGGTCAGACGTATCAATAACTAAATAATCGTTTATCTTGAATTTTGGTACTTTGTTCAGCTCGGTGTCATGTGTTATAACGGCATTTTTTAAAATAACACTACCATCCTTATTGTAAGCTACGTCTCCCCAACTTAGTCTTCCCACATATACATTAGACACTAGCACATAGTACTGAGAAAAGAAATCTAAATCTATATAATCATTTGGGTTCAGTCTGTCAGCCTCTTTCAATGCAGGCCCACATAATTTTGCACCTTCCAATTTACAAACACCATCTCGTTCATAAATTGCCTTGTCCCATTTAACTTCTAACCTAAACCTTTCCGAAATCAAAAACATAAATCCTCCTATATATACAAAGGTGTATAAGGAATGGAAGCATTCCCTTGGCCCGTAAAGCCAGCATCACCCTGACCATTACCTACTTCATCTAACACAGCATTAAACATGGTGTATGCCTTACCAAAACCACCTGCTGAAACGCTGCCGGACTGCGACTCTACCGGAGTATCATTAGCATTGAAACTAACACCAACCTCCCTCTGATCTGCTTGCCCTACACCTGATGCACTACCTTCTGTTATCCCTCTAAAAACATGTGTCGGTGGTACTACATTAGTACCTGTAGTAGCATAGCGCATCATGCTCCAAGACTCTTGGCCTGGGCCGGTTGCATCGTCTTTAGAATAACTGTAACCAGTAACAAACCAATCACCACTTATAGTTCCAAAACTGTCGCCACAAGCTGCTGGGTTAACTACAGCAAACAATGTGTTCGCTGACGAACAACTACTTCCCACAATTTGAGTTGGCTCTACATTATATGTAATTGAAGATGGTGCATATACAGTTATGCTAAGCGTGTACGAGGGCTTAGACGTAGTATATCTCGAATCCGGTGCCCATGCCCCAATACAATAAACACGCTGTGTATTAGGGTTAAAGCCCCAATTTACTGAGGCCGCACAAGATGATCCGAATTGTACTATAGTAGAAGCTCCTATAACAATTGCCATTTCTCTTTCCTCCTCCTAAGGTTTAAACCTCTACAAATATAAAGGTTACATTATTTCTTGTTCTTACATGTTTGGTACATATTGAAGTCGCAGACATATCTTTGTTCACAACTTTTACAATATTTTCTCTTGTAATTTTCCAGCCTTGCCTTTATCTGCCTATCGTTCAGGTATTTGTATCCGCCCATAACATCATCCGTGTTATTTATTGCGGCCCTGCGCCTCTTACATCCTCCACAAGCCATAGCGTTCCTCGCTTAGTTAGTAGTAGTAACCAATGTGACGTGGGTTTCGAACCATGACGTCTTTGGTATACTCTGCATATTTAAATTAGTGACATGCCCCGTAAATGTTTGGCCGCCCGCTTCTATGACGCGCCAGTTCTCAAGGTCTGGCAGACCCTGTTTGTTGCTTACTAGCGTAAAAGAAACCGTAGCTATACCCATCACATCATAATGAATCTGTAACGATGTACACTCCATGAATTCCATTTCACTTGCGACTACTGCTATTGCCATAATTTACCTTCCCTGTTAAGTATCGTACCCGGTTAAAAAAGGGGTCTCATCAATGTATGTACCGTTGTACACTATCTTCCCCTGAAAAACATCACCACTGACATCAGACAGCCTATTAAAATTGGCAGAAATATAACCCTCTGCTCCGCCTTGGCCTCTAAATTGTTCACTACCGGGCAAAAATTTAGTATAAGCCACAGTATCGACGTCCGTCTTCTCTACTCTAAAAGTATGAAGAACAAAACCACCGTTTTTCTTGGGCATAGGATTGCTTGCCCGCAATCGGTACTGAGTTCCTACATATTTTACCTCACCTGTACATTCTGTTGCCATTTATTCCTCCCCCTCCGGTATAAAAAATACAAATGAATAACTTGCTACCGGTATCGCCCCTGGATTATAAGAAACGTTAAAACTCTGTAGATACATGTCTCCTGTACCTACACCTATATTTGATTGTATAACACCTGCTGAATTAGTAATAAAAGGTATTGGAGTACCTAAGTATTCTAAACCGTGACCATCTGTTTGTGTAGTATCACTATATATAGACGCAGGACCGCTGCCAGAATCAGCACTCATAACAGGATAAGTATGTAACTCTTGGAGCAGCCGAATTCCTGGTGGAACTGTATCTCCTGATATAAAGGATTTACCGTGGCCCGTTAATATAAACACCATATCATTGTTGTCACAGTCATACTTCCTTATCCAAGGTATTTGTACACCTGCTTTTACCGCACAGCCTGAGTGTATAATTGTTGAGGCTGGGCCTGATATAGATACATTACCTAAGGTAGGGCCTTTTATTATACAGTCGCCCACCAAAGATACCTCTGTTGAGCTGGAATAACTCACAGAAAATAAGCAAGCATCTATACCTGTTATTTCTAAATTGCCTACTAGTTGACAACACTGTTCTGCTTTTTCAGCCATTATTCTTTCCTCACTACCATGTCATCGCTGAAATAAGTACCATAAGCCGGACCGCCCTGAACGATGGAACTATGGTCATGGATTGGTACTGCCACCACGTTTACTATGGCTACGTCTGGTGGAGACCCTATCGCAGAATAGAAATAGATGGCATTATTCTGCGCTTTGTAATGTATATATTTTACTGTGGCGCCCTCGCTGTCAGGTATACCATCTATGCTGATGTCGCCAACATCGGGGTTGTCTACTAAATAACCACGTACTAATGCGCGGGTTTCTCCATTATGATTAACGGACCCTGCTTTACCGCCCTTGGCTAATTCACCGTCGGCGGACAAGGTAGCGGACATACCCGCTAATAAATATATTGATGTACCTGTTAAGTCTTTTATCATGCTGAAGGCTCCGGCTCTGGTTCATCTTGAGCAGTAGTTTTAACTGTAACATTAGGGGTTACCGAGCCGCTAGCTGTTTCGGCTGCGCCTGCCTTATCTGCCGGTGAATACTGGGCCGCAGACGTATCCACCACATCTGCTCGTTTGGGGTCTGAAGACATCATCGTAAAAGACTCTTGTGGCGTTGGTTTAAACTTACCACTCTTTAGGCCCTTACGTTGAACACCTGTTATAGATGCCCAAGAAGACTTAGTGGCTCTACTTCTACTTGTAAATGTTTTGCCTTGTAACGTGTGCAAAACATCTGTTCCTTGTATATCCATCAATACATAAGAGGGGTCATCAAAACATGGGCGCATCTTGGCTGATTGTAAAAAGCCTGTAAAAATTAAATCAAGACTAGGTGACATAGCAGTGCCTTTACTAGTTCCCGCCCATATTTCTACGTTACCCACTGGGGACGATTGAATCTTTTCATGTAAAACTTTCAAAGATGCAGAAAATGTGGTGGGGGCACTGCGAGTCTGAGTTACCTGAAAAGACAATATTATTCCGTCTGTAGCAGGGTCTGGGGACGATAAAAGTAAACCATTACCTATCTTTATTTGCGCATAAATTTTTATTGCTGTTATAGTCATTTACATTAAGCCTCCACCGGTACATTGTGTACAGAAACCGACACTTTGTCACCTACCCTTATAATCTCAGGACAACAGTTTATAGCTAAGCGCTCTCCAAACCCATCAACAGCTACTTTATAATGTATATGGTTACCTATATCTTTTATTACGGTGGCTCTAGCTTTAACCTCTTCCGCTTGTTTCATTACTAAACCACCCTCTACTTGGGGCATGGCGCCAGCCAATCTACCGCCCTCAGTAACCGTGATTGTGTATGCACTACTATCTGTGTAAGAGTATGTTATGCTGTTAACCACACCACCGGACCTACCGTACCCGCCAATCTTTGGCGTGCAAGAAGGGCCACAAACATATGTGGTTTCTAAAACCTCGCCGCCGTTCATATACTCATAAACAGCTTTTGCTAATGTAACGACTTGTGCGTCATTCAAACACGACAGCGACAGTGTAACGCCGCCGCCTCGCATCTCATCCATTGCTAGTTCATACTCAGTGCTGTCAAAATCCTGCACGGTGGTGGGGTCACCGTCTACTACCCTGTCTGTTTGGTCTAAAACTTTGCCAGCCACGGAAGCGGATGCGTAACCTATAGGCGCTGGTTTATCTTCTATTAACAAAGGTGACACACTGTATACTAAACTTTTAGCTAGTTCTTCTGCCCGTGCTTGGCGGCCTCTGGCGTCAGTAATAGATATTGAATATGCGTCTAAAGACACTACAGCCCATATTTGGTAAACCAACATGGCCTTATTTCCCGCTAAAGGTAGTATGACCGCCTTACTTTTGGAAGTTGCTTCCGTTAAATTCTTTTGTTCGTAATATTTACTTCTGGGGTGAAAATAGAAATCTATACCAGAGCCATCTGGGCCGGAACCATACACTGTAGGGTCGCCTTGGCGACTGTTGTCTGCAAAAACTATGTAAGGTTCAACACCTACTAAGTCCCCACCGTCTGCCTTTTCTTCTATAGCCACAGCGTAATGTACACCACTATCTAATTTTATAGTCTTTAGAGACACGTCGTTTATAACAACATAAGTTTTAGTGGCTACTTTACCCTTACCCTCATCGGCCTTCAGCTCGTTTTCTTTGTCCGCTGCTGCTGGATACACTTGAGCTATAGGGTAACCCACAACAAGGACATCATTAACGGCAGTGAATTTGTCAATTTTAGTGTCCCTAAGATTCTCAAATCTAAGCGCAGCCGGGAAATTCTCTGCACCATCTATAGTATTAAATACTTTTATACCATCTTTGTAATCTGCCACAGTTTCTAAACCAATCCAACACTGGGGCTCGTGGATAATAAACTTATCATCTATTATAGGTCTTGACTTCAAAGTACCTAAAGGTACGCTAGGAAAACTATTACTGTTAAAAGTGCTAGCGGCAGGGCCACTTATTAAAATAGGAACTGTACAACTACCATCATTTAATTTTATGGACGTATCTGGTGATGTCAACGTACCATCAGATTTCATGTAATAAACATAACCTACAATAGACAAAAATGGGTCATCTATAAAATCATCGAACAAGCCATCAATACCATCCTTGTACTTGTTGTCCTGTAGGTGCGGGTCTGTAAACACGATGGTGGCCTGCTCATCAAACTTTTCTTTAACACAATTACCTATCATTAAATCCTTAGTGCTAATTAATGTACGGTCCCCATCTCCCCATATAGGTCGAAACTGTGCGGGCTTACGTGTTATCATGGGCTTCTCGCCCGTAACCATCACCCCTTTGCAGGCCTCTCTATGTGATATAGTTTGTGTTGTATGATATATGTCAGCTATTTCACCATTATGTACACCTACCTGATAATAATCAATCTCTCCTTTTGGAGTTACGAAAAATTCCCAAACGCCGCCATTGTCAGCAGAGTACTCCATCAGAGACATTTTAACAACACCCAAAGAATCTTTTTGTTTTATATCTAAATACTGTAGTGCCCCGCCAGTAGCCGTATTCTTTACAGGTATGCCGTACTCCTTGAAAACTGCGTAGGCCAAACTACCTCTGTTTTCGTTTTCGATCTCCTTGTAATATTCTGCGTTGCCAAAAGCAGGCCAGTAGTCCTTTAAACCTGGGACTTGGTCAGCCGTTTTTTTGTCTGAGCTTTCTTGAGCTTGTGCCATTCCCTCTCCTATGATAGAGCGTGGTTTAGACTTTCTTTAGCTAAACGCTCTACCTCCGTCAATCTATAATCAAGTGTGTTCTCGTTACGACCAATTCTACTCTCAATCAATCTGAGTTCAGAAGTAGTCTCATTACCGTTCATATCTATCTTGTTATTAAGTTTAGTCTCGACAGCGGCCACGGCTTGAGCTACAATAGTGTCAACCTGCTCGGTCACATTGTTTACAGTAACGCCTGCGTCTATTTTACCAGTCAACAATTGCACATTACTATCTATTTTATCATTTAACACAAGAATTTTATCATTTACCTGTGTTACCGCGTTGGCCACCTCATCCACTGCAGCGGCGCCCAAAGACCCACCACCCT
>Ga0164313_10001361_pt1 | contig 21563 bp, 18 predicted proteins | sample GuaBasSedimGuay4_FD_113735 | JGI IMG/M metagenome (GOLD analysis project Ga0164313, IMG submission 113735) | Subseafloor sediment microbial communities from Guaymas Basin, Gulf of California, Mexico - Guay4, Core 4569-4, 0-3 cm | ecosystem: Environmental > Aquatic > Marine > Hydrothermal vents... | reverse complement strand
CGCAAAAGCCGTGGCGGGCGCCGGGTCCGTGAGGTCATCAGCGGGTACGTAGATCGCCTGCACCGAGGTGATAGAGCCCTTCTTGGTCGAAGTGATTCGTTCCTGAAGTTCACCCATCTCAGTCGCCAGATTCGGCTGATACCCAACCGCCGACGGCATTCTGCCCAACAACGCGGACACCTCGGACCCAGCCTGGGTGAAGCGGAAGATGTTGTCGATAAAGAGGAGCACATCTTGGCCTTCAACATCACGGAAATGCTCGGCAACGGTGAGGCCGGTGAGGCCGACTCGTAGGCGGGCGCCCGGGGGCTCGGTCATCTGGCCGTAAATCAACGCAACCTTTGATTTTTCCCAGTCGTCTGGGTCAATGACGCCCGCTTCGGTCATCTCAAGCCACAAGTCATTGCCCTCGCGGGTGCGTTCCCCAACGCCGGAAAAGACCGAAAAACCCCCATGCTGCATGGCTACGTTGTTGATTAATTCCATGATCAACACCGTCTTGCCGACACCGGCGCCACCGAAAAGGCCGGTCTTGCCGCCCCTGGAATACGGCTCGAGAAGATCGACGACCTTGATACCTGTCTCGAACATCTCGACTTCAGTGCTTTGTTCTTCCAATGGGGGGGGCTCCCGGTGGATTGATGACCGTGCCTCGGTGTCCACCGGGCCCTTGCCGTCAACGGGTTCACCAAGAACATTGAGCACACGACCCAGGGTCTGGCGGCCGACCGGGACGGAAATGGGTGCACCGAGGTCCGTCGCGATCATGCCTCGGACGACACCGCCGGTGTCCTCCATCGCAATACAACGAACTCGGCCCTCACCAAGGTGTTGCGCAACCTCGGCCGTTACATCAATAGGAAAAGCGCCCAATTGGCCGTCATCCTTGACATGGACCGCATTGAGGATTGCGGGCAACTGGTCTTCGGGAAATTCTACATCTAAAACCGGCCCAATGATCGATACAATACGACCTTCTACTCTCTCACTCATGAACTCTCTCCCTACTCTGCCAGCGCTTGCGCGCCGGAGACGATCTCAATCAATTCTTTGGTGATGGCGGCCTGCCGTGTGCGGTTATACAGCAAGGTCAGGCTGTCGATCATCTCATCGGCATTCTTGGTGGCCGCTTCCATCGATGTCATGCGGGCGGCCTGTTCAGCCGCTACACTATCCAGTAATGCCGCCTGGATCGACACCTCGATGTAACCGGGCAGAAGCGTTTCCAACAGGACCTCCGCCGCCGGTTCATAGAGATAGTCCACCTCACCAACCGCAGCCCCGTCGTCTTCTATAGCCGGCGGCTCGATCGGCAGAACTCTCTCTGTCGTCATTTCGTGACGAATGAGATTAATAAAACGGTTGTACATCACGTAGACCTCGTCCACTTGCCCCGAGTTAAAGGCCTTCATGCACATTTCGGCGAGCCGGGGGCCGTCTTCCGGTCCCAAGTTGGCCATCGTTTCGCGTTCTTCGTGGACGACGGCCCAGTCCCGGTTGGCAAAATACTCGGCACCTTTTCGGCCGACGGCGATGACTTCGACTGACTCCCACCGGTCGACGGACCTCAACTCCTTCTCGACACTGCGGAGAAGATTGGCGTTGAAGGCGCCACAAAGTCCCTTGTCGGAGGTGACGACGAGAAACCACGCTCTCGTGCCAGCACGGCGCTCCAAGAGGGGATGCACAAACTGCGTTCGATCAGAAACCCTCGCCAGTACCCTGGCCAATGTGTCCGCGTATGGGCGCGCTTCAATTACGGCACTCTGCGCCCTCCTGAGTTTGGACGCAGCCACCATCTTCATCGCTTTGGTGATCTGCTGAGTCCCTTTGACGGAGCGGATCCGAAGCTGGATATCCCTAGTGTTCGGCAAGGCCTGCCTCCGGGTGTTCCTTCAGGAACCGAGAAACCGCCCCATTGATGACCTTGGTCAGTGCTTCGGAGGTCTCATCTTCTAATTTTCCGGTCTCTTTGATCGTGGTCAGCGCCTGGGCAGCCTCTTCGCTTACGACGGTATGGAGGAAGGGCTCAAGGGCCCCAATCGCCGAGACTTTCATGCCGTCCAAATGACCCTTCGTTCCGGCGAAGATTGACACCAACTGCAAGCCAATATCGAGCGGCTTGTACTGTCCCTGTTTGAGAGTTTCCATCAATCGGGCGCCGCGGGCCAGTTGATGTTGGGTTGCCTTGTCGAGGTCGGACCCAAATTGGGCAAAGGCCGCCAACTCCCGGTACTGGGCCAGTTCGAGCCTCAGAGATCCAGCAATCGATTTCATGGCCTTGATCTGGGCGTTACCTCCGACACGGCTGACTGACAGGCCAACGTTGACCGCAGGTCTTTGTCCGGCAAAGAAGAGATCTCCCTCGAGGTATATCTGCCCATCGGTGATCGAAATGACGTTGGTCGGAATGTACGCCGAAACATCTCCCATCTGGGTTTCGATCACCGGCAGCGCCGTCAGGCTTCCACCGCCATTTTCATCGTTGAGTTTTGCGGCCCGCTCGAGCAACCGGGAATGCAGGTAGAACACGTCGCCGGGATAGGCCTCACGGCCCGGGGGACGCCTAAGAAGAAGCGACATCTCCCGATAGGCCTGTGCATGTTTGGTCAGATCATCGTAGAACACCACCGCATGGCCGCTGTTGAACATGAAGTATTCGCCCAATGCGGCCCCCGCATACGGCGCGAGGTACTGGACAGGCGCCGGATCGGCGGCCGTCGCGGAAACGATGATCGTATGCTCCATCGCACCATGTCTTTCCAGTGTTGCAATCACCTGAGCGACAGTTGAAGCCTTCTGGCCGATCGCTACATAGATGCAGACATTACCGGTACCCTTCTGGTTGATGATGGCGTCGATGATGATGGCGGTCTTCCCGGTCTGCCGGTCGCCAATGATCAACTCGCGTTGGCCTCGTCCGATCGGAATCATCGCGTCGATAGCCTTGATTCCGGTCTGCATCGGCTCAGTCACCGGCTGCCGAGCAACAACGCCAGGAGCAATTCGCTCCATCGGGTATCTCTCCGTCGAGACAATCGGGCCCTTGCCGTCGAGAGGGTTACCGAGGGGATCAACCACACGACCGACAAGGGTGGGACCAACCGGAATGTCCATGATGCGCCCTGTCCTCTTGACCTGGTCACCCTCGCTGATCAGGTGCACCTCGCCCATCAACACACACCCGACATTGTCGTCCTCGAGATTGAGGGCCAACCCGTAGACGTCGTTGGGAAATTCCAGCAATTCACCTGACATCGCGCCGTCGAGTCCGTAGACACGGGCAATACCGTCACCTACCGAAATAACTGTGCCGACTTCCGACATGTCAACGGCGGTTTCGTGTCCTTCAATCTGTTGGCGGATGATATCCGCGATTTCAGCGGCTTTAATCTGCATACTCTACCCCTGTTTCACAGGGCCCCTCGGCCCAGTTGATTCAATTGTCCAGCGAGGGACCCGTCAAAGAGTTTGGAACCCACCTGAACCCGGAAGCCTCCCAGCAACTCGGGTGTTTCGACGAAATCGGCAACAACAACGGTGGCTAGGACTTTTTCCAAAGCATCCACCAGGGCGTGTTGGGCCGACTGGTCCAAGGCCGAAGCCACCTCAACCCGAGCGTGAACCCGCCCCAAAGACCGATCCACCATCGAATGGAAGCCGGCGGCGATGTCATCCATGTGTTCAAGGCGGTAATGACTTTGAACAACAAAGATAAAACGGCGTACCGGGCCGGTAATTTCCAGTGTATCCAACACCTGGTCCAGAATCCTGGTTTTCACTTCCGGCAGCACCAATGGTGACACCATGATCCGTTGGAATTCCGGAACCTCTTGGAGAGCCTGAGCCACTCGGTCAAGTGAGTCCGTCATCGCATCGGCAGCACCGCCATTCCCGGCAACTTCAAACAACGCTTTGATATAGGGCGCCGCCCTGAATTTCGACATCAGCCCTCCCGGTCCACAGGACGAAGTGCTTCAACGCTTCGGTCCATCACTCGTTTCCGATCGGCATCCGTCATGCTCTTCTGAAGGAGATCGCGTGCTAACCCGGCTGTCAACTCGGCGGTTTCCTTAGCCAGTACCTCTCGGGTCTCGGTCTCCCGTTGGGAAATTTCCTCACTGACCCTTTGAAGAAGGCGTTCGGCCTCTTTCTGACCCTCAATCGCGATCCTCTCGGCCTCTTCCTGCCCAAGTGTTTCGGATCGTTGATGGATTTCGGAAACCTCCGCCTCAACCTTGCTGAGGCGATCCAGAACCTCGGCCTTGAGTGTCTCCGCCTCGACTAGGCGTTCTTTCGCCTGTTTGAGATCACCCGCAATTCCATCTTTCCGTGCCTCGAGAAAGGCTGCGAGAGGTCGCCCGATAAACCGGGCCAATAGAAACAAAAAGACCGTCAGGTTGAGGGCCAACCAGACGAAGACCGGTATACCGAGCTTGACCTCTCCATGATCGACTCCATACGCCATGCCCAAGAGGACAACAAAAACGACAACCCAGGCCCCCAGCAACTTCACTGGTGCACCTCCCGCCCCAAAAGACGTTGAGCAAAATCTCTCGCGAGGCCTTCAGCCCGTTCCTTGAGGTCGGCCCGGGCCTTCTCGGCATCCTGACTGAGCCGCTTGAGGGCCAGAGCCAACCGCTCTTCGGCATCACTCCTTGCGGTATCCAAGTGGTGTTGCTTTTCTTGTTGGGCCCCGGCACGATAGGTTTCACGGGTCTTTGCAGCAGCCCGTGCCGCCTCAATCAACTCGTCTTCGATTTGAGCGGTCGCCGAGAGAAGCTCCTCGTTCTTGGCGGTCCACTCCTTTTGTGCGCCGTCGATTCGGTCGTCGCGTTGATCCAATACGGTATTGACCGGCCGGATCAGGAACCGGTTGACCAACCATAAGGTCACCCAAAAACAGAGCATTATGAGAACTATTGATAGATTTGGTGGGGTCATTCACGGCTCCAGGGGTGTTCCATTCTTGCCTTTGACTGGTTCGGGCACCCATACACGGTTTCAGCACTCACGATGTCATCGCTTTCGCGCCATCGACCGCCTTGAGGTCGGTTTTTCTTTCCATGACGACCTTCCCCTCGAGAAAGGCCCCTTCTTCCATCACCAACGCAGGGGTCTGGACCTCTGCCCAAACCTTCGCTGAAGCAAGTAAAACTACCTGCTCTGCCGCGCGAATGGTACCACGAACCTCTCCACCAATGACGCACCTGGCAACGTCAATCTCACCATCAACGCTCCCCGTTTCTCCAACAAGGAGCTCCGCCGAGGCCTGAATATGGCCCTCCACCCTGCCGTCCAAGCGAAAAGAACTCTTGAACTCCAATTCGCCACGTATCACACACCCCGCATCAACAAAACCATTGAGACAATCGCCACCACGTGCCATTACTCATCTCCAATCAATAGATCAAACACACGAAGAAGCTCATCATGGCTCGAACATGAAACCACAATTCGCCCCCCTTTTTGACTCTTGCTTATCTCAACCTTCGATCCAATTTTGAGAGAAAGTCTTTTTTCAGCACTAAGAATGTTTGGGTCTTTCGGGTTGATTATTTTCTTTCGGGGGGGTGGTTCCTGTTTTCCCTCTCGCGCTGCGACTGCGGCCCGCTCAAGGGCCCGCACACTCAAGCCCTCAGCAACGACCCGCTCTGCCCAGGTTTCCATTTCACTCGCTTCAGCAAAGGCCAAAAGAGTCCGGCCATGGCCCCCTGACAACAACCCCTCCTCGACGAGATCCTGGACACGCTTTGGCAATTTCAGGAGTCGTAAGGAGTTCGCGACGGTACTGCGGTCGATACCGACCCGTTCGGCGATCTGTGCCTGAGAGAGTCCGCGACTGACCCGAAGTTGTTCAAAGGCCCGGGCCTCCTCCAGTGCTGTCAAGTCGCGACGTTGGATGTTTTCCACCAAGGCCAGTTCGAGCTCGAGTTGGGTGTCAACCTTTTCACGAATCACGACCGGCACTCTCTCGAGACCGGCTATTTTGGCCGCTCGCCACCGCCGTTCACCAGCCAGAATAAGATAGCGACCGGGCCCATCTTCGCTGACCAATAATGGTTGGAGCACTCCGTGCTCGCCAATTGACGACGCCAATGCGTCCAGGCTCTCTTTTTCAAATCGCGCCCGTGGTTGTCGGGGGTTAGCAACCAAACGACTCAGTTCAATGAGCGCAAATCCCGCCTGCCTCTGGGGCGCATCGGGCAATAATGCTTTCAGGCCGCGCCCCAACACCTTCTTAGCCATGGAGAGCCTCCATTCGACTCAGGTACTCCCGGCCCAGGTGAAGGTATGCCTGGGCCCCCCTGCTCCGGAGATCGTAGGCGTGAATCGGTCTCCCAAAAGAGGGGGCCTCAGCCAACCGAACATTCCGAGGAATCACAGTCTCGAAAACCAGGTCTCCAAAAACACCCCGAACCTCCTCAGCCACCTGTCGAGCCAAGTTGGTTCGTTCGTCGAACATTGTGAGAACGACACCGTCAATTTCTAAGCCGGGGTTGAGAAACCGCCTCACCTGTTCAATGGTCTTCATGAGTTCACGAACACCCTCAAGAGCAAAATATTCACATTGAATCGGGATCAGAAGCCCATCGGCCGCCGTAAGTGCGTTAATCGTCAACTGCCCCAGGGCCGGCGGACAATCCATCAAGAGAAAACGGAAACCTTCTATCTGGCGCAACCCATCCCTGACCCTGAATTCACGCCCTACCATACCGACCAGTTCAACCTCGGCCCCCGCAAGGTTGGGGGTTGCTGGAATAATCGAAAGGTGGGGGAACCCTGTCGGTCTGACCATGGCATTGGGGTCTGAACCGTTGATAATCAACCCGTAACTCGTCCCCAGTGTTTCATCGACCCCTTCCACTCCCAGGCCGGAAGTGCAGTTGGACTGCGGATCCAGGTCAACAATCACCGTACGCTGCTCGTAGGCAGCAAGTGTGGCGCCGAGATTGACAACTGTCGTTGTCTTTCCCACTCCACCCTTCTGGTTTGCGACGGCTACGATTCGAGGTTTCACGTGGAACACACCTTGAGAAAGATAAGACGGCCCCTATCGAGGCCGGGAAGTGGTGAGCTTAACATAGACCACCCCGAGAGCCCACCAAGACGTTGCTCCTCGTCGATAGTGGCCCAAATTACCACGGTTCCCGCTGGCTTTATATGATTCACGGCCCACCTCAATAGTGCCTCATGCCCCCCGACCGCTCGAGCAGTCACCATGTCAAAACCCGTCTCCTCCACAGCCGCATACCGATCCCGAACAACCTCCGCGTTCAATCCAAGTTCCCGTATAACCAGGCCCAAGAATGCCCAACGCTTCAATCGGGGTTCAACAAGGAGTCCAGACCAACCAATCATCGCGCACAACAACGGAATGCCCGGCAAACCCGCCCCGCTTCCCACATCCATCAACCGGCCTGTTGTGTCGATTTGCTCGAGAGGGGCCAGTGACTCGAGAATATGCCTATCAACCAACTCCTGACGATTGGCCACCTTCACAAGGTTGTGGCGACCGGCCCAGTGCTCGAGAAGCTCTCCATAGGCTACAAGGCGGTCAATCGCCTCATTGGGGGCCCGGCCTTGGAGTAACTCGGTGAATGATTCCCTGCCCATGGTTGTTAATCACGCCCCATGGTGCTTAACCGACCGGCAATCAATGACATCGCAGCCGGCGTCATCCCCCCGAGGCGCTCGGCTTCCGCCAATGTGTTGGGGCGAAGTCGCTCCATCTCCTCCAAAACCTCTCGTGATAAACCAATGATAGACCTGTAAGAAAAGTCTGCGGGAATCTGAATATGTCGCAGCCGTTCGACCCTCGATCGCTCACGTGCGTGACGCGCAATGTATCCCGAATACCGGAGTTGCCCGATTATGATTGCCGTGTCCTCTGCTGACATTTCCCCAAGACCTGGCGCCATCGCCGCAGCATGCTCCTGATCGACGTCCTGCCTTCGGAGAATTCCAGCCCATGTTGTTGGTGTTCGCAACTCGAAACCAAGGCTTTTGTGAAGCCGGTCTTGGGTGAGGTGGTCCGGAACCACGGCGCCGGCCTCAAGTTCCTCTATTACTCGGCGCCGTTTTTCCCACCGGGCCTGTTCCACGTGAAACACTCCCATTGGAACCAAGCCCAGGCGAACACCTTCGGACATCAAGCGCTCTCTCGCTGAATCCACCCCCATCAAGAGCCGGTGTTCGGCCCGAGAGGTGAACATTCGATAGGGTTCCCTGTGTTCTCGGTTCACCAGATCGTCTACCAAAACACCAATGTAGGCCTGCTCTCGTCCCAGCCGCAGTCCCTCCGTTTCCCAAAGGGACGCCACCGCATTGACTCCAGCGACGAACCCTAATGCGGCGGCCTCTTCATACCCGGACGTTCCCATAATCTGTCCTGCAAGATACAAGCCGGGAACCGAGGATACCTGAAGATCGTGTGCAACCTGTTTTGGGGCCACAACATCGTACTCAACGGCATAGCCAAAGCGAATAAACGAAGCCTTCTCAAAACCAGGAACGGCTCGCACCACTTTTTCCTGAACATCGGCCGGAAGGGAGGTTGAAAGCCCATTAACATACATACTGGGGCCGTGGAGTGTCTCCGGTTCCAGGAAGACCGTGTGTTCCTTGTGGTGGGGAAAGCGAACGACCTTGTCTTCGATTGATGGACAATATCTTGGTCCCACACCGTCAATCCGGCCCCCAAAGAGGGGGGATCGGTCAAGATTTTCTTCTATGATCTCCCGAACTCTCTCTGGTGTGCGACCCACCCAACAGACGGCCCTGTTGACCACCGCCCGCGTCCTCCATGAAAAAGGTTGCGGGCTGTGATCTCCCTCTTGAATTTCCAGCTTTGTGTAGTCCAAGCTGTTTCGGTCAAGCCTTGGCGGTGTCCCCGTCTTGAATCGCCGCAACTCCAGACCCATCTCCCGAAGATTTTCTCCAAGACCAACACTGGGGCGCTCTCCAAAACGGCCGCCTTCCCGCCGGTCGTCCCCGGTATGAAGTACACCGCCCAGGAAGGTCCCGGTTGTCAAAATAACAGAACGACCACAAACTCTCGTTCCTCCCGCCAGGCCCACACCAGTGGCTCGACCACGCTCAAAAAGGATCCTATTGGCTTCGCCCTCAATGACCGTAATCCCTTGAGTTCGGGTTAGAAGCCTTCGCATCATAATGCTGTAACGCTCTTTGTCACACTGGGCCCTTGGACCCCACACTGCCGGACCCCTTGAGCTGTTGAGCCGCCTGAATTGTATTCCCGCCCGGTCAACCGCCCACCCTTGAATACCTCCCAATGCATCGAGTTCGGCTACAAGGTGTCCCTTTCCGATACCCCCCGCCGCCGGATTGCACGGCATCTGGCCGATGGTCTCTTTATGAAGGGTCACCACACACACCGTCGCACCCATACGGGCCGCCGCCATCGCCGATTCAATGCCGGCGTGCCCTGCACCAACCACGACCACATCCCAGGTCTTTACCATGGTGCTCTCATTTGCCCACACAAAAGGACGAAAAGACTGCGTCAAGAACCTCGTTGTCATCCAACGAGCCCAGGATCTCGTGCAACGCCAGCATGGCCGACCGAATTTCTAACGCAGCCACCTCTTGGGGCACAGAAATCAGTGTCTCTAGGCATTTTCGGGCCCGCAGAAGGGCCTCGGCCTGGCGCAAATTGACTGCAACTGAGCCTTCCATAGCCGCCACCGGCGCCGCCACCCGTAGATGGATTTCTTCTAGAAGTTGATCCACCCCCTGGCCGGTTAGACAAGAAATAGCCAAAACCCCTTCAATTTGTTGTTCGGCCAGGTCTGCCTTGCTGACAATGTCTAATCGCCTTCCGGTATTCTTAAACTCATGAAAACACAGTGTGTTATAATCTTCAACGTCCCAAAGGGCCACAATAAGATCTGCCCTTTCTTCTTCTCGGCGCGCCCGTCTGACACCTTCAGCTTCGGTAGGGTCTTCCGCTTCCCGGAGGCCCGCCGTGTCCACCAAAATCACCGGCAGGCCTTCGATCTCGAGTTCGGCCTCGAGAACATCCCGCGTTGTTCCTGGTGTTGGCGCCACAATAGCCCGTTCCCGCGCTAGAAGCGTGTTAAACAGCGTCGATTTACCAGCATTGGGCTTGCCGACAATGACAACGCGAGCCCCCTCCCGCACCCGAACCCCTGCGCCCACAGTGACCAACAATGTGTCAATTCGGGCCACACAGCCCTTCCTGGCCGCTTCGTGTGCCCCCTGGTCAACAACGACACCCTGTTCTTCGAAGTCCAACGACCCCTCAACCTCAGCCAAGAGGGCCACAAGCGCGTCCTTCAAAGCCCTAAACTCCTGTGACAGTACCCCGTGAAGCTGTTCTCTGGCCATTCGCGCCTGCCATTCAGTCTCCGCCTGAATGACTTCGTTGACTGCTTCGGCCTGGACCAGATCCATTTTGCCGTTGGCAACAGCCCGCCGGGTGAACTCTCCGGGTGCAGCCTGCCGCGCACCAGCGGAAATAATAGTCCCAACAACGGCATCAACAATCCACCGGGAACCGTGGACCATCAACTCCAGCATGTCCTCACCGGTATAGCTCCTCGGCGCCCGATAAGGAATAATGATCGCTTCCTCCAGAAAAACGCCACTCTCGTCGTGAAGCCGAACCACCCCGGCCCGCCAGGGCGACGCCATGTTGATGTCTGGGGAAAGAAGCCCGGCCAACCTGCAGGTTTCCGGGCCGCTCACACGAATCACAGCCAACGCAGAAGCGCCGGCCGCCGTCGCACGAGCGACGATCGTGTCAGCGCCGCCCGAGAGGACGGACGACAATCCGCTTGAGAAAGCCTTCACCATCGGAAAATGTCTCAACATCCGGGTCGTCAGCCAAAGCGAGGTGAATCTCTCTCCGCACAGCCGGTGTATATGGGCCGAGTGTTACGGCGCCTCGCTGCTGCATCGCTGAATCCGCCGCCGACTCTGCTTCATCTTGAAGCTTTACGGCCCTCCGCTCTTTATAGCCCTCACCATCGAGATGGACCGGTACGTGGTCTTGAAGCCGCCTGTTCAATACACGGTTGCAGAGGTATTGAAGCGCATCCAGGCCCTTCCCCAGCCCGGCTGTCAATACTCTAAAGTCGCCCCCACAAAGGTCCCCACCTAACGCTTCCGGACCATCGGACAACCGAACCTGAAGATCGAGATCCCCGGCCTTGAATGTTTCTGATAGAAACAGCCCCAGGACCGCCACGGGGTCAACTCTCGCTTCAATCTCAACCCCGTCCCGGTCCTCCTCGAGGATCTCATACTGAATTTCACCCACATGGGCCCGAAGGCTGGTACATGCGGCAGTTAAGCTCTCGTCCAGGTTTCCTCCCCGAAAACGATGGTCAGTCTGTTCCATTACTTTTTCCCCTTCGCCTGCCGCCGCCCGCCGCCAGGCCGTTTTCGCTCACCTACCAGGTGAAGTGTAACCTCTTGCTGAAGGATCGAAACCACATTATTGGTCAACCAATACAGCACCAAACCGGCGGGAAAACCAAGAAACATAATTCCAAAGACCAGCGGCATCATGCGCATCATGCGCATCTGGTTGGGATCCCCGGCCTGTGGCGCCAAGCGTTGCTGTAACCACATCGTTGCCGTCATTAACACTGGTGTGATGTAAATCGGATCCTTCGCGCTGAGATCGGTAATCCACCAGATAAACGGGGCATGCCGGAGCTCAATCGCGTGGGCGAATAACGTGTAAAGTGCGAAGAGAATTGGCATTTGCACCAACATTGGGAGACACCCTCCCACCGGGTTGACCCCCTCTTCTTTGTAGAGCGCCATCGTCTCCTGGTTCATTTTTTGCCGGACTTGGGGGTCGGTTTTGTTTTTCTTGTACTTCTCCTGAATCGCCTTGACCTTGGGCTGAACCTTCTGCATCCGGCGCATCGACACCGTCGACTTGTGCATCAAGGGAAAGAGCGCCATACGAATGGCCACCGTCAGAAGCACAATGGCCCAACCCCAGTTGCCGACATAACCAAAAATCCATCGCAAGACTTTAAGAAAAAATACTGCGATCGGATGGAAAATCCCAAAATGCAGGGTCTCTTCCAGCCCCCCACCTTCTTTCTGTAAGAGGTCAAATTCCTTCGGTGCGGAGAAAAGCTCTCCTTTGAACAAGCCCGAAGACGAGACGATATCGACACGAAGAACCGGAAGATCAACCACCTCTCCCTTGTCGTCGGTCTCGGTTAGAGAAAGTTTGTTAATTACGACCTTTGACACGCCTTCTTCGGCACGGAAGACGCTGAGAAAATAGGTGTCTTCAAAGCCCGTAAACCTCAAGCCGGTTCCCTGAACCGAAACAGAGCCGTCGACCTTTTCTCGGCGGTAATCTTCCTTGTCCTCAACCGTCACAACCGTTGCATCGCCCCAGGTTGCAAAGCGGTTGGCTCTTTCAACAGGGCCGGTATCACGCATGCCGGTACCGAGACTCATCACGCTCTCGGGGCCGACGCCTTGTACCTCAACCGAAACATTCAGCCCGTATCCCTGGTCAATCGAGACTGTTTTAATGATCGACCGACCCTCTCCGTCCGCCCAGGTAAACGTCAGGAGCCCATTGGTCTCAACGGCCTCGTACACCCGTGTGTCCGGAGACCCATCAATGACCATTTGAAGCGGGTGTGTTCTTTCGGGATGTTCGACAGACTGAACCAGATTCAGGGGTTCTCCGGCAACATCATCAAATCTCTTGAGAACTAAACTCTCAATAGACGCACCTTGCGTATTGAACGCAATGTCCATGACATCGTTGGACATTTTAACAACCAACGCCTGCCCGCCGCCCGTTGCACCAAGAAGGCTTTGTGTGCCGGCAACGGCGGCCGTCTCAACGCTGCCTTCTTCCATCACCCCTGTTTCGTCGACGGTGCTTGCCGCCGTCGTAACCGCCGTCTCAACCACCTTGGTGCGGACCGGTTTTGGGGGAGGAAAGATTATGGACCATATGGCAAAGATAATGGCTGACAGCACAAAGGCGATCAGAATTCGCTTTTCCATCGACATTGATCACCTCTTGGTTGCGGTCGGTTCGCCCCGGTTTTTCTCTTCAAGGATCCCATGAAGACGGGACAGACACCGAGTGTAATCGTGCAAAATTTCCTGCCAGGCCACATCAGCACAACCCCGGCGGGCATTCACTACCATATCAAAGTCACCACCAACCAACAGCCTGCTGTTCAATCGAAACAACTCTCGAATTCGCCGTTTACATCGATTTCTGGTGACTGCCGGCCCAATCTTTCGGGACGCTGTGATGCCCAGGCGCCTCTGTGCCAAGGGGCCGGTTTCCACAAACAACACAACAAATCGGCCTACGACTCGAATGCCGTTCCGATAAATCCTTTGGAAATCCGCCCTTTTACGAAGGCGTCGTGTTTTGGGCAAGCCCCGGCCGCTCAGGCCGAGATCGTCTTGCGTCCTTTTCTCCGTCGCGCTCTGAGAATTTTGCGACCGTTGCGAGTCCGCATCCGAAGCCGGAACCCGTGTTTTTTCTTCCTGCGCCTGTTGTTCGGCTGGAATGTTCTTTTCATGATACATCACACTCCAAATACATAGGGCGGCAAACCTTAACGCAGGACTCCTCGGGTGTCAAGTCTACACGCCGCTGAAGGGGCCACCTTTGTTTCGGTTTGTGTTTTCTTTATCAGCGGGGGTGTCCCTTAATCGTGTTGATGGTAAGCTCCCCGATGGTTATGAATAAATGGCTTGCACTTCAACCGCACCTCCGCCAAATGCTCGGTGATGAGGATTATGAAACCTGGGTTCCCCCGCTGCAGGTTCAAGAGGAAACAAAGGATCTCCTGGTTCTGACCTCCGACAAACCAATCGTTCTCGACTGGATCAAGGACCATCTCATCAGCGACCTCGAGGCCGTAGCCCGGAGCCATTTTGGTCGGCAATTCCAAGTTCGTTTGGGTTCAGTGCAACTGTCCTCGATTCCAAGCCAGAAGGAATCAACCCGAAGAATACAAACGCTGCCCCTGACTCCTCATTTCACTTTCGACCGTTTTGTCATCGGGCCGTCAAATCAATTTGCCTGTGCGGCTGCAGAAGCCGTCGCCGAGCGGCCAGGAGAGACGTACAATCCCTTGTTTATCTATGGGGGCTCCGGTCTTGGAAAAACGCACCTGCTCCATGCGGTTGCTCATAGGGCCGTCGAAAAAAAACCGGGCCTTCGAGTCGTTTACCTGACTACCGAACAGTTCGTAAATGAGTTTATCTACTGTCTTCAGACCAAGGATCTTGACCTGTTTCGCCAGACCTTCAGAGATGTGGACATCCTTTTAGTCGATGACATCCAGTTCATTGGCGGCAAGGAAGCAACACAGCAGGAATTTTTCCATACCTTCAACACCCTTCAAAGTTCCGGAAGACAGGTTGTGTTTACCTCCGACTGCCGACCCGCCGACATCAAGGGACTCGAAGAACGTCTTCGCACCCGCTTCATGCAGGGTCTGCTGACTGATATCCAACCTCCTGACCTTGAAACCCGTTGTGCCATTTTGAAAGAGAAGGGTCGGGCCCAAGGATGGGATCTTCCCGAAGATGTCGTCCTTTTTATCGCTCGCCAAGTTCAAAACAACGTTCGAGAGTTGGAGGGTTGCCTCAATCGTACAATTGCTTTTTCCCAATTGAGAAACGCACCCCTGACTACCGACGTCGTCCGCCAGGCTCTCTTTGATATCCTCCCAGAAGAACAGGAAACCACGCCTAATCACATTATTCGATTCGTTGCCCAACACTATGGTATTCGGGTTTCCGACATCAAAGGTCGCAATAATCGTCGATCTATCGCTCTTCCTCGTCAGGTCTCAATGTTTCTGATTCGGGATCTTTTGGATCTCAGTTATCCGGAAATCGGCCGCCTTTTTTCCAAACATCACTCAACCGCAATGTATGCGGTTGAAACTGTTGGAAAAATGAGACGTTCCAATCCGGATTTTGACGCAACACTCACCTCCTTCACAGACCATTTTCAGCGCCCCTGATTTCACAGACCCCTGTGAATTTTATGTCAATAACCTGTGTTTTCCTGTGGGTTTTGCTGGTGACTCTCCCTCTTCCACAGAAAACACACAGAAATATACACAGGTTTTTTAGCCCTTATCTTGTTTCGATAGAACATTTCCGTGCTTTATGCTACTTTTTCACTGTCTCGACGACGATGAATACTTATGTTAGCTTTTACACAGATTATGGGATTATCCTTCGTCGGAGGAGTCGTTGATGGAAGTAAAATTACAGCGTAACCTCGTACTTCAGGAGCTTTCAATTCTGCAGGGTGTTGTCGAACATCGAACGACAATTCCGATTCTTGCAAACATTCTGGCCGAGACGGTTGAGGATGGTCTTCGGTTGGTTGCGACGGATCTTGACCTGACAATATTGACGGAGTGTGCCGCCGCTGTTCACACCGGAGGAAGGGTGACCCTCGAGAATCGGGTTTTCCAGAATCTGGTGCGCAATTTGCCGGCGGAGGATTTTGTTCTGAGATTGGATGGAGATGCCGTTGAAATCACGAGTGGAAGATTTCATTCGCGTTTGTCCGTAACCGATCCGGCTGAGTATCCGACTGTCCCGGAGGTTCCGGATTCCAGTGACTATCAACTTCCTCTCGACCTTTTTCAGTTAATGTTGAAGCGTATTGATTTTGCAATTACAAAGGACGACCCAAAATTTCAGCTCAACGGGGCGTTGGTTAAACTTCTCCCAGGTGAGATAGAAATTGCCGCTACCGACGGACATCGCCTTGCAGTCGTCAGGGCTGCAGCGCCGATGGACACACCTCCGTTTGAACAACAACTTTTCCCCCGAAAACTCTTGACGGAATTCAGTCGCTTCTCTGACGAAAATGTTCGCATTTCTGTTGGAGAAAACCATATGGGCTTTTGGATGGGAGACAGGACACTGGTGTCCCGGATTGTCGATCTCCGTTTTCCTCAATATGAAAGGGTGATCGTCAGAGATAATCCCTACCGGGCCCGGGTAGATCGACAAGAACTGTTGTCATCGCTTCGGCGAGTCAGTTTGATGGCGCATGAGAAGGCGCGAGGGGTTCGTTTCCGTTTTGATCCGAGCGCCGGCGAGATGACGTTGATTTCCATGGGGTCGGACAAGGGGAGTGCCGAAGAAATCTTAACCATCTCGTATCAGGGTGAATCGATCGATGTAGCCCTTAATGCCGTTTATTTAATGGATGTTCTTCAAGCGCTGGATGTTGATGTTGTTGAATTGCAGATGAAAGATGGAAATACGCAGACGGTGGTTGTTCCGGTTGAGGATGACCCTCGTCTTGAGGAGTATATCTACGTTCTGATGCCGATGCGGCAGTAGAACTTGGGGTTACACGCTCACCGGCAGTTATGAATCTCGAAAAAATAGTCACCTGGCAGTTTCGGAATCTCGAAAATGTCTCAACGGATGTTGAACCAGAGTTGAATTTTATTTTTGGTTCCAACGGCCAAGGGAAAACAAATTTTCTCGAAGCCATTGCAGCAGCAGGAAATGTTCGGTCTTTTCGTCAAGCCGGTGCTCGGAAGATGGTCCGGCATGGAAAAGCAGCCTTTCGTCTCGAAATTTTTGGGAAACAGCGGGGTCTGACGGTTCATCTTCGACAGATTGTTGAATGTACCACTACGGTAAAACGACATTTTGAGATTAATGGTGTTGCCGTACCAATGGACCAATACCTGCTCCAGTTTCCCGTATTTGCTCTCTCTTCAGGGGACACGGCATTGATCACGGGGCCCCCGGAACACCGTAGGGCCTTTATAGACAGGATGTCGTTTTTCCTTGACTCAAAACACTTCGAGGACTTGAACCGCTATAGGGCGACGCTTCGACAACGAAATGCCGCCCTGTCCGAAAAACGAGGGTCGACAGAGATGGAACTTTGGGAAGACGCCCTGGCGCGTGCCGCGGCGGTCATCGTTGAGCGCCGTTGCCGAATCATCGAACAATGGCAAACCAGGCTCCTCTCTGTTTATCAACTCTTGAAAGGTGAGGGTTTTCCGGACATCAGCGCGGTTTACCGAATGGAGACGGACCTTGACGTCTTCGAAAGAGAAACAGTAGCGGAATTCTACCGACAGAGGTATTATAAACAACGGGTTCGTGACTGCCGAGCGGGCTTTACTCTTGACGGGCCACACCGCCACGATCTTGCCTTGAGAGCTGGAGAACATCCAGCAAGGGACGTTCTCAGTGCAGGGCAGGTCAAAATTGTTGCTGCGGCCTTATGGATGTCGAACCTCGCAGAAATTGAGGAGCGGCGAAACGAAAAAATCCCTGTTCTGATCGATGACGCCGACGCTGAACTGGATGACAGGGTATTCGAAAAACTTATTAAATCGTTGGGACACACGCGGCAGGTGATAATGACCAGCGCCCACAACAGGGGCATCTCGGACGTAATACCGACAGCGAATTGGTGGTCGATGGTTGATGGAAAAATTCAACGGTGTGCGCTCCCGCAGGGGTTTGGTATATGACTGAAATCTATTCTGAAAAAAGCATCAAGGTTCTTAAGGGCAAGGAGGCCGTCAGGAAACGGCCCGGCATGTACATTGGTGACGTCGACGACATCTCCGGCCTTCACCATATGATCTGGGAGGTTGTCGACAACGCGATCGATGAGGCCCAGGCAGGATATTGTGATGAGGTCAAGGTCACCGTCAATGCCGACAACAGTGTGACAGTAGGAGATAACGGGCGCGGGATTCCCGTCGGCTTACATGTTGAATCCGGGCGTTCCGCGGCCGAGGTCATCATGACTGAGCTTCATGCCGGCGGAAAGTTTGACTCCAACTCCTACAAAGTCTCCGGCGGCCTCCACGGTGTCGGCGTCAGCGTGGTCAACTTTCTATCGGAGTGGTTGCGGCTGGAAATACACCGCGACGGTGAGGTCTGGGAACAAGAGTATCGCCGAGGCGAGCCGCAAGCGGACCTCAAGGCTGTCGGCCGGACCAAAAGAACGGGGACAATCGTACGATTCAAGCCCGACCCGGAAATTTTCTCCGTGTTGGTGTTTCATCCTGACCTCCTTGTTCGTCATCTGAGAGAATTGGCCTTTCTTAACTCCGGAATTTCAATCCGGTTCTTCGACGAAAAAGAGGAGCGAGAGGAACAATTTTCCTTCGATGGGGGATTGACCCAGTTCGTCCGTTATCTCAACCGGTCCAAGAAGCCACTCCACCCCGACCCGGTGACCCTGTTTGATGAGAATGACGAAGGGGAATCGATCGAAGTGGCGATGCAATGGCATGACGGATATAACGAGAACGTGCTGGCCTTTACAAACACGGTGTTCAACCGTGATGGCGGAACGCACCTCTCGGGCTTCCGTGCCGCATTGACACGAACCGTCAATGCCTATGCCCAGTCGCAGAATTTACTCAAGGGAATGAAGGAGAACCTGTCCGGAGAGGATGTCCGAGAGGGCCTGACCGCCATCATCTCGGTTCGGGTCTGTGAGCCGCGGTTTTCCAGCCAAACAAAGGACAAGCTCGTTTCATCCGACATCAAAGGGTGGGTGGAGTCTGTCATTAATAGCAGGCTGGCTACGTTCTTCGAAGAGAACCCCGCGGTTGCCCGGGTCATCATTGGAAAGTGTCTTGATGCTGCCCACGCACGTGACGCAGCGCGTAAAGCGCGGGAACTGACCCGGCGCAAGAGCGCCCTCGAGAGCTCGGCGCTCCCAGGAAAGCTTGCGGACTGTTCCGAGCGGGACCCAGAGAAGGCGGAACTCTTCATTGTTGAGGGGGACTCGGCCGGGGGGTCGGCCAAGCAGGGGCGTGATCGCCGGTTTCAAGCGATCTTGCCTCTCCGGGGCAAGATTCTTAATGTTGAAAAGGCGCGCTTCGACCGGATGTTGGCATCAGAGGAAATCCGCGCGTTGATTCAATGCCTGGGAACCGGGATTGGAGCGGAGGAGTTTGACCCCCTCAAGGTCCGGTACCACAAGATCTTCATCATGACCGATGCCGATGTTGACGGCAGTCACATTCGAACCCTGCTCTTGACCTTCTTTTACAGGCAGATGACGGAACTGGTTGAGCGGGGACACCTTTTCATTGCCCAACCACCGCTCTACAAAGTGACCCGAAAGAAGAAAGAAACGTACATCAAGGACGACGAGGATCTTTCCCGATTCCTCCTGGATCGGGTTGAGGCGGAATACAGCCTCAAGGTCGACGGTTCAGGAAAGACCCTGGCGGGCCGAGACCTTCGCCACGGCATTTCGATAGCCGGCGAGTGGTTGACGACAATAAGGCATCTGGAGAGACGGGGGTGGCCGCGAGATGTCGTCATCGCGGCGATTGATACGGAGTTCAATGGTCAAATCGGTACGGCGGCAGAAATGGCGTCGGTCATCGAAGCCCTGGGCTACGACGAGGTTCACGTTGAGCACGACGACGAGCATGGTTTGGAATTTGTCCGATTTCGTATGGGACACAACGGCAGGAGTTGGGATGTCAACCTGGGTCGGGAATTGACGGAAAGCGGCCACTACCGGCGCGCCCACCATATTTTGGAACAACTCGACACAATAAGGGTGGGCCCTTATCATCTCGAACGCAACGGGGAGAGTACAGACTTCCAGTCACTGGACGAGTTGGTTGTCCACGTCTACGAAGTGGCAAAAAAGGGACTGGCCATTTCCCGCTACAAGGGTCTCGGTGAAATGAACCCCGACCAACTCTGGGAAACGACGATGAACCCGGAAAATCGTAGGTACCTCCAGGTCACCGTAGAGGATGCCGCCAGAGCGGACGAACTCTTTACGATCTTGATGGGAGATGCCGTTGAACCACGAAGACGGTTCATTGAGGAGAATGCCCTTGATGTTCGAAACATTGATATTTAACGGAACAACCCATGAATGAAACCCATAACACGCCGCGAGGCCAAAGCCAGCCGATCGCTATTGAAGAAGAACTGAAGAATTCGTACCTGGATTATGCGATGTCCGTGATCATCGGGCGCGCATTGCCTGATGTTCGGGATGGACTCAAGCCGGTTCACCGTCGAATCCTCTACGGCATGTGGGAAAGCGGGAGTACCGCCGGCCGGCCCTACAAGAAATCGGCGCGCATCGTCGGTGACGTCATGGGTAAGTACCACCCCCATGGCGATTTGGCGATTTACAATACCGCCGTTCGTATGGCTCAGGAATTCTCCATGCGATACATCCTGGTTGACGGCCAGGGCAACTTCGGTTCGGTTGACGGAGATGCTGCTGCTGCGATGCGTTATACCGAGGTTCGCCTGACTCGCCTGGCGCATCAACTTCTCGGTGACGACATCGACAAAGAGACCGTGGACTGGAGCCCCAATTACGACGGGTCGATGAGTGAACCACAGGTTCTGCCGGCCTCCTACCCCAACCTTTTGGTCAATGGGTCTACCGGTATTGCTGTAGGTATGGCGACCAATATTCCGCCCCATAATATTGGAGAAATCATCGACGGCGCTATGGCCGTTTGCCGAAACCCGGAGGTGTCGTTCGATGAACTGTTGTCCTTGATTCCCGGTCCCGACTTTCCGACGGCCGGGTTTATTCACGGGCGGCGGGGCATCGTCGATGCCTATCGGACCGGCCGAGGCAGCCTGAGGATGCGGGCCCGGGTACGCATCGAAGAGCCCGACGGCAAGAAACGCCCACGTATCATCGTGGAAGAGTTGCCTTATCAGGTGAACAAGGCAACCCTGGTTGAAAAAATAGCCAGCCTGGTCCATACAAAGAAAATTGACGGCATCGCCGACCTCAGAGATGAGAGTGACCGGGATGGGATCCGGGTTGTAATCGAACTCAAACGAGACGCAATTCCCGAGATCGTCCTCAATCAACTCTACAAACAGACCCAGATGCAGGCCTCCTTCGGGATCATCCTTTTGGGAATTCTTAACAAGCAGCCAAAGGTCTTTAGCCTGAAAGAACTGCTTGGCCATTTCATCGACCACCGGAAAGAAGTGGTCGTGCGGCGTACACAGTTTGACCTGGCCCGGGCCAAGGAGCGCGCCCATATCCTCGAGGGACTGGTCATTGCACTGGACAACCTCGATGCTGTCATCAAGCTCATCAGGGCAGCGGCAGACCCCCCAGAAGCCAAAGCGGGCCTCATGGAAGAGTTTGGGTTGTCAGCACTTCAGGCGCAGGCCATCCTCGACATGCGCCTGCAGCGGTTGACGGGCCTGGAGCGTGACAAAATCCTTGAGGAGTACCGGGAACTCCAGGCAACAATTGCACATCTCGAGGAGATTCTTCGGTCCGACATTATGGTCGAAGATATCGTCATTGAGGAACTGGAAGTAGTCAAAGCCACTTTCGGAGACGTTCGACGAACCGAGATTGTTGACGATTATTCCGACATTGAGATGGAGGATCTAATTGTCGAAGAGGACATGGTCATCACGGTAACCCGTGGGGGCTACATCAAGCGGACAGCGTTGACTGAATATCGGGCCCAGCGGCGAGGTGGACGGGGCAAGGTGGGCATGGCAACCAAGGCGGAGGACGAGGT
>Ga0164313_10001360_pt1 | contig 21566 bp, 11 predicted proteins | sample GuaBasSedimGuay4_FD_113735 | JGI IMG/M metagenome (GOLD analysis project Ga0164313, IMG submission 113735) | Subseafloor sediment microbial communities from Guaymas Basin, Gulf of California, Mexico - Guay4, Core 4569-4, 0-3 cm | ecosystem: Environmental > Aquatic > Marine > Hydrothermal vents... | reverse complement strand
TTGAGGTCGTGCGCTACGATCCCAATCATTTCATTCTTTTCAATATTGAGCGCATTAAGCTCTAAAATTTGTGTTTGTATTTGTTCGTTTTTCTCGGATAAACTTTTGTTTGTATTTATTTTCAATCGAACTAATCTGTATAGAAAAAACAGGGCGATCAATACAAATACAATCGCGATTATTGCCAGGTATATAAATATGTTCTTTCGTTCTATTTCAAGTTCACTTTGTCTTAATTTTAAATCTTGCAACTCTTTTTCCAAGATTAACACGCCAACTTCACGATTAGCAGCGATGTCAGGCTGCAAGTCTGCGTTAATGTTAGAAATTGATGCTACCACCTCACCAAATGCTTTGCCAAGGTGTTTTTCAATCAATAGATCCAGCAAAGGCTTAAATCTGCTATCCATAATAAACGCATCCAATACTATATCCCAATCACTGGTGAGTGTTGTCGCGATCGAAAGCCCGGGATTTTCAACCATAAAAAAGCGCTGCCGGCTAATTCCTTTACCTTTTTTATAATGGGACAAATAATTAGGAAGAGAAACATAGCCCCAGGCGTTATCAGTATTTGAAATCTTTTCTATTAAAAAATCAACGTGCCTTGCGTACTCTATCTCTATTTCAGGAAAATAATCATTTTGTAGTTCCAGGATATTTCGCTCAAACGTTGAATTTGTCACGGTTATGGCTCTGTTGTTTTTAACCATGTCAGCAAATTCGGCCAAACTCGAAACTGAGCCAAAACCCCAGCTGGAGATTATAATCTCAATATCGGGCATATAGGGATCGCTGATTTTAAAATCCTTCTTTCTCTCTTCCAAACTGGAAATAGAGGCAATGCCAAGAATAGGTCGTTGCGAATGTTTTAAGGTATCAAGGAGGCTTTCGAAATTATACAAATGCTCATATTCCAAATTAAGTTTTACACCATATTTTTCGTCAATAAACCGGACGAACTCCTCCATAATTTCGAATTCAATGCCGGCCAATTTCCCTTGCGCGTCGTTATAAATAAATGGGCTATTTTCAGAGTAAGCAATAACCAATGTTCCATCGCCATTTTCTTTCACCTCGCTCCATGTATTGCTTTTCGACTGGCCATGGGCCTGGGGCAAAAGCATAAAGAGGATTACATATAGGAAAAGGCTAGCTTTTAACATGGATATTTTGAGTTGTACGGTGCTAATCAAGTGTAATAATTACTTTCTTCAATTGCATATATTGTATTTAAAAGACAATAAATGCGACTAATAGTTCCTTTAATTTGGTTAAAATAAGTGTTATTTATTGAAAGCAGCAGTCTACAACACATTCAACGGGGCAATTGAAATTAAGCAGGTAGATGATCCTGTGGTTACTGAAACAGAAGCCATTATTGAGGTGAGGGCATCAGGGATGGTAATTATTGATCAATTTTAATATTTAAAGACTCAAAGATCAAAGTTGAGCATGAACGGGTCAGTTTTCCCAATGGGCACACTTGTCAGGCCTTCAGCTTACCTTGAAGCATAGTTTAATATCTTCATCTCCCTATAGTTGATTAGGGTAGAATTGGTTTTGAGTACCCCGAGCCGGATGTGCCCCGAATCCACATAGTCCGTTTCATGGAAGGTCACGTCAACGGGGATCCACCCCACCTCTCCCACATATACCTCACTCCAGCCATGATGGCCGAAACTCCCGCCGTATTCCGGCGTGTAGACACAACCCCAGACCACCCTGGCAGGAATACCCGAAGCACGGCAGAGGGCAGCCAACAGCATGGATTGTGATCCGCAGGCACCATTCCCCCGTTGCAGGGTTTCCAGGGCTGACCCAAACATGATGGAGCCCTCAATGTGTTCTGCTACCCATGTGCTCAGTCGGCATGCGGCTTCCCAGAAATCTTCCGATCCTTTCGTAAGCCTTAAGGCCAGCTCTTGTATTTCCGTGACTTCCGACTCGATCAGCACTTCGGGCTGTAAATACGTTTGCATGTCCCCGGCAAAAGAATGCTGTTTCCCGAACGACAATGCATCTTCCCCCTTGTAGTGATGGTGTTCCACTTCAAATAATCCCTTCAGGCTGTTCCCGTCGATGGAGCCCTCGAAAGATTGCCCTTCCACATTCAAATCTTCCATCCCTGGACCCGGGAAGGCATCCAGGTCCGCCTGCACCCTCATGGAGGAAATGTTGCGGATATCCCCGATCTCTTCATTTGTCCGGACAAAGATCAGGTCATCCCAGTTCCCGGTGCTCAGCCTTTCCATTACCGATAGATCGCTAAGGTACATCCGGATGCCGGTCTTTGATTCCATTTTCAGACGCAGTCCGCTGTCCCGGTCGATCCAGTAAGTGATAAGCACTCCGGTAGTAGGATCCCGCTCCTGCACAATGACCGCCTCAAATACGGTATTATTGAGTTCGATCTGCTCAACGCCCAACTTGTAGTAAACAAAGTCCTCAACCTTGCCGGTCCTGACATTGAAGATCCGGTAGGTAGCGGAATCCAGGCCACGTATTCCAAAATCCGTTTTCAGGTGGGGAAAGAACATGGTATTTGGCAGCAGGGTGTTTTCAGGCAGATATATCGTGGAGGCCGCCTGGTCTTCCGGTTGAAGGTAGAGTGAATCGTCCACTACGGTCATGGTCGCAGCTATCTTTTGGTCCCCCTGTTCCATGTGGCTTTCATGGTATGTGAAATTACCATCTGCGGGGTCTATGCTATAGGTAAAGAGCTGCTTCTGGGAGATCTCCCGCCCGATGGCTTTGAAGGATATATAGGTCTTCTGGTCGATATTGAGGTAAGGGGTACTAGGGGCCTGCGGCTGCGTTATAATCACTTCGGAGTAGCCGCAGAGGACACCGTTGAGTTCAATTCCGATAAAATACTTTTCCATCCTTTCCTGGGCGGGCAGGTAGCAGGAGCAGGTCATCAGGGTGACGAACTGGGTGACAAACAAGGTGACAGTTATGCGGTTTCTGGATGACGAAATATGAGTTTTCATGCTTGTTAATTTTCAGGTTAAAACAGATTTGAATAGTGCGAGAATTCCCACGAAAGCCAGCAGGATGGCTACCTGGACCAGGATAGTAATGATGTGATCCATTTTCCTTTTCATTTCAATTTTCTGGGAGGCTAAGGCCAGGGCATTGTCATTCAGGTCAGACAGGCAGATTTTGATATGCAGGATGTGATGCCTGACCGCCCTTATATCCAGGATATATCCGGATACGGTACCCAGTATCCCCATAAATGAGTAGAATATATACTTCTCTGTACTAAGGGGCTGCAGGTGCCCGAATGCCGCAACAATATAGAGGAGGATTCCGGGAAGGCAGGTAATAATGTAGCTGGTGGCAGCAATCATCGCCTGATAGGGGAACCTGCGCGTAAGGAAAGTGAGCAGGGAAGAGAGATTATCGCGGGACGATCTTGCCGGATCGGCACTTCGTTTGAATTCCCGGTAGAATTTAATGCCAAGCAGGGTGAAAATGATCCACAGGACACCTAAAATAGCATTGATCAGCCGGATATCCGGATCGGTCCGGTTAAGTACCAAATTCAGAACAATAAACAGGAAAGCAAGGGATTTAAAAATGAAATCCCGTACAAAGATTCCCCGTACCTTTCCGGCGATGGAGATGGACCGGCCCTGCTTAAACTTCTCCACCGAGGTGATACCGATCCCCGGGATCCCCGCAAACTCATCGATGTTTGCCCATCCATTTTTTAGATCATTCATCTTCCAGATTTTTCATAATTGACTTCAGTCGTTCCCTGATCCTGACCAACCTCACACTTACTGCCGACTGTGAGATCCCAATTACCTCGCTGATCTCGGCATATTCCTTCTCTTCGAGCCAGAGCAGTATAATGGCCCTGTCCACCTTGTTCAGCTTGGATAAGGCTTTGAACAGCATCTGCGTCATTCCCTCCCGTTCACTGTCCCTCACGACGAAATGTTCCGCCTGGTCCAGCTGTACCGTCTCCACCTGTCTCCTGTCCTTCCTCACCGAGCTGATGGCCGTGTTCAATGCGACCTGGTAAAGCCATGTACTGAATTTCGATTCACTGCGGTAACTTCTGAAGGATCTCCAGAGCTGAAGGCAGATCTCCTGGTAAAGGTCCTCTTTGTCAGCCAGGTTGGAAGTATACATCAAGCAGATCTTATGGATAATGCCCTTGTTCGCTTCCATGAGCTGAATAAAAGATCCTTTATGGCCTCTTTGCTGGTTCATTGATCACATTTCAATTAATATGTCGCCGCATATGGGCAAAAACTACATACGTGCTAATAAAAATAAAATAAATCTTACGGATTGCGGGCTGCAGGAACAACGTTGCAAATCAGTATTTCCTTAATGGGGTTACGCTTCAAATGGTGTCTGCTTTGATGATAATCACAGCATATCATTCTCCTCCAGCCATTGTCTGACCCGTTCATGCTCTGCCTGGTATTTGGCTTAAACAAACCTGATTATGTAAGGAAGAATCTACACCCTAACCCCAACAACTATCACAATACTGACATATAGATTCGTTCGATCTCTGCCTATTTCATCAACTCTTTCACGGCTGCTTCAATTTGCTGATCTCGTCCGCTAGTCATCACAGAAGGTTCCAGGCGGACTTTTATATCAGGTTCCATCTGATTATTCTCGCAGAATTTCCCGTCCAGGGTCCGCCATCCTCCCATCGGAATGCCAAAGACAAGGGTTGGATCGATCTGCCCTTCCCACCACACGAAAGTTCCTGTTCCTGGTACCGGCATTCCCAGCGTTTTCCCTTCTCCCTTAATCTTGTATGCAACAGGAAACAGGTGTGCATCAGAATAATTGCTCTCTCCCATGATAACGATAGAGGGTTTGATCCATTTATTGCGAGGTTCATAGCCTATGTATTGGCCATGTGGTATCACATCAAAATATTTATTACCGGTGAGAAAGTCAGAAAGCTCCTCGTGAATATTCCCTCCTCCATTGAAGCGCGTATCCACAATGATGGCATCCTTGTTAATGTTCCGTCCTAGCGCTTCCTCAACCATGACTCGCATGCTGGCATCATTCATGGACCTCACGTGCACATAACCGATCTTGCCTGCGGAGAGCTTTTCTGTCTCTGCCCTGCGGTCCCTTACCCACCGTTCGTATAGCAATTGATTCTCAGCCTCAAGTGAGATCGGCTTGATAATTTCGTTCCACCGTTTACTTGAATCCGGAGCATACAAGGATAATAGCGTTAATTTGCCTTCTTTACGGTTTAACAGCTGGTAGAAATCCAGAGAATCAGAAAGTGTGATCCCGTCGATCTTCTCAATGATATGTCCTGCCTTTATTTTTGAGGCAGCTTTATCGGCCGGCCCTCCAATGATCACTTCCGCCACTTTCAGTCCCTTTTCTGAATAGGCATAATCATAGAAAAGGCCCAGGGAAGCGGTTTGATCTGAATTTGGGTCAGTAAAGCGGTAACGGCAACCGGTATGGGAAGCATTCAGTTCACCCAGCATTTCACTGAGCATTTCTGCGAAATCATAGTTGTTATTAATATAGGGCAGGAATTTTTTGTATTCATTGTAATAGAAATCCCAGTCCACCCCGTGCAGATCCACCACATAAAACTTATCCCTCAACTGGCGCCAGCTATGATCGAATATATAACTTCGTTCATTCGCCTGTTTCAGAACCATCTCTCCTTTTACCTTGATAGGTTCACTCTTGGCGTCATCGATCTTGACTTTGATGGGTTTCCCATCTGCCAGTACAATGATGAACTTTCCATCAGATGATATCTCCATCCCCGCCTGCTTGGCGCCAATCTTGGTAAATAGCTTTGTTTTTTTGGTGCGAAGTTCAGTTACCCAAATATCGATGCTCTTTTCAAACCTGGTCAGGTAATACAACTTCTCTCCATCCTTGGAAAGGACCCAGTCATTGGCCCTGGAAGAATGTATGGTTAACCTGCGCTTACGCTCGGTCAGATTGGTCCAGTCAATTTTAAGATCCTCTACCTTTTCCTTGTCGTCTTCATCTTCATCCTCCTTTTCCCCGTCTTTTTCTTTTTTGGCTTTTTTTGTGGACTTCTCTTCCTCATCGGATTCTTTTTCTTCTTTCTTCTTTTCGTCTTCCTGTTCCTTCACCAATGCAAATTCCTCTTTGGTAAGGTTGAAGCGATCGAAAGCCTCCCGAGAAAAGAACATGCCATACACATCCCAGCTTACTGGTTCTTCACCCTGGGAACGTGCTCCTCGATTGTCGGAACCCCAGACCATCATTTTGCCCTTCATGGTCCATTTTGGACTAAAATCATAGTAACCACTCAGGGTCAGGTTCTGAACCTTGTCCTTTCCGTCCGAGGATACCAGACCAACTTCACTCACAAACATGCGATCGGAGGGTATATAATCTACCAGGAACCATTTTCCGTCGGGCGACCAGGTGTAGTATTGATCACCATCCGCATAGGAGTAATTCAAATGTGCAGGCAGGATCGTACGGGTCTGTTTGGTTTTCAGGTTGATAACCTTCAGTATTACACGATCCTCCAGGTAAGCCACCTCTTTGCCGTCGGGAGAGAACTCCGGCTGGAATTCTTCAGCCCCGGTAGCGATCACTGTTTCCTGTTTTAGAACGGTGGATGCATAGAAATAAGGTTCTTCATCACGAACAATGGAAAGGGTGTAGACATCCCAGCTGGTATCCTTTTCGGCTGCGTAAACCAGGGAGCGCCCATCCGGACTGAATCTGACGCTTCTTTCCTGCCAGGGGGTATTGGTGATCCTTTTTGTAACGCCTCCCTCCACACTGCTTACAAATATTTCACCTCTGAAAATGAATGCGAATTCTTTATCATTTGGTGACAGCTTCATTTCCTTGAAATCTGCATTTACAGGTATGATCTTATCCAATGTACCGCGCCCGTCGGCACCAATATTCACAGCAAGTTTTTCTGGAGAACCTCCCTGACTGAGAGTGTAAATCTCTCCATGAAAGCTGAAGCATAGGGTATTATCGTTTGAGCTTGTAAGGAAACGAACCGGATGGTTTTCGAATTCAGTGATGGGTGTGTTTTGAGCAGGATTTGACAGGGAGCTCTTGTAAATGTTGAAGGAGCCATTCTCTTCACTGAGATAATAAAAATCATCACCATTGGAATCAAAAACCGGGTTGCGGTCCTCGCCTTCAAATTGAGAGAGCTGTGTGTAAGTCTTTTCATTCATATCATATACCCAGATGTCCCGTGTAACAGATGAAACATGGTGCTTTCGCCAATCGCTCTCATATCCTTTTATATCGTGATAGATCATTTTGTCCCCTGTCGCATTCAAGGTAGCATCAAGTGCTGGAACTGATAATACCTGGCTTACTTTTCCGCCCTTGATAGGGACACTGTAAAGTTCACTCATGAGACGGGTAGGGAATTGTATATTGGTAACCACATCCTGCCGGACCGCTGAAAACAGCACCTCCTCATTATCAGTGGTGAATGTCCTGGGATATTCCCCGGTTGAGTGATAGGTTAATCTTATTGCTTCACCTCCCCTGGCCGGCATAACAAATACGTCAGCATTACCATACCGGTCTGAGGCGAAGGCAATGTGCTGACCATCGTGGCTCCAAACGGGAAGATATTCATATGTCTCACTAATAGTAAGCGGCCTGGCGTCTCCTCCTTTAGAAGGTACTGTGTAAATATCTCCCTTATAATTGAACAGTATAGTCTCACCGTCTGGTGATATGGCTGGATAACGCAACCACAATGGATTGTTCTGCGCGATACCTGTTCCGGCAATAAGAAGGCCCAGGAATAAGGTCATGATCTTTTTCATTGCTGAGGGCTGTTTATGAATATGTTAAGTAAGTGAAGGTACAATCTTGTTTTATAAAAGTCAATGGTTGATAATTGGACATACCCCAAAATTTAGCCAAAGCCAAAACTGAGCTGAGATTGGCTTTAGAGGTCTGGAAATATTGATTGTTCGGTCGAAATTGGAGAATGGTGCTCAGTTACGCCTGGAATATGTAGTCAGGCTGGAAAAAGAATACTCCCGGCGCTTCCTGACAGGAAACACCGGGAGTATATTTACGCTGGCATTTCTAATATTGAGGCCACATTTACTGCTAATCCGGGCCTGAATCCAGTTATGTTATGCCACTATTGTTTGGTCAAATTAAGTTCGATGATGATAATGGCATTAAATTTACTGGTGCCCTCACCGAGATCAATCTCTTGCTCCTGTTCCCAGGCAACAACCGCAGCGGAACTGTTCATGCTCTCAATCGTTAAAGGATCTTCATCCACTGTTTCGTCGGAAATGTTCAAATACAATTTGTTTCCTTCCAGGTTCCATGTACCACTCTCCTCAAGATCACTTCTGGACATCAGGTAGGAGTAGTCCACATTAAAAGTGACGGTTCCACCGCCAATTTCGAGAAATTCGGAGGTGATTTGATCAACAAGTTCCTGTGCAGCTTCTTGTCCAAATTGGAGGGAACTAATCAGAAAGTCCAAAAGACTTAAAGGTCCCACCTTAATATCGACAGATGCCTGTCTGATGTCCCAGGCGCCAATCAGATCAGCTTCAACAACTTCCGCGCTCTCTTCACAGGAGCTGACAAATAACAATGAGGCAATATCAAGTTACTCCCAACCCCATACAAAGTCACGTATTATATTGACTTTAAACGGATTAACAAATATCTTCTGAAATGTTTCAAGAGTCCCAATTCAACAGGAAGTATAACCTCCCTTTCGAGAAAACATCCCACCACATCTAGTCAGCTTGAATATATTTGGCATAATAAGTTTAATATCAAGCATTTAACTCTTACTTGGGATAGTCAATTTACTCTGGCTATAGATGGTCACGGGCACAGGTTTTTCCAATAAGTACCTAACTCGGATACCATGCTTCAAGCCAAGACAGGAAATAACAGTCATAATAGCACACTTTGGAGAGATAATCTATATTTTGATTAATGGTTTGAGAGGTCCTGTGTCCTTAACCAAAACAAGTAGCCATACGAATTACAGATCAATACCGATATTCATTTTTGTATGGTATCCGAATTAGGCACTTTTTAGGAAGCAGGTCATTATTTGACTCATATCCAAGAAGGAGTTAACTTGCAGTAATCAATCTAACCTTCAATGCCCCCTAATCCCAACAAACTTTCTCAATTCTGGCAGGAGCTAAAGCGCAGAAAGGTAGTGCGGGTTATTACAGTCTTCTCAGCTGCAGCATTTGTGATTCTTGAGCTGGTTTCGATCATCGTTGAACCCCTGGAGTTACCGGAATGGACACTGCCAATGATCATCGTTCTGTTGTGCATCGGATTTATCATTGCCATCATCCTCTCCTGGATCTACGACATACACCCTGAAGAAGGTATTGTGAAGACAGAACCGGCTTACAAGGCAAAAGAAAAAGATAAGCCAGTCACTTCAAACAGCTGGAAGATTGCCAGCTATATTAGTTTTGTGGTGATTGTTGGGTTGATTGTTTTGAATATCATTCCTCGCACAAGTAAGAAAGAGATCCTTGAGAAATCCATTGCAGTGTTGCCTTTCGAGGATATGAGTTCACAGCAGGACCAGGAGTATTTCTGTGATGGGATGGCTGAAGAGATTATTAATTCTTTGACACAACTGGATAGCTTAAAGGTCATTGCCCGGACATCTACTTTTGCGTTCAAAGACAAGCATCAGGATATCCGTGAAATAGGAAGGATTCTTGATGTGAGAACGGTGCTTGAAGGGAGTGTGCAAAAATCTGGAAACCGCTTGCGTATTACTGCCCAGCTTATTAATGTTGAAGATGGCTCCCACCTGTGGTCGGAGCGGTATGATCGTGATATGCAAGATATTTTCATCATTCAGGATGAAATCTCTCAGGCAATCGTCGATAAGCTTAAAATCAAGCTTTTTGGAAAGCAAAGTGCCACATCGGGCCATCGACAGACCGAAAATCTTGAAGCGTATAATTTGTACCTGAAAGGCCGCTTTTTCTGGCACCGGCGCACTGAAGAAGATTTGTTAAAGAGCATGGATTTCTACCAACAGGCCCTTGAACTGGACTCCACCTATGCGCTGGCCTATGCCGGACTGGCCGATGTTTATTTCATCATGACCTGGTGGGGATATTATCCGAAGGAGGAAGGGTTTGAAAAAGGAAAAACATATGTATCTAAGGCTCTTTCAATCAATGACAAACTCGCTGAAGTACATGCAACCCTGGGAGGGATCTTAACCTGGTACGATTGGGACTGGAAGGGTGCTGAAAAGGAATTACTATACGCTATTTCACTAAATCCCAATGATGCCAATGCATATCAATACTACTCTGAATTGCTAAAAATCCTGGGAAAAAGCAAAGAAGCGCGCGAGTATATTGATCAGGCCATCAAACTCAATCCACATTCTCGCATCATGTACAATTTAAGTGCAAGTTATTATTACCGGGAGGGCGCTTATGAAAAGGCCATTGAAGAGTGCAAGAAGTCTCTTGAAATTGCACAATTTGGCTGGCCCATGCTAAGATTCTTCAACTGCTATATCAAATTAGGCATGAATGTAGAAGCCAAAGAGCAACTCAAGAAGATTGTCTCTTTCGATCCATCTTTAAATAGTCCTGAAGTAATTGATAGTATCTATCTTGAATCCGGAACAGAAGGATTGATACGGTGGCTCATTCATTGGCTGCAAACCAATGAAACCCCGGATTTCTATTACAACCTTAATCTGAATTATAGGATTGCCGGATTATATGCTTTTATCGGGGATTCAGAACATGCAATGGAATACCTTGAAAAATCATTTGAAACCGGTGAAACCAAGGTCCCAAACATGAAATTTAGTCCGATTTTCGATCTTATACGACATGATCCAAGGTTTGAAGCCATGCTTAAAAAAATGGACTTATATACCACAACGCAGTAACTTGCACATAACCAACAACACCCTAAATGCCTGCAAACCCCAACAAACTATCCCAATTCTGGCAGGAGTTAAAGCGACGGAGAGTCATCCACGTCATTACTGTATATGCCTCCGCAGCATTTGTTCTAATAGAACTAATTAATAATCTGGCGGAACCCTTAAACCTTCCACCCAACTTACTTATTATCGCGGTGATCGTGCTGGCTGTGGGATTTCCCCTGGCGATTATTTTATCGTGGCTATACGATTTAACCTCAGAGGGAGTCGAGAAAACCAAACCGCTTGAAGAGGCAAAAGAAGGAGAGAAAACAGTGATTCCCAATGCGTGGAAAATTGCAACCTATGTGAGTTTCATCGTGATTATTGGACTGGCCGTCCTCAATATTGTGGGAGGAGGGAAACAGTTACGTGCAGGTGACATTCAGTCATTGGTGATACTGCCATTCGAAAATTATACAGGTGATGAACAGCTTGATATTTTGATATCAGGCATGCATTCTATGCTTATTAATGATGTAGGACGAATCAGCGAAATAAGGGTCATTTCCAAAACTACATCTGATGTATATAAAGATGTCGATATGACAATACCACAGATCGCATCCGAGCGGAAGGTAGATGCACTGATGGAAATTGGTGTCCTATGCATGGGTGACACTATATGTTTTCAACTGAAGGTGCTCGCTCCCGATGAGGAACAAATCTGGCTTGCCGAATACAGGGTGGAGAAAAGCCAGATCTTGAACCTCAATAATGAGATCACCAGACAGATTGCGGATGAGATCATGGTAGAATTAACTCCTGAAGAAGAGCGATTACTTAATAGGGATAGGACGGTTGACAGGGAGGCTTATGATGCATACCTCATGGGTTCTTATTTCCTGGATGACGCTAGTGAAGAATCGTTGAATAAAGCCAGGGAATATTTGAACAGTGCTGTTGAGAAGGATCCTGAATGGGCACCTCTCTATACCGGTCTGACAATGGTCTGGTTATCCATCGCACAAATGGGTTATGAATCGCCGGAAATTGCAGGTCCGAAAATCTACGAAAACCTTAATAAAGCGTTTGAACTGGATCCTGATCTTGCTGATTCTCATTTTATAAGTGCTGCGAGCGCTTGGTTGAGCGAATGGAACTGGGAGAAGAGTGAAAAGGAATTCTTGAAAGCCCTGGCCATTAATCCCAACGACGCCACGACAAGGGTCTTATATGCACAGTTATTGAGTATCCTGCAGCGGCCTGGTGAGGCATTAACACAGGGCCAACTGGCGATTGACCTGGATCCATTAAATCCTTTGATCCAGGTGTGGTATTCAGCCCTATTAATGTGCCTGGATGATTGTGAAACTGCCCTGGTTTATCTGGAAAAAGTAGTGACAAACGATTCGGAACACGTTCTTGCATATGGTAATATTGAAGGGGCGGCATATCGTTGTAAGGATTACAACAAGACATTTGAAGCTGTAATTCATATTCTGCCGCTTGAAGAAGATTCCCTGAAAGAGATTGAGGCGATATTCGATGAGCATGGTTTTGTCGCAGCGTATGAAGAAATTTTGCGTCAGTCGGAGGTGTTGGCTCAAAAAGGATATTTTTTAGTACCCATTGAAATGGCATACAGATATGTGATGGTGGATCAACCGGATAAAGCCATGGATTGGGTTGAAAAAGGATATGAATTACACGATCAAAATATGCCATACATAGCAACTTCTATATATAATCTTGATCCACTATTTGACAATCCCCGGTTCATTAAAATTCTTCAGAAAATGAACTTGCCTTTGCCGGAGGACTAAAGGAATTTTGAAATCATTTGATCCATATGTTGTAGTATTTGACTCATATTCAGCAAGGTTGTAACTTGCATTAACCAAAATCACTCTAAATGCCTGATAGCCCCAACAAACTATCGCAGTTCTGGCAGGAACTGAAACGCCGTAAAGTTCTCCGTTCACTGGCCATCTACGCAGGTACTTCATTTATCATCCTTGAAGCCTCCAGCATCATTTTCCCCCTTTGGAATTTTCCAGAATGGAGCATCAACTTGGTGCTCTGGCTTTTGATCCTGGGAGCGTTTATCAATGTTATCATCGCCTGGATTTATGACATCACCCCGGATGGTATGCGAAGGACCAAGCCCATGGAAGAGGTCACCCCGGAAGAAAGAATTCCAGATTCCAGAGGATGGAAAGCTGCCACCTATATCAGCCTGGTGGTGATTGTGGCCCTGGTAATTCTCAATTTAGTTCCGACCAAGACACTAAGAGCCGGGGATATTCAATCGCTGCTCATTCTCCCCTTTGACAATTTTACCGGCGATGATCAACTGGACTATGTGGCAGCCGGATTGCATACTTCCCTGTGCGGGGATGTGGGACAGATCAGTAGACTTAGGACCACTTCCAAGACCACAGCCAGTATAATTAAAAACATGAACCTGTCCCTGTCCGAAATGGCTACAAAAGCAAATGCGGATGTTGTGCTGGAACCAACGCTCATGTGCTATGGTGATGACAGTGTGTGTATTCTGATCAGAGCCTTCACTCCCTTTCCCGAGGAGAAAGAGCTCTGGATTGCTGAATACAAAGAAGATAGAAGCCAGATCATGAACCTCTTTAACCAGGTCACCAAACAGATTGTGAATGATTTAATGGTGGAATTAACTCCCCGGGAAGAGCAATTACTTGACAGATCGTTAACCATTGACAAGGAGGCCTATGATTCCTACCTGATGGGGCTTTATTTACTTGAAGATCTTAACCTGGAATCATTGAATAAAGCCAGAGAATATTTGAACAGTGCTGTTGAGAAGAATCCTGATTGGGCCCCCCTCTATTCCAGTTTGGCACAGGTCTGGTTAACACTCGCTGGGATGGGTTATGAATCGCCGGAAATTGCAAATCCGAAAATAATTGAATACCGGAATAAAGCACTGGAACTGGATCCTAATACTGTTGATTCTCATTTTGCAAATGGCATGATCGCCTTTATGATGGAATGGGACTGGGAAAAGGCTGAAATGGCGTTCTTGAAAGCATTGGCTGCTAATCCCAATCACGCTATGTCAAGAGTCATTTATGCACAGTTATTAGGTTGCCTGCAAAGGTCTGGTGAGTCTCTGACACAGGGCCGGCTGGCGATAGAACTGGATCCATTAAATCCCATGGTGGAGGTGTTTTATTCAGCAGTATTATCATCTGTAGAAGATTGGGAGACTGCACTGGCTTATGGAGAAAAAGTAGCGGCGGTTGATCCTGGAAACCTTGCGGCCAATACTTCAATTGAATTGGCAGCTTTTCGTTGCGGGGATTATAATAAAGTAATGGAAGCGGCCAAATATGTTTTTGCTGCCAAAGAAGAAGAAGTTGACTTCAAAGAGGTTGAAAGAATTTTCGGGGAAACCGGTTTTGGTGCGGCATATGAAGAAATTTTGCGTCAATTGGAGGTGTTGGCTCAAAAAGGATACTTTTTAGCACCCGTTGAAATGGCATACAGATATATGATGGTGGATCAACCGGATAAAGCCATGGAATGGATTGAAAAGGGATTTGAAGTGCGCGACCCGGTTATGCCCTATATTGCCACACATACCTTTCTCTGTGAGCCACTATTGACAATCCCAGGTTCATTGAAATTCTTCAGAAAATGAACTTGCCTTTGCCGGAGGACTAAAGGAATTTTGGAATAATTTGATCCAAATACCAGACAGAGCATGAAAGGGTACGGCAATGGCTTGAGGAGAATTATATGTTGTGATTATCATCAAAGCAGACACTTATTCGGATACCTCTCTGATCCATAAAATTCTAATACTCAGAAAATCAGCATAATGAAGTAACGGGTTCGACTCCTGCAGCTCCACTAAGTAACTTCGCAAACTAGGGATTGCAATAATAACACAAGTGTAAAGTATATTCGGAATTTTTCCAAGATCATCAGATTGGCTATGAGGAATGAGTGGATTCAAGGCGATCCTATGAGAAATCTGAACCATAAAATGGAGCCAGTTGATAAACCTTTTCTGAATCAGAGTGAGTTAGATGCGATCCAATCATTGCAGACTAATATTGAGCGTATTGCTCAGGTCAGGGATATATTCTTGTTTTGTTGCTATACTGGATGGGCTTATGTGGATGCCCATGCACTAACATCGAAAAATCTTGAGTATGGCAGGAAAAGTACAGATTGGATCAGTGAAGTCTACGCAAAACTTTAACAAAACTTTAACAAGGATTTCTCGACTTGTAGGCATACATTCCATAACTTGCTTCAATTCACTTCAGCTATTTGCAGCCCTTTCCGAAAGCTTTTCACCACCCTCAAGACAATTTTGCAAATAAAAAGCTTAGTAATATGAAGAGGTTATTCCCAATTCCAGGTTGCTTCCAGGGCCGTTTCTATTTGATCATTTTTCTCACGTTCCAATGTATGCTCAGTATAGATGCATGGGCAGGAGAATTGCCGAAACCCAATGAAAGTGGGCCGATACCCGGTATGTTTGTAAATACCTATACCGGTAATCTCTTTTATCAACGAAGCGATTTGCTGATCCCGGGGAAGGGATTTTCCCTGGAAGCAAGCTTTTCATACAATAGTGCGCACAGCAAGCGTAACCATGGATTTGGGAATGGCTGGTCGTCCTCTTTTAGCATGGGATATCGCATGAGTGGTGACACCCTTGTGATAGAACATGCCGATGGAAATGAAGATGCTTATGTGTGGAATGGCACCAGCTATACAGCACCACCGGGAGTATATAATGATTTGACCGAATCTTCGGATGGGGAGTTTGTGCTTCACACCAAACATGGTATTAAGTTTTATTTCTCCAATTCAGCGCATAAGCGAATAACAAAAATTGAAGATCGAAATGGAAACACATTAAGTTTCACTTACTCATCTGGAAAACTACTTCATATTACCGATGCTTCGGGTCGGAAATTAGACTTTACATGGACGGGTGAACATCTGACGCAGCTGACTGATCCAAATTCGGTTCCAGAAAGGATTATTATGTATCACTATGACCCGGAAGGTAACCTTTCAGAACTTGTTGATGGCATGGGCAATTCCACGCTTTATACTTACAATGAGAAAGGAAAGATGACCGGGATCACCAATGCCAGATCCACTGAAATTCAGATTTCATATGAGGATCGCGATAACAATCCGGTGTCCGGTATTCGCTGTCAGGCAGTGGGATATGAAATGGGTGTCTCCTACAACCAATCGGCGGCTACCACCACCATCAGCAAGAAGGCCCATTCAGGAACACTGGAGGTAATAAATTCATTCGATGATGGAGGAAGAATTGTCAAAATTACCCAAGCTGATCAGAGTACGCGTTCATTCACCTGGGATGCACACAATAACATCACCCGGTTTGAAAACGAGAATGGGAATGCAACAGACTACGCGTATGACTCCAAAGGCAATCTGATCAGAGAAAGCGATTGCTTTGGAAACACCAATGAATTCACTTACTCCGATGAATTCAGTCAGCTTCTGTCTGAAACTGATAAAAACGGAAACACATACATATATACCTACGATAACCAAGGCAATCTCTTGGAGACCAAAGATCCCCTGGGGAACTTGACAGTGTTTACCTACGATGGTTTTGGAAATATGCTGACATCCAAAGATGGAAACGGAAATACATACTCATATATGGTCAATGACCATGGCTACATTACCCAAATAACTGATCCGCTGGGAAATGCTGAAAAGTATTCCTATGACCAAACAGGTAGCAAGATCAGTTCCGAAAGTAAGAATGGCGACATGTACACCTACATGTTTGATATACTCGGACGTATCATCCAAAGAACGGATCCGTTGGGAAATTTCACCAGTTTTTCATTTGATGCTGTAGGCAACTTGGTCAGCACCACCAATAGGAACAATGCAAGCACATCATACACCTATGATGCACTCAACCGACTGAGTTCCATCACCAATGCCCTGGGTTTCGCAGTTACATCCTCATTTGATGGCCTGGGAAACCTAACCAGCAGTACCGACAATATGGGAAATACCCAGACGTATGAATATAACGCCAGAAATTGGAAGATTAAATCGTTTGATCCCCTGGGGAATGTGCACACAAGTTCATTTGATGCCATTGGGAATCTTACCAGCAGCACCGACGAAAACGGAAACACCACCAGCTACACATATGATTGCCTTGACAGACAAATCAGCATGACTGATCCGGGCAACAACACAGAACAATATTCCTATGATCCTATCGGAAATCGTATTGCAGTGAAGAACAAGAATGGCTTCTCCACAAACTATGCTTTCAACGCTATCAATCAAAACACCAGTATTACCGATGCCCTGGGCCATACCGAAAAATTCAGTTATGACAGCAATGGTAACAAGCTGAGCCACGTCGACCGGAACGGGAACACCACCACTTATACATATGATGAGATGAATCAGTTGACGGGGGTTGTCGATCCATCAGGATATACGGAAGCATTGGCCTACGACGCCGAGGGGAATTTATTATCCCAGACCGATAAAAACGGGCACACGACCAGGCATGTGTACGACGTCCTTGACAGGAGGATTGAAACCATTGACCCCGATGCAGTATCCGAACTGTATCAATTTGATTCTGAAGGGAATTTACTTCTCCAGACTGATAAAAACGGAAACTCAACGGGATACGCTTTTAACCTGTTGAACCAGTTGATTTCGAGTACTGATCCATTGGGATTTGCAGAGATTTATAGCTATGATCCCAATGGGAATATGGTCAGTCACTCCAATAAGAACGGAGATCTTACGCTATATGTATTCGATGAGACAGATCAAATGATATCAGTAACCTTACCCTTGGGCGGAATGGAAACCTTTACCTATGACCCTGCGGGTAAGCTACTTGCCGAAACCGATAAAAGCGGAAATACAACAAGATACACCTATGATTGCTGCCGCCTTTCGAGCTTGACCAACCCTCTGGGGAACACAGAGCATTATAGCTATGATGCGGAGGGAAACCTGATTTCCAATGTCGACATGAAAGGAAACGAGACACAATATGTTTATGATGGTCTGAACAGAATGGTAAAGATGACAGATGCCAACATGAATGAAACAAGCTATGCTTATAATCCAAACGGAAATAAACTGAAAGAAACAAGCCCGAAAGAAAATGAAATTTCATATGAATATGATGACAGAAACCTGGTTGTAAAAATGAGGACACCCCTTGGAAATGAAACAGTCATCAAATATGACGGGAACGGGAATATTGTGGAAGAGATCAAACCGGATGGTTCGAAAAAAATCAGTGAATATGATGTACTGAACAGAGCTGTTAAGATCAACTATGATTCTGACAACAGATCAATGGAATATGCTTATGATGCCATGGGCAATATTACTCAGATAAGCACAAACACGGGTGATGAAAAAGGCATCATAACAAAAGCCTATGATGGTCGTAATCAATTGATTTCCATCACTAATGACTTCAATGGCAATTTTACGAAGGAGATTCAATATGAATATGATAAATCTGGAAACAGGATATCGATGATCGCCGACGGGGAAAAGGTCGGGTATTCCTTCAATGCCGGCAATCAAATGACAGGCATCACGAATAAATACGACGAGCTAACAAGTTATGAGTATGATCAGTCAAACAGGAGAACCAAGAAAACCTTTGGCAACGGGATGTATGCCTTATATTCTCACGACAAATCCGGAAATCTTCTGTCGCTTATTTACTACCATGATACGGGGTGGCTGATCGCCAGTTTCTTTTATACCTACGACAAGAATGGGAATAGATTATCAGCGGATGAAGTCATACCCAGCTTTACCGGACGGGATACAACTGCCATTCTCTACGCCTATGATGATCTGAATCAATTGATCAGCGAAGCCATGATAGGTGGAAGTTCCACCGAATATGTCTATGATGAGGACAGGAACAGAATCTGGAAGACTACTGACCAGGATAGCACCTACTCCAGCTATGACGCTGATGGACGTTTGCTGACAAGTGGTTCTATCATGAATATGTGGGACAACAACGGTAATCTCACAAGCAGAATCGAAGGAACAAATACCACTTACTATTCCTATAACTATCCAAACAAATTAACAGAGGTACTCCTTCCCGGTGGAGATACGGTCACCTATGACTGGTCGGGAGAGTGGCACAGGATGGGAAAAACTGCGAGTCCGACCGCCTGGTCATTAACAGATTGCCAACCCTGTCCGATTTGCTGCGGGTGCCATGAAAATGTGCTTGGCCGGTATTCGAGCGATGCGCAGGAATGGAATCATGTGACCATGGGTGCCACGCACGATGAGATCACCAGCCAGCGCCTGTGGGAATATACCTTTTACCACATCACAGACGGATTGGGATCCACGCGGTGTATTATTGATTCATGGTACTACCTGGCCGGCAGAACCGACTATGATGCTTACGGGGTTAAGATCAGGGAAGAGGATGAATTATACGGCCATAACTATTTTCAATTTGCCGGCAGGACATACGATCCGCAATTTGGGCAATATTACTTCAGGGCAAGAAGCTACGATCCAGGCACAGGAAGTTTTACTACGAGGGATCCATTATGGAGAGAAATATTGGTAACTCCTTCTTGCGGCACAAATCCAAACTACAGATCGGATCTTCCTTTTGCATATGTGGGTAATAATCCGGCATCGAATCTGGATCCGAGTGGTCTCAATCCGGTAGGGGCTTTTTTCAAAGGAGTCTATAACTCAGGTCGTGCCATGGGCAATGCCCTGGGTTACGTACTCGGTGTCACCGAGTATGACCTACAGCTGCAAAAAGACCACAATCCCATCATGAAGGCTGAGAAGCAAGGCGGGTGGGTCGAGAAATCTACCAAAGCAAGTGTCGGGGTTGCCGGGGCTGCAGTAACTGTGGCCGTGGCCGCCGCCGCCGCCGCCGCCGCTGCGCCTTTAGTTCTCGCAAGCGCAGAGGCTGCGCTTCCTGCAGCTGTGGTACTGCCAACAGCACTGGCTCTGGCTACTCCCACTGCCGCTTTCACAGCAAAAGCGGTCGGAGTCGGACTGGTCGTTCTGGCGGGGACCGAGACATATGCATCCGTGTTGCGGGATGATTGGGAGGGGGTAGGCGCAAATACAGTATATGCCCTGTCTGGTGCTTCCGTATTTCGGCGGCTTGGTGGCGTCAATTTCAGACGCACGCCGAGTATGAAGGGTGACTTTGACAGCGGACGGTGGTTTGAACAGCCTAATCCAAATAACTGGTGGAATGCACGCTTAGGGAAACCACCCGCTCCACCCACCAGGGAATGGAAACCCTGGACCTGGAAGCCTGGGAAAACAACGAAGTTGGACAGGATATGCACTCCGGGTACGCGAAGTAAGAAAGACCTCTTCAGGAGTGCAGACACAGAGAGATATACCAACCCGGGACGACAGGATTTCCTGGATAAATGCGGACAATCTACTGCTCCTCATCCTGGCCCCTTTGTGCCAAAACCCGGTTTTAGTTCGGCAAATACTCTGCATTAAAGAATATATACCACAAATCTCATGATCATGAAGAAAAGTCTGCTTATATTTCTAGTTATACTGGGGATCCCAATGATTTGCCTATCCCAGTTCTACCCAAGCGGGGGTTACCAGGGGGGAGGACATGGTAGCGGGGGTGATACCCACACTGAAATTACAGGTGAAATTCTGTCTGATTTACAGGATCAGCTCAGACTTTACCCCAATCCCACCAACGGCATGCTAACCATTGAATCAAATAGCCAAGGCTGGCATTCCATTGAGATTTCTATGCTAAACGGTCAAGTGATTTTCCTTGGGGAGATGGAAGGGAACACGCATCAACTGGACCTCACTTCTTTCAGGAAAGGAGTGTATTTTATTACAATCGAGACAAAAGATTACGTGACAACCCGAAAAATCATCAGGCAGTGACTGGCCTTAAGGGGCTCTCTCCAGCATGAGCTCCATGAGCTTCTCGGCGGTCACTTCGGCTTTCCGGCGGATGAATTCCCGGGGGGTAGTGTCGCCCACTTCATAGGTGAGTGCCTCGGCAGCGAATTCAAAGAACAGAAAAGCGGTGGAAGTGATCCGGGCACCTTCTTCGGTCCGGGGTTTCACATTGGGGGTATATCCCGGCAGTTCCGGGGCTGAGCTGGATTTGACAGCGGGATGAATCGGTATGTAAGCATGTCGAGCGTGGGAATATGGCTCGTTAATCCCAGATTTCACACTTATAATTGGCAATACAAACTATGCTCTCGCGGCCTAGTACTACTCAGTAGACTAGCCTTATCCCGGTCTTAGAGACTGAGGACGAGATGTTCCGCTGCTGTTTCCTCCTGGTTGGCAGTAGTATACGGGGCACAAGCTAAGCAAGGATAGCCTTTGGGAGGTCCCGGTCCATCGGCATACGGCTGTATTTGAGCTATCTATGAATTTCTAATCACAATAGGTATCCGATTTGGTGTCGCTATTTCGTCTTGACCGCTTAAAATCTATACCCTCACCCCAACTACTAATATATCATCTACTTGAGAATTACTACCCATCCAATCTTTTAGTGTTTTTTCAAGAATTGCTTTCTGATCGTGCATAGGTTGATCATTTATTTCCAGAA
>Ga0164313_10001359_pt1 | contig 21568 bp, 27 predicted proteins | sample GuaBasSedimGuay4_FD_113735 | JGI IMG/M metagenome (GOLD analysis project Ga0164313, IMG submission 113735) | Subseafloor sediment microbial communities from Guaymas Basin, Gulf of California, Mexico - Guay4, Core 4569-4, 0-3 cm | ecosystem: Environmental > Aquatic > Marine > Hydrothermal vents... | reverse complement strand
GATGGTGACCCAATATTTTGGAAAGGTGCAGATTTCAAGAGAGGTAAAAAGATAGATTTAGATATGGAAACAAAGACTCCAATTAGTATCTGTATAAAGCATCCTGATAAAGAGAATGTATATATCGACAGTACACTAACTGTTGGTTCTGCTTTTGATTTGAAAAAGATACCATTGTACAGTATAGTGAAGTTCTTAGCAGTAAAAGGAAAAAATAGTAGTAGTGATTCATATGACCTGTATGCTACTCCTGCAACGAAACTTGAAATTCTAAAGGAAGATATGAATTTTAAAAACTTGGCTCCTAAACTTTTGCCAAAGAAATTTTGTAAAAGTGTAGATGAACTTAGAGAATGGCATGAAGATAATGAAGATGGATTTAATACTCAAGTTATCTTTGAAGGCAATGTTGTCAAGCTATATGATTATAGACCGAAAAGTTATAGCATTGAGATTGAAGCAGATGAAAGTTTTGATGATGATGAAGCTGAAAATCTAAGGTGTTGGATTGGGAAATCTTTGTATGGTATGGAAGTTGCAGAGTTTACTGATGGTGCAATGTTTGTTGCTGCAACAAGAGTTAAAGAGCAAGATGGTGAAGAAGTCTTTGAAGTTAATATTGAAGGCATGTGGATTCCTCCAGAGTTCAGAGTTGAAAAGACTGAGGAAGAAATTGTGGCAGAAGAGAAGATTGAAGAAATTATTGTTGAGCCAAAGAAAGAAGAACCAAAGAAAGAAAAGCCAGTTGCTGCTGATGTAGGTGATTGGTAAAATGGATTGGGATGATAATAAGATTGAAGTAGAGGAAGTGAAAGCTTCCTCTATTCATCCTCACCCTAAAGTAAAGTCTAAAACTAAAGCTGAAAAAGTTGAAGACCCGAGAATTGTACATGAAATACAAGCTACTGGTTACAAAGCTTTTGAATTAATGGATGCTGAGGATGAAAAACAAATTGTTGATGCTAAATTGTTTGATGAAACTATAAATAGCCTAGTTTATGATTTAAAAGGCAAAAAAGTATTGACATTCACTGGTGTAATGGAAGCAGCAAGAAGATACAAGAATGTTGATTGTGGTACAAGTAGAATAGAAACTATAAAAGATGACAAAGGAAGGATTATAACATATCGTGCTTATGGATATGCAATTAATCATAGAGATAAATTGAGAATGGAATTAGCAGTTGAACAGCCTGTGAAAGCTCCAATTGGTGCAAGAGGTGCAATTGTAAAGGATTCATTTGCTTTACAAAAAGCTCAAAGCAAAGCAATTAGGAATTGTATTGTAAAGATAATTCCAGCAAATCATTTCCAAGCAATGATAAAATTATATTTGGAGAACAAAGATGAGAAAAAATAAAAGGGTTTTTATAATTGGTGGAGGTGCAACTGCATCTATTGTCAAATTATTTTATCCTGATGCAAAAATAATTGCACCATCTGGAAAAACTTTTTTGCCAGTGCATCACTTATGGAAAACTCCAGAGAGTTTAAGGTTCATTGAAGAGTTTGGGTTTGATAAATGCAGAAGAAGTAGAATTTTAAAGATAGATAAGAATTTAAGTATAGAAGAACTTAATTTATACAACAAGATAACTCATAAACCAGCAAATAATAAACCAAGTGAAGGGGCAAAAGAGATTGAAGTATTGGATGTGTCTATACCCCAATTTCCAATTGACATTTATGAAACTGTAATTGAATTGAAAAATGATAGAATAATAACTGATGATAGTGAATATGAATATGATTTAGTATTTGTATGTTCACCTCTAGTATTCAAGCCAATGAATTACAGAACTAAATATTATCCAATCAGAGTCTATAGATGTTCAAGTGGTGGTTATACACCAGGCTGGGATTATGCATATCTAGGAGGTAAGCTATTAGAAGAGAATATATATAGAGTATCAAGTGAAGGAAGTATTTTATCCTTTGAACAAGCAGGTAGAGAATTAAAAGATGGTGAAGACTTTAAGAAATTTGTTTTTGATACAATTGGTATAGATGTCAATTGGCTTGAAACATATGTCAACAAATTTGCACACTTTGACATACCGAAGGAGTTTACAAAGGATAGAGAGAAGATAATATTTGCATCTAGACTATCAATACTTGACCATGAGTTTTTGCTGTCTGATTTAATAAAAAAATTATATGAGGGTATAGAGAATGGAATTTTCTGAAATGTACAATAATCAAAAAAAGTTTCAAGAATTAATAATGACAACATATAACTTTACAGATAGAGAAAAGTTTCTGAAAGACTTATTAATTCACTTGAACTCTGAAACCTTTGAAGTGTTAGGAGAGATAAATTGGAAAACACACAAGAGAGAGAACAAAGTAATTGATGAGAAAAAACTATTATATGAGATGGTTGATGTTATTAAATATGCTTTGAGTCTTCCTGGAAGTTGGGGTTTTAATGCTGAAGAAGTACAGAAGGCATATCAAGAAAAGACCAAGATTGTTGAACAAAAATTCATGCAAGAAGTTATCAATAAAGACTTCTCAGAAGAAGACAAAGTTATTGGAGTTGACATCGATGGTGTTTTATTAAATTATCCTGAAGCTTTTATCGAGTTTATAGTCAAGGAATACAAAACTGACAAAAACATAGTAGAATTTAAACTAAAAGGATATAATTTATACAATGAATTTGCAGAATATATAGGTATTCCAAAAAAGGAATTAAAAGAGCTAAAACATAAGTATAGAAAAGAAGGACATAAACAAAATATGAAGCCAATTATTGGTGCTGCACACTTTATAGATAACATTAGAAGACAAGGATATAAAGTTGTTCTATTAAGTGCCAGACCTGTTGATGAATATCCAAATCTTTTCTATGATACAATGGTAAGTTTACAAAGAGCAGGCATTAGTTTTGATGGTGTCTATTTTAGTGAAGATAAAGAAATCGAAATATTAAAGAAGTTTCCCAACATAGAATTTTTTATCGAAGACCATATGGGAAATGCAGAGAAAATTGCAAAAATGGGAAAATCAGTTTACATTGTGAACAGAAGCTATAATGGTGAAAAGAGCAAAAGCAAAAAGATAATCAGGGTAAATCACTTACACGAGATACTTGATAAAATAAACAAAGGTGAGAATAATGGCAAAAATTAATACAATAGGAGATAGGAATAAAAAGAAAATAATTACAAGGAAAATTGGAAAGAAAGTTTCTTGGGAAACATGGCAGTGGAGAATATTGATGAAAAGTTCACCATACAATAAAGATAATATTGCACTTTTGACTGAAAGAGGATACAATTCTATAAATATGGGATGTGATGCAATAATTTATCTTATTGGACAGAAGATGGGCTCTGATATTGGATTGGATAAAATCTCTGCAGAATGTAAGACAATATTCAATGAATTTTATGACAATGATTGGATACATGGAGATTATTTTAAAGCTGTAGTGAAAAGGACATCTAAGAATATAAAAACTATGAAAACAGAAATGAGACAAGTGATAGTGAGTGAGGAAGCAGAAGAGTGAAAGTTGATATAGGAGGGGGAAACAATCCAAAAGAAGGATTCAAGTGCATGGATATAATTCCAGAAGCTGATTATCAAATCAATCTAGAAAAAGATAGGTTTCCTTTTGAAAATGATAGTATTGATGAATACCATAGCCAACATACTTTTGAACATATAGACAATATTATCCATATTATGAATGAAGTTTATAGAACTTTAAAACCAAATGGAATAATAACTATAAAAGTTCCTCATAAAGACTGTGAGTTAGCATGGCAAGACCCAACTCATAAAAGGTTTTGGGTTATGGAATCATTCAAATATTTCTGTGGCAAATATATTTTAAAGTATAAATTGAACTATGGTATAACTTGTTGTTTTCTTCCAGTAGACATAAAAATTACTGCACCTGATAGCAGACCAGACTATTTCAAAGAAATAAGAGCTGTACTAAAAAAGAGCCCAGAAAGAACAGAAAGAATTGGATGGAACAAATTCTTAGAAAATAACAATGTTACTGTTCCAAAAGAGTTTAGTGAGCTCAGAAGTAAACAATGGAATAGAATAGCCAAAGACATGAAAGAGCTTTTTATGAAAAAGAATGGTGCATATGGTGATGACTTCTTCACTGGTAGTTATACAGACTTAGAAATTTGGATGAGTATCAAAAGGAAAGTCAGTAGGTTAGATAATCATTACAAGAATGAAAGTGACATTACTTTAGGTGATGAAAATCTTGAAGACACTTGGAAAGATTTGGCAAACTATTGTGTAATGATGTTAATGAAGATGAGAGGTGAAAAGAGTGATAAATGAACCAAAAGTATCTTTAATATCAATGACAGAGAATCCAATAGCATTAATGTGCTGGGCAAGACGGGTGATGCATAGTGAAGTTCCTGATACACTTAATGAACTACAAGATAACCCAGAGAAATGGTTAGGGATGTCAATAGAAGATTATTTTCATAAAATACTGATGAAAGATGGTATGCCAACATTCTTAGAATATGTGAACTTAACTTTTAAGCTTGAGAATGTTAGCAGAGCATTACAGCAGCAATTGACAAGACATAGAATTGGTTTTAGTTATAGTATTCAAAGTCTGAGATGTGTTGATTTGCCAAACTTTGCAACTGATGGTGCATATTATAATCCATCTGACCAGGATAGTCCACTATGGAAAGGATATGATGAAAGGATGAAAGCTATTGAAAAGGTATATGCTCAAGCAATTAAAGATGGTATGCCCACTCAAGATGCTAGAGGATTCCTACCTATGAATATTCATAGCACAGTAACATTTAGTTGCAGTCTCAGAGCATTAATAGGGATGATTTCAAAAAGACTTTGTAAGAAAACACAAGATGAATTTAGAATTGTTGCTATACAAATTGTAGAGTTATTAAGTATTATAGAACCGATGCTCGAGAATTATTTTAAGATGCCGTGTGAATATGGTAGGTGCATGATGCAAGCTGAAAATGAAGAGCAGTATGCAAAAGGATTGTTCAAAGGGATACAAAATACAGCAAGAGTCTGTCCTGTGTATGTCGAGAAATTTAAAAAATGAATGCAGTAGAAGAATTAATTGAGGCAGCAAGAAAACATCCTTTGTACCAGAATGTCTTGAAGACCAAAGGAAAAATAGTTATAGGTAGAGGAAAGAAATCCTCTCCTGATTTTCTTTTCATAGGTGAGGCTCCAGGACAGAATGAAAATAAAGAAGGTAAACCATTTATTGGAAGAAGTGGAAAAATACTTGACCATTGGATAAAAGAAACTGGCATCGATAGTTATACTGTTATTAATGCTGTACCAATTATACCATTAGATGAAAAGGGAAAGATTAGACCACCAACAAAAGATGAAGTAGAATATTTTAGACCTTATACAAAGAGCTTAATAAAACAAATAAATCCAAAATATATAATACTCATGGGGAAGAGTTCTGCAAAGTTCCTAGAAGAAGAGAAGAATTTTAAAAATGCAGGATGGAACAGTAATATTGGTTACATTTATCATCCATCATTTTTCATGAAGAATGGTAGGAAAGGTATTGCTGATTTTAAAAGATTAGTTTTACAAAAACCTAAAAATCGTAAAACTGTAAAAACTGAATTCAGACTCAACAAACAGAAAGCAGATAATCTGGGACATAAAGAAATGATATCTGGAATACTTGCAATGGCACATAAATATTGTAAAGAATCTAAATTATTTTTTAAAGATATTAATCAAAAGGACATTTGTATGATTGGAGGACAAAGAGCCAAAATATTTACTAGAGATGCTTTGTCTGATAATGATATGTTAATCCCTGAAGAATGGTATCAAAAAAATAAAGATATTAATTTATTTATACTTTGTAAAATAAAAGGTGGCTTCTGTGAATTTGTTGGACACACAACAAAAGAAATAGTAGTAAATACAAGACTTGTTAGCATGATAGGTACTGATAGTGATACTGCTAGTAAACAAATGAGAAGAATATTTGCAGAGCAATATTTGCCTATGACTGATATATTTCAAATACAAGAAGAACAAAAAGAAAAAGTAGAAAAAATTGTTCCTCAAAATTATGTTCCTTTACATTGTCATTCTGAATTTAGTATTGGTGATGGATGTGTACATTTAAAAAATTATGCAAAAGCAATGTATAAGAAAGGTTTTAAAGGTGGAGCATTAACTGACCATGGTACATTAGCAGGTGTTTGGGATTTTCAAAAAGGAATGCTTGAACAAAATATAAAGCCAGTTCTTGGTAATGAATTTTATGTTAAGATACCAGAATTAGAAAAACAAAGATGTCATCTTGTTGTATTGGTTAAAAATAAACAAGGATGGAAAAACATATTAAAGCTTCAAAGTATAGCAGTTAGAGACCATTTTTATTATAAGCCAGTATTACCAATAGAAGATTTATTTAATAATTCAGAAGGTTTAATTGTTAGTGCTGCATGTCTTATAGGAGTTATTCAAAAATTATTATTAGAAGGTGAAGGAGTAATAGCAGAAAAATATATTAAAAAATTTAAAGAAGTATTTGGTGAAGACTATTATGGAGAAATCCAAATACATGATATATTAGGTAATCAAGCTATAATGCAACAGTCTTATTATTTGCATACTAAATATGGTATTAAATGTATATTTTCAACAGATGCTCATTATATGGACCAAGACCATAAAAAATATCATGATGCAGTTAAAGCTATTTCAATGAAAAAAGAATATAAAGATTCAGGTTTTAATGATGACTGTTTTTATTTAATGACTGATGAAGATATAGAAAAAAGAATTAATAATAATCCAGAAACTCATTGGATGAAAGAGCTTATACATGAATTTAAAAAAAATACATTTGAAATATTAGATAAAATTGAAGATGATATAATTGAAATACCAACAGAACTTGATACATTACCAAAATTATTAGGTAGTAAAGAAGAAAGAAAAGCTAAATTAAAAGAATTATGCATTAAAGGTTTAGAAGAACACACACCTTATACTTATGAAGGGAAATATAAAGAAAGATTAGATTTAGAGATGAATAGGATTCTTAAAAAAGGTTATGAAAATTATTTTTTAATGGTTTATGAAATGATTAAATGGGCAAAACAAAATGGAATATTTTGTGGACCTTGTCGTGGAAGTGTTGGTTCTAGTCTTGTATCTTATTCTTTGAATATAACTACAGTAGACCCAATGAAATTTAATTTATTGTTTGATAGGTTTATGAGTGACATCAGAAGAGACATGCCAGACATTGATATGGATTTTCAAGATATAAGAAGACCAGAAATATTCCAATACCTTAGAGATACATATGGTGCCAATCACTGTGCGAAAGTAGCAACCTATTCAAGATTTCACCCTAAAGGAGTGTTGAGAGATATAGGAAGAATATTTAAAATACCAATAGGTGAAATTGAAAAAATTTGTAGTTTAGTTATAGAGAGATGTGTTGATGGAGGAACTTTAGTTGATACTCTTGAAGAAGGAAAAAAACAAAAAGGACAGACAACTATAAAGAGATTGTTTGAAGATTTTAAAAGTGGTAAACTTAATAAAAAAGTTAGAGTTTATAACACTAGTAATCAAAAAGATTATTTTTCTGAAATTGCTGAAGTTTTCGAGAATGGTAAAAATGAAGTATTTGAAATTGAGACAGAGAATGGTCAAAAAATAATTTGCACAGGAAGTCATAAATTCTTGACAAGAAATGGATGGAAAGAGCTGAGAAACATAGAGGAAGAAGAAGAAATACTTGTCACAGGGACAACAGAGACTAAACATTCTAAATGTGATAACTGTGGAAGCGACTTATTCTCTAAATATTCAAAAAAATTTTGTTCCAAAGAGTGTTATTATGAACATAAAATAAAAAATAAAGAGAAATATAGTATGAAACTTGTTAGCAACTTCTGTAAACAATGTGGGATAGAATTTAAAACTAAAAGATGGAGAAAGAGAATTTTCTGCTCTTTGTCTTGCACCACTAAGTATAAGAATTTATACAACAATCCTATGAAAAATATAGAAACAATAAAAAAGATGATTAGTAAAAAAAAAGGATGTAAAGTTTGGAATAAAGGATTGACAGTTAGTGATGAAAGAGTTCTAAAAAATGTACAAAAGTCTAGAAAATCGTGTGCAAAACATAAAGGACAATGCGAAATTAAATTAAGTAAGATTGTTCAAAAATATACTACTGAAATAGTTGAATTTGAATATTATTGTAAGCCATTTTTTTTAGATGTTGCTATACCAAAATTAAAAATCAATTTTGAATATGATGGAGTGTATTGGCATAAAAATACTAAAAGTATAGATGCTGATAGAGATGAATTACTGAATAAAAAAAAATGGAAAGTTATAAGATTGTGTGAGTCTTTAGGATGGAAAAAAATAGAGGAGATAGTCAAGAATGAAATGGCAAAAAATTAAAAAAAGAAAAAGTCTTGGCAAAAGACAAGTATATGATTTGAAAGTAAAACATCCTAATCATAATTATTTTGCTAATGGTTTTGTTACCCATAATTCTGGTGGAGATGCTCGTTCAGGTTTTTCAGTTATAGATACTTTTTCAGAATATGAAGAAGCTAAACAATTTAAAATAAGACACCCATTAGCAACTGACATTGCAATATATTTAGAAGGGCATATTAGACACAAAGGGATACATGCTGCTGCTATGGTAGTATCTGAAAGAGATATTGGTTCATATGTACCAATTGGAAAAACTAGTGGTGAAATAGTAACTGAATGGGAAAAGTTTTCAGTTGAAGATATGAGATTGATTAAGTTTGATATATTAGGATTAAAAACATTAAGTGTAATTAAGGATGCTTTAGAGACATCTGGAGATAAATTACCAAAAACATTTGAAGAAAAAGAAGTATATGATACTGTGTTTCATAATGGAGACACATTAGGAGTATTTCAATTTGAAAGTATAGGTTTATCGAAACTTTGTATGGAATTGAAACCAGATAGCTTTGGAGTGCTTTTTGATGCAACAACTTTATTCAGACCAGGAGCCCTCCATTCAGGTCAGACAATGCTTTATACAAACAGAAGAAAAGGTATAGAGGAAGTTGTATATGAACATCCTTTATTAGAAAAACTTACTAAAGATACTCTTGGAATAATTTGCTATCAAGAACAAATAATGCAAATTATGAATGAAATAGGTGGAATGAGTTGGGCTACTGCAGAGATGGCAAGGAAAGTTATAACTAAATCCAAAGGAGCTAAAGCATTTGAAGTGATGAGAGAGGAGTTTGTTACGAATGCAAATAAATTACATCAGATGCCAAGAGAGGAAGCAGAAAGATTATTTGATGTTGTTAGTACATTTGGTTCTTATTCATTTAATAAAATTCATGCTATTGGATATTCTATGATAAGTTATTGGTGTGCATGGTTAAAAACTCATCAGCCATTAGCATTCTATAAAGCAATTTTAAAATATGAAACTGATTCAGCAAAAATACAAGATTATATTTTTGATGCAGAAAGAAGAGGAATTAAAATTGAATATCCTCACATTAATAAATCAGAGTTTCAATACACAATTTGTGATGGTAAAATATATGCAGGTTTTGATTCAATTGGTGGTATAGGAAAAAGAACTGGTCAAAAAATACAAAAACTTAGACCTTTTGCTAATTTTGATGATTTTATGAAAAGAGCAAAACCAAGTATAAAAATTATTAAAGGCTTAGCAATAGCAGATGCATTTAGAGATTTTAATATTTGCAAAAAAGCTATCTGTGAAGGAAAAGATTGTCAAAAGATACTAAATAGTAATTGTACTTTAATGGGGTGCTCTGGAGATTATACTGAAATAGAACATGCAGAAAGAATTATAGAACACACAGCTTTAAAACCAAACATAGATATTAAAGAAGCTCATGACTTTGGAAATTATGATTTTATTGATATAAAGGACTTAGGAGAAGAGAATGGAAGCAAAGCTGGTATTGTTAGAGGTATTGTAACAAAAGAAATAAATAAAGATAAGTTGTTAAGAAGTGCAAACACTCAACATGTTCATAAATTTGAACAGCATATGATATACTTAAATATAAATGATGGAACTGGAAATTTAGCTTTACAAGTTAATCCATGGACATATGAATTATATAATAAATATATGGGTTTTATGGAAAATAAACCAATTGTAGCATTCGGACATTTCACTCCAGCAGGTAGAAAATTATATTGTGATATGATTGAATTTCCAGGAAAGACAACAGATATAAAAGATTATCTTGAAAGTATTAAACAATTAAAAGAAGGTGAAAGTATAATTGCAAGTGCACATGCAATGGTTAGTAAAAATATGAAAAGTTACTATCGAATAAAGTTTCATGATGGCAAAGAAGGGTTAGCATTTAGATTTCCAGCAAAGTTATTTCCAGGAATGAAAGTCAAATATAGAATTAAAACAGACCCATTCATTAGCAATATGAGAGTGATAAAATGAAAGAAGAGGAGTTTGTAGAAGTGAAATTCATAGGAGAAATTAGATGTGGCATGGGTAAACAGAACAAATCTTTCAGAAAAATTGTGGAGGAGCATAATGAATGAACTAATGAAATACTTTCCTAAACAAATTGCATTTCCAGAAAGAGTTACTTGCAAAGATAAGACAGAATTTTTTGCTTTACAAAATAAAGTTAATAAGATAAAAGGGAAAGTATATTATAGTCTATACAATTGTGATAACACAGGAAGTTTTAGCAACCCTATGATAGATAAGATTGCACTTGATTTGGATAGTGCAAACAGTTTTAATAATATGGTCAAGAGCCATAAGATACTAATGAAACACAACATTATGCATTTTATGAAATTTAGCACTGGTGGTTTTTGGTTATATCTTTTCACGAAGAATTATGAGCATCTACAGCATAAACAAGATTGTCTGCTTAATAGTATTGATTATGTTTTGAAATTACTGAATTTAACTATGGGAGATGAAAAGATTTGTGATACAGACCATCATTGCAAAGACATAGCAAGAGTATCAAGATTACCAAATAGTTACGACTTGTTTAGGAAAAGATTTTGTATACCAATCAATGCAGATGATTTAGAAAAAGGATTAGATTATATCAAGAAGAAATCAAAAAGACCATGTTTTAAATTTATTTATTATGGAACAGAAAGAGTTGATATAAGTAAGTTTGATAACAAAAGACAATTCTCAGAAGAATTTATTGATATACCTGATTATAAATATAAAATAAAGTTTGATGACAAAACACTTGATGGTTTATTTAAACCATGTATAAAAAGGATATTATTAGAGCCAGAGATGGATACTTATGATAATAGATATTTATTTGCATTGTATTGTCATGAGATATGCTTAACAAAAGAAGAATGTAATGCTATTGCTAAAGAATATTTTGGGAAAACAAAGAGAACTGACAATTTGAGAACAAACTATGACCATTTTAGAAAGTTTAAAGTGCTGCAATATGCATATAATAGAGGGAAAACTTTTCCACATTGTGAAACTATGTTTCAGAAAGGAATATGTAAAGGTAAAACTAAAGATTGTGAAGGAGGTTTATATAGAGAATGAATAAAGGAGAATTAGAACATATAAAAGTAATTAATAAAATATCAAATTTATTAGATAAACAAAATGCTTATGAAACTGTATGTCTTATTAGATTGATAATAAAAGAATGGAGAAAAAAAGAATGAATAAAGAAGAATTTAAGAAAAAGATATTAACAATTGACAAAAAAGGTAGAGAAGATTTATACAATTGGTTGGAAGAAATGGATTATTTGAATGCTCCTGCTTCTGCAAAGTATCATGGAAACTTTAAAGGTGGATTATTTAAACATTGCAATAATGTACATTTTATGTATGATAAGTTGATGGTCGGTGCAGGACTTAAAAAACCACCCGAAGAATCAGTGTTTATTGTATCTTATTTGCATGATGTTTGTAAACTTGGTGCGTATCAAAAAGAAAAAGGTAAATATGTTTATACTAAAGGTTTTGATTGGAATGCAGGACATGGTAGGGCTAGTGTTAATCATATTGAAAGATTTATTGTATTGACACATTTAGAAAGGGCAATGATATTATCTCATATGGGAATTTATACAACAGATTACCCTATTGATTTAGTAAAAACTAATTTTCAAGATTTGAGAGTGAAACTATTTTATTTTGCAGATGAATTAGCCACACATGGCATGGAGAGGAAAGATGGATAAACCAACTTATGCTAGAAAACTAATTAATATGCAAGTAAAAGAAGAAGAACCTCTTCGTGATAGTTTTATTTGTGAGATAAAAAAACAACCAAATAAAATATTTAATTGTCTAATAGTAAAATCATCAGGTGCAGGTATGAGTAGACTTACTTTGAATATGGCAGAAAGATTGTATAAAGAAAAGAGGGATAAAAATGAAAATACTAGCGATTGACCAAAGTTTAGTGAGTAGTGGTTATGTAATAATTGAAGATGACAAAATAATAAATAAAGGAACATATAAACCAAAAACGAAAGGTGTAGAAAGATTAATTGATATTAGAAATAAAGTTATTGATTTAATTGATTATTGTGATGTAAACTTTATAGTTATGGAAGATTATAGTTATGGTAGTAGGGGTCGTGCTACTTTTAGTCTTGGTGAGCTTGGTGGTGTTTTAAAAACAGAAATTAAAGACACTAATTATTATCCTTATACAGTACCAATTGGATTATGGAAAAAATATATTACAGGTGCAGGTAATACTAAAAAAGACATGATATTAATGAAAGTCTATAAAAAGTATGGACACGAGTTCAAAGATAATAATATCTGTGATGCATTTTGTATTGGTAAATTCTTTTTTGATTATATGGATTGGAGTCTAAGAGAAAAAGATACTTGGTATAATAAACATGAAACAGAATGTTTCAAGAAATATAATAAATATTTAATAGAAAAAGTAAAGGTGAATCAGAAATGATACAATTAAAGAAATGGCAAAAGGAAGCTTTTATTGAATGGATAAAATTCAAACATAAAGGAATAGTACAAGCATGTACTGGAAGTGGAAAAACTTATTTAGGATTAAAAGTAATAGAAACAAATAAAGGATTACATAAAATATTAGTTGTTGTTCCAACTGTTGCATTGATGGACCAATGGGAACAAAAAATAAAAGATGAACTTGATATTGATTGTGGTATTATTGGTAATGGGAGATATGTTAGTACAAATGTTGATGTGGCAGTGATTAATAGTATAAGGCTAGAAGAAGTTAAATATGGTGTTGTTATTTTAGATGAATGTCACCATTATCTTAGTGAAGTTAATTTTAATCTTTTCAAGAACAATTTCAAGAAAATATTAGGATTATCAGCAACAGTTGAAAGGCATGATGGACTTAGTTATGATAATAAGCTTGGAATTGATATTGTTTTTAGATATGAGCAAGATGAAGCTATTAAGAATGGAGATTTATCAAAATATATAGTTTATAATGTTGGTATTGATTTGATGGAAAGCGAAAGGGTACTTTACAATAGCAATGATATAACTATTAAAAGATTGATGCCTATGTTCAATAATGATATTAATTTGATATTTGGCGGACAATGGTCTCCTGAAAAAACTGCAATCAGAAGAGCTATAACAAAAAGGAGGGGTATCATTTCAAATGCCAAGAACAAGTTAATTAAAGCAATAGAACTGATTCAAGAGAATAAAGACCAGAAGATTATTGTTTTTACAGAATATATCAAGACAATAAAAGAGCTTGAAAAGAAGCTTGAAAAACTTCAAATTTCAGTGTGTGTTTATCATAGTAGTATGAAAGCTAGTGAAAAAGCTGCATCTGTAAAAAATTTCAAATTGGGTAGATGTTCAGTACTATTATCAGCAAAGGCACTTGATGAAGGGCTTGATGTGCCAGATTGTGATGTCGGAATAATAGTAGCTGGAACCAGCACCAAAAGACAGACAATTCAAAGGGTTGGTCGAATCTTAAGAAAAGGAAAACAGACAGCGAAATTATATCAAATTTATGCAAAAAATACTAAAGATTCAGATTGGGTTAGGATGAGGTCGAAAGGGTTGAAAGGTTATGAAAAAGCAATTGATATATAGATAGTTATGATTATCTGTAAAATTGGCTTATTCTAATGGCGTATAGGTATATTTTATTGGTTTTTGAGTACCTATAGACCTTTATTATTATCTCAGCTAAAAACACATTTTTGGGGCTGCAGAAGTTTTATTTATAAAGAAAAACAGATATATAGTCTATAGACTATGCTTTAGTATATAAATAAAACTGTGTTTCTTACTCGAGACCGAAACATTTAAATAGTTAATTAATTTAATTATACATAGAATGAAAAATTCGGAGGAAACAAAAATGAAAAAAACTAATGAACAACTTTTAGCTGAAATGACTCAGCTTCGAACTGATGGTGTTAAACTATCATTTCGAATAGGTAGTACACAAGAAATTGTGTGGCAAAATTCTGACAATGCAGACAAATTAAAAGGTCTCAATAATTTGAGAGGAAAAGCATTACATATTATCAAGAGAGCAACTGAACAAGTCAACATGGTAAAACAGGTGGCTGGAATTGCTCCTGAAGTGGTTAATGAGCTAGTAGACATGACAGCTCATATTCCTCAACACAATGGTTATATTTCTCAAAGAATGTTAGGCACCACTGATGCAAAGTTAATGCAAGCAATGTATGAACAAAAAGACTTCGTTCTTATTATTGGTGAAACTGGCTGTGGAAAAACACACTTGGTTAGAGATACAGCATTCAAGAATAAGATACCTTACAAAAGGCTGAATCTAACTGGCTCTTCAACTCCTGATGATTTAGTAGGTCAATGGGTTCCTAATAATAATCCTGAAATTAATACAAAGTATATTTGGGCAGACGGATGGCTAACAAAGTTCATGAGGAATGGCGGATTGTTAGTACTTGATGAAGCTAACATGGCAACAGCAGATGTTCTTTCAGTACTTCACTCTGTGACTGATGATGAACAAACATTAGTAATTACTCAAAAAGATGGTGAGGTTGTAACTGCTCATCCAAACTTCTGGTTAGTACTCACAATGAATCCTGACTATGAAGGAACTAAGCCTTTGAATGTAGCTTTGAAAGATAGATTCAGAACACTTGTATTAGGGTATAACACAACAGTTGAAAAGAAGCTTGGTGTTACATCTGAGTTAGCAGATATGGCTCAAAAGCTTAGGGTATCAGATAAGATATATACTCCAGTGAGTACCCGAGACTTATTGAAGTATATAGTTGATTGTGTCAATTATAGTGAAAAGGTTGCAAAAGCATTCTTTGTGAACAACTTTGAACCTGATGAACAGCCTGTTGTTGATACGATGGTCGAGCTGATGGTAACACAGCAAAATCCAGAGGACAATACACCTCAGGAGGATAACTAAAATGTCTCTTGTATACAATGAAAACAAATTCAGTAATAGGAAGACTTCAAACTTTCAAGCTGAAAAAGAGTTTCTGAGAAGCTTTGATAATACCTTACAAGTTAAAAAGGAGATTGATGTTGATATTGTTAGTCATGGAATTGCTATGACAGACCGAAAAACCATCTATATGAATCTTGATAAAATGCGAAAATTATCAAATGATAATTATAGAGACTTCTTGGTTATGGTCAAAGCTTTTAACTACCATGAAATGTGCCATGTGTTATATACTAAGTATGGTAAAATTAACTGGCAAATCAAAGACCACATTAACATGTTAGAAGACCAGAGAATTGAAACGATGTTCTCAAAGAAGTATCCTAACAGTGCTTCTTTCTTTAAGCTATTAATTATCAAGTATCTAATGAAAGATGGTGATAGTGATAAATTATATCCTCTAGTATATGGTAGAAGATTAATTTTGAATGAACCAAAAATTATGGCTAAACTTAGAGTTCTTTTTATTAAAAAATATAATAAAGAAACTACTAAAAGGGTTGAAGAGATTATCGATACCTATTTGGTGACAACAGATGTTACAAAGCAGGAAGAACTGGCATGGTGTCTTAGAGATGCTCTTGGTGCAGATATACCTGACAATCAAACTGGTCAGCATATTGGACTAACACGAAATGTCCCTACTAAAGAAGAAAAGGATTTAGCAGAAGAGATTGAAGAAGATTTGAAAAACCAACCAATGCCTGAGCAGGAAGAAGAACAAGAAGAACAAGAAGAATCAGACAGCACAGTTGAAGATAGTGATAGTGAAGATAGTGATAGTGAAGATAGTGATAGTGAAGATAGTGATAGTGAAGATAGTGATAGTGAAGATAGTGATAGTGAAGATAGTGATAATACAAATACAGAAAAAGAATCTGAAAAGGAACTTGAAGATGAAAAGGAACTTGAAGATGAACTTGAAAAGGTAGTTGATAAACTTGAAGAAGATATTGACAGTGAAATTGAAAAACAAATGGAAGCTATGGACAGAAGAGATTTCGCAGAAGATATAACTGAAAATAGCGATTCACTTAGAAAATTCAATCCTAAAAAACACCATATAGCAACTAAAAAAAGACTGGCAAAGGAAATAACTAAGATAAGAACTGACTTGGGCAATAAAACCCTTGGTGGACAGAAGAGAGGAAAGATAGATGTCAGGAGAGCAATGAAAACTGATGATAGCCATACTCTTAATGATTTTAAAAGGTTTGTTCCTAGCGAATTAAACAGCACAAGGTTGGCAGCTTCAATATTAATAGATGCAAGTGGTAGCATGATGGACAAACAATATGAAACAGCAGTCAGTAGCGCATGGGCAATTGCTAATGCTCTTGAAGAAACAGACAGTGTTACAAAGGTGCTTGAGTTCAGTGAAGAATTCAGGATACTAAAGGACTTTGACCAAACTTGTGAACAAGCAGATTGGGGTAGAAAATACTATAATCGCACAGAACCAGCTGAAGCAATGCTTTGTAGTGAAGAATCACTAAGATTCATAAGTAAGAAGAAAGATATAAAGAACCAGTTGGTTATACTTATGACAGATGGAAGATTTCATGATACTGTTCGGACTGAAGCTGTTGCAAAAAGAATGAAGAACAAAGGTGTTTATGTTGCTGTTATTCAAGTAGGGGCTAATTTTATAAAAGCTACAAATCCAAGTTACAACAGAGTTATTAATGTTGATAGCTTTCAAGACTTGACAAAAACGATGATAAAAATAGTACAGGACATACAAAGAAAATCAGTTATAGCTGCAAGGACAGCACAACTGTAAATGACTGTAAAGGTTGGAGGAAAGAAAAATGAAATGTAGCTTATGTAGAAATGAAATTGAAGTCGTTGGTAGTTGGACAGAAGGGCATAATGCTCATCCATTAAATGATGGAAGATGCTGTAGTGATTGTAATGATACTAAGGTTATTCCAGAAAGGAATGCAAGAATCAGAGATGTACCTATTCAAAGAAATTGTAAGAACTGTAATAAACCTTATATGACTAGCGACCATGATATGTGTCCTGAGTGCAGAGAACATTATGATGCTGGAGATAGAAGTTGGTTCAATGAAGAATTCATTAGAGGTATGCCAAATGAATAAAAGAGATTGTGACCAAACAAGATGTGCATTCCATAAAACAAATGGGGCTTCAGCTTTATGCCCTATTTGTAATGAATGTGGAAGTCAAAGTAATACCATAGATGAAGATTGTGTTAATTGTTGGAACTGTTTAAAAGATGAGGGATATATTAGAAGTGGTATTCCAAAAGGGGTTAAACAAACACAGTCTCAAAGAGATAAAATTACCCTAAAGGTGATAAGATGAAGCGAACTGATTATATATCTTGGGACGACTACTTTATGGGAATAGCTTTGCTCTCAGCCAAAAGGAGCAAAGACCCTTCAACCCAAGTAGGAGCATGTATAGTGGGCAAAGACAAGCGAATAATTGGGATAGGGTATAATGGGTTCCCAAACAAATGTAGTGATGACAAGCTTCCATGGGCTCGAGAGGGTATTCCGTTGAACACTAAGTATATTTATGTTTGCCATGCTGAACTTAATGCTATTATGAATAGTAATATCAACTTGGATGATAGTTCAATTTATACCTACTTATATCCATGCAATGAATGTGCAAAAGCGATTATTCAATCAGGTATTAAAGAAGTCATTTATTTATCAGATAAATATGCAGAACTTGATGAATATAAAGCATCAAAGATAATGCTTAATTTTGCAGGAATAAAACAAAGACAATTCAAAACAAAACTAAAAAAACTTGAATTAAGGTTTTGAGGACAAGATGATTAAACTGACAGAAGAGCAAAAGGCAAGAATTAAAAGTGGAGAACTTTCAATAAAAGAAGTTGTAGACCAAGCACAAGTAGTGGAAAACCCAAAGACAAAAACACAAAGTGTAACTAAGGTATTGATAACAGAACGAAAAGAAAAGATTTTAGAATATGATATGATAAAAGAAAGATACAGAGAACTTATAGCATCAATAATAGCAATAAGAACTCACAAGGAGGACATTAGACAAAAAATTAAAAACCTATCTGATAAAATAAAAGAGATTAGGAAGGATAAAAATGAGCAATAAAGAAATAAAAGAAGCACAAGAAATTGTGAATCAATTAAGGAACCCAAAAGTACTTACAAGAGTTATTGAAATGATGAAAATTTCAGACCCTTTAGGAATCTTACAGATTCATGCAATGGTATCAGGTAGGCGAAAATATTAGGTAAGAAAAAAATGGATGAAGAAGATAAAAGAATTTCAAAGAGAAAACTTTTTGCAAAGATAAAAAGTATGAAAAGAATTATTACAGTTACTTATGATACAATGGATATAGATAAAACAAGAAGAGTATTGAAAGAATTAGAAAATACTATGAATGTTATAGTGGAGGAAAAGAAGAATGAAGGAAGTACATTTTGAAATAAGGGAATATATTAGAGAGGAAATGAAAACACAAAGAAATCAAATTGAGAAAGAGTTAGAAGAAGTATATCGTAATCCAAAATTTATTTCAGGTTTAAAATTAGATTTAATTGCAGTAATCGAAAGTGAGGTTGATACTAAACTTAAAAATAAAGATTTAAAAAAAGTAGTTGGGGAAGTTATTGAAATAAAATTAGAAGAATTAGAATTTAATTTATTACTAGAAAAAATAATAAGAAAAATTTTAAATCGTATGAATAATTTGTTTAAAGAAGAATATAAAGTTGCAAAAAAATTATGTTTATCTATTGATACAGAGATTAAACATACTTTAAGAGATTTACCTATAAGTTACAGTACTGAAGAAATAATTAAGAAAAAGATAGATTGTTTTTTTGAGGATATTAAAGGAACATTGATTAAAGATGAAAATAAATTATTGATTGAAAATAAGAAAAATAAAATAATCGGAAATGTCCAGGGGTTTGAAAATGAAGTTTAGAGCAATGATTAGTTCACCAGAAGTTAATGGGGAGAGAGAATATAAAGATAAAAATAAATTCCTTAAAACATTAGGAAGTATTTTAGATGATTTAAAGTTTGCTGAAAAATGTTTTATTACTTTGATTAAAGAAGAGACTGGAAAAAAGGTTTTGATTAATAATAAAAAAGAAACTTGGATAGTTCCTGAGAAAATACCCACAAAGATACACCGAAATAGAAGTCATTCAAGAGTTAGAGCAAAAGATATGGATACAATTAAAAAAGAAATTGAAGAAGTAATAAAAAATAAAACTGAAGAAAAGAAAGGTAAAAAATATGTTTGGATTTCAACTAAAGAACTTGCAAAAGAAACAGGTTTTGCATTGAAGACATTATCAAATCATATGATGGTGCTGAGAGGTGTAAGAGATAAAAAATGGAAGAGTAACCACATCCATACAAAAAAGATTAAAGGTGGAGCTTATATGTATAGATTTAAGAAAATCGGAGGAAATAAAAAATGAGATGTAGTATATGTGGGGAGGAAATAGATATAGTGGCAACATGGACTCAAGGGCATAATGCCGAGCCTATTAATGCAGGGCGGTGTTGTAGTCAGTGTAATGATACAAAAGTGATTCCAGAAAGAATCCGGAGGAAATAAAAAATGAAAGTATTTATGAAAGATGGGAAAGAGATTGAATGTAGTTTTGATGAATTTGAAAAATTGGTGAAAATGGGATATGTAGAAATAGATAAACCAGACCCAAATAAAGTAAATGCTATTGTGGTAAAATCAATAAAAAAAGAAAGAATTGATTGGAGAGCACGAATAGACAAAATAGTTGAAATTATAAAAGTAAAACCAGGCATTACTATCACCCAATTGCAAAAAGATATTGGACTTATTCCTTCAGGTGGTTATAATAAAGTTATAACTGATAAACTTGAACAAAGAGATAATGTTATTCTTACCAATAATGGGTTTGGTAATATTAGGAGAGTCTGGTATGATTCAGAAACCTTGTCTTCAAATTATAAACCTACTAAAAAAATAAATAATATTAGTAAAACTTGGTTTTGGGTGAAAGTTAGGGAGATGATTGTTGAATCAGGTACAACTGGAATGAAACTTAATGAAGTTTTTAGTAAATTGGGTGTCCCGTATAGTACAGGGATGGAAAGAGTGAAACATCAATTAAAAACCACTAAAAAAATAGTAAAAAAAGGTAGTAGATGGTTTAATAAAGAATGTGTTTTGATTAATTCAGGAGTTGCAATGGGTTTTCCGATAGCACCCAAGCCTATAAAATCTAAAAAGATTAGAAGAAAAGATAGACCTGAACTAACTAAGTGGAGAAAGACAAGAGGGAGTTTTATTTGTACAAGAACTAATGAGTTATCAAAAAGTAAAAATATTTCTAAAAAAGAAGCGATGGTTATTGCATCTCAAGAATGGAAAGATAACCCTATTCTTACTCTTGAACCTGTTAAAAAGAAGGAATATAAAGGGTTGAAAGAAAAAAGTAAATATGAAATTGACAGGGATATTAAGAAGGATAGGTTTGATAAGGCGTGTAGGATTAGAGAAAAGCATGGTTATTCCTTAGAATATGCTCTTACTCTTGTAGACCAAGAACGAGAATCTAAAAAAGAAATTAGACCTACGAAGAATAAAGAGTATCAATATAATTTTCCAAGTATCCCTCCTATGCCTGAAGAAGCAACAGCTAGACTTAAACAAATGATAAAGAATAGGATACAATACAATAATAGTAAAATTACATTCTTTGATGTTCAATCAATTTGTGAAAGTTATTGTGGTGAGTGGGACAACAATATGTGGGAAAGATTTATTTTAAACTTTTGTGCGATAGAAACACAAAATAAAATATTTAGTTATTTTAACATAAAAGGAAAATTTAAGATTGTTGAGTCTGGTAACAACAACTACAAAAAGCATATTATATTTAGGAAAGGGGTGATATAAATGATAATACCAATCAAATGTACAAGATGTGCAGGAGTGGGAATGATTCCTCTTCCAGAAGGGCAATTAGAAGAGTGTGAACGCTGTGCAGGAGAAGGAATAATAAAAATTGAAGGTATAGGTGTATCTCAAGATAAAGT
>Ga0164313_10001358_pt1 | contig 21577 bp, 16 predicted proteins | sample GuaBasSedimGuay4_FD_113735 | JGI IMG/M metagenome (GOLD analysis project Ga0164313, IMG submission 113735) | Subseafloor sediment microbial communities from Guaymas Basin, Gulf of California, Mexico - Guay4, Core 4569-4, 0-3 cm | ecosystem: Environmental > Aquatic > Marine > Hydrothermal vents... | reverse complement strand
CGCCTTTTTGATCATCTTCAGGCTGCTTGTTAATATATTTTCCGGCCTGAACTTATCGCTCCCGCCATTATTTTCACTTCAACCTCTTTTCGCTGAATTTTGGCTTTCAGCGAGAATTGCTGAGCCCCAAAGGAAGGGGTTGACGAAAGCGGCCCGCTTCGTCTATACTAATATATCCATCACACCTGACATCCACACACAATGGACCTGACCGGCTTGTCTTAATCCGGACCTGAGTTGTGCTGCTATCTGAATGACTGTCTCGTTCTTCTTTGTTCCATCAAACCGTAAAGATCATAACAACCGGATAAGGAGGGAAAACCATGGAAAATCAAATCATTAATTACGAAACCATGCTCAGGGTCGCCAATTCCATCTCTCACTCCAAGGACCCGGAAGAAGTTGCTTTAATGACGGTGGACAGCATTAAAACAGCGCTGAATGCCAAAGGCTGTGCTTTGTTTCTGTTCAATCGTAAAACGGATGAACTGGAGTTGGCCACTTCCTTCGGGCTCAGTGATGAGTACATCAACAAAGGCCCCGTGAGCGCCTTGCGCTCCATCGCCCAATCGTTGGAGGACGGGCCGGTGGCCATTTACGATGTTACCGATGACCCTAGAATCCAGTACCCCCGGGAAGCCCAGAAAGAAGGAATCTCTTCTCTCCTTTCGGTCCCCATCGTTGTCGGCGGTAATTTTATAGGAGCTGTGCGCGTTTATACATCAGAGCCCTGGGAGTTCACCATGAACGACGTAAACTTTGTCCAGGCGCTGGCCCAGATTGCCGGAGGGGCCATCAACATGGCCCGGTATGTAAAAGGGCTGAAAAGCAGCATTGAAGTTCTGAAAACAATGAAGGAAGTTCAAACGCACCAACCGGCGAAATAGAGGCTTTATTCCAGTATTAAAAACCTGGTCCTTGGGCCAGGTCAGAGCCCTTAGGCTCTGCCAATACTGGAGAAGATAAAATTCAAAGCACAAATATCTAAACCCTAAACAATATCAAATGACCTAAATTCAAATCATCTAAACGAGGTTGCCGAGACTCATGCCAAGGGCTCATGTTTGGAGCATTTGAGCTTTTGATATTTGGATTTGTTTAGAATTTTGATATTCGGATTTAAAAAAGAAAGATTAGATTGCTTTCTTCCAAGATTGGGACTATTATCGGTCATCAACCAAGTTCTGGGTAATCCACAGGACGGTTTCTTTCTGGCTGTCACTTAACACGGTATTCTTAACAAAAAAAAGGCATCCCTTCAGAATTTGTGGGGGAGCCTTTTTATTTAGGCTGCCTGAATACGAGGAAAGGAAAACTTAAATATGGACGGTCAAATTAAATCCTACAGCGAAAAGAAAGGCTATGGCTTTATTGATACTGAAGAGCATGGCGTTGTTTTTGTACATAAATCGGGCATCAAAGACTTTGGACATTTCGGCTTGCAAAAGGGTGATCTTGTGTCGTTTGAATTAAAAGACACCGCTAAAGGCAAACAAGCCATAAATTTATATCCCGCCAAATAGGTGTATGAAGCATGCCCCTTAATTCCAAGGGAATTTAAGAATAATGGAGGAGATGAAAATGAATAAAGGTGATTTGATCAATGCAGTGGCCAATGTAGTATCTTCAAAAAAGGAAGCCCAGGCTGCAGTAGATTGTGTTTTATCCACAATTATAGCATCTTTGGAAAAGAATGAAGCCGTTCAGCTTATCGGTTTCGGGACGTTTAAGGTTAATAAAAGAAAAGCCCGGGAAGGCAGGAATCCACAAACCGGAGAGACCATGAAAATCGAGGAAAAAATGGTTCCAAAGTTCACTGCGGGAAAAGCCATGAAGGATGCTGTAAACTGATACACCTTCAGCGTTAATACGTGCGCCGGCATCAGCGCCGAAATTCAATTGGTATACAAAAGGGCACTTCATCGAAATCGATGCGTGCCCTTTTTTAGACATAAAAATTTGTCCCAGAAGGAGAGACCATGGATTTGAAGAATCTGCGCATCAACGGAAAAAGGCTCCAGGGTTCACTGGAAGCGATGGCCGAAATCGGTGCCACCCCGGGAGGCGGCGTACAGCGGCTCACCCTGACAGATGAAGACAAGCAGGCCCGGGATCTTTTCGTCCAGTGGCTCGAGGCGCTCGATCTCGAAATCACAATAGACGAAATGGGCAACATCTTCGGCCGACGCCCAGGCAAAAACAACGACCTGCCCCCGGTCATGAGCGGGTCGCATATCGATTCGCAGCCCAAGGGCGGACGCTTTGACGGCATCCTGGGCGTCATGGGCCCACTCGAGGCCCTACGGACCATCCACGAAAACAACATCGAAACCGAGCGTCCCATTGTGATCGTAGACTGGACCAATGAAGAGGGCAGCCGCTTTGCACCCGCCATGGTCTCCTCCGGGGTCTGGTCCGGCGCTCTGGATCGGGACTATGTCTACGGCAGGACCGACATCAACGGGCTTACCTTTGTGGATGAACTGGAACGAATTGGATACAGGGGCGAGGCACCCGCAAAAAAATGGCCGGTTCACGCCTACTACGAATACCACATCGAGCAGGGCCCCATGCTGGAAAGGGAAAGCCGGACCATCGGTGCCCCCAAGGGCATACTGTGCCTGCACTGGTATGACATCTATCTCGAAGGCGAAGCCAACCAGGTGGGACCGACGCCCATGGAGGGACGCCACGACGCCCTTTGCGCCGCAGCTGAAATGATCCTGAAGGTCAATCAGCTCCCCGAAAAAATGGGCGGTAACATGGTTGCCACCGTAGGAGAAATCCAGAACTATCCCAACTCCAGAAATATCATCCCCGACAAGGTTCATTTCACGGTGGATATCCGCTCCTGGGATGACGACCACGCCATAAAAGCCTGGGAGGAGGTAAAGGCAGAATTCGAAGCTATCGCTAAAAGGAGAGGATGCCCCATCAACATTGAAGAAACCTGGCGTGTTGAGCATTCGCCCTTTGATGAAAAACTGGTCCAGCGTGTTCTCAAAACGGCGGACACGCTCAATTACTCCGCACTTCACATGGTCAGCGGGGCCGGCCACGATGCCAGCTACATGAATCAGATTGCCCCCACGGCCATGATTTTTGTGCCCAGCATCGGTGGCAGGAGCCACGTGGAAGTCGAGAAAACCACCTGGGAGGACTGTGAAGCCGGCGGCAACGTGCTGCTGCACTGTATGCTCCAGTCCGCCAACGAAATCTAAAAGGAGAACCGGATGAATATCCAGAAACTGCTGGCGGATCGAACCCGAAAGATGAGCGTCAACACCATCCGTGAAATATTAAAGGTTGTTTCCCAACCGGGCATGGTATCCCTTGCCGGGGGTATCCCCGCACCCGAGAGCTTTCCCATCGACATACTGAAGATCCTGACCCAAAAAGTACTTGAAAAATACGGGCCGTCCGCCCTCCAGTACGACCCAACCGAGGGTTTTTCACCACTGCGCGAGGCGCTTCCGGGCTACCTGGCGGCCAAAAGAGGCATCCAGGCCAAACCGGAAGATATTCTGATCGCCAGCGGTTCCCAGGGCGTGCTGGATGCCGCCGGAAAAATCTTCATCTCCAGGAACGACCCGATTGCCGTTGAAGCGCCCACCTATCTCGGCGCCCTCCAGGCTTTCGACCCCTACGAACCCCGCTACGTTACCCTGGTGTCGGATGCGTACGGCCTTGTCCCGGAGTCTCTCGAGGAAGTGCTTGCCCGGGAACCGATAAAATTCATCTACCTGGTGCCCACATTTCAAAACCCCACGGGAAGAACCATTCCCCTGGAACGCCGCCGGCATATCGCCGACATCATTCAAACCCATGACGCCCTGCTCATCGAGGACGACCCTTACGGTGATCTGAGGTATTCGGGACAGACCCTCCCACCCATCAAGACACTGGCGCCCGAGCATGTCATTTATGTCAGCACGCTCTCCAAGGTGTTTGCCCCCGGGCTCAGGATCGGGTACTACCTCGCACCGGGAAAAATCAGGGACTGGCTGGTCATGGTCAAGCAGGGGGTGGATCTCCACACCAGCACCTTCAACCAGGCACTGGCGGCCGAATACATTCAGGGCGGGTATCTCGAAGAGCACCTGCCGCACATCATCGAACTGTACAAACCGAGAAAAGACGCCATGCTGGGGGCACTGCAGTGCTATTTCCCGGAGGGGTTCACCTGGTCAAAACCCGAAGGCGGCATGTTCGTGTGGGTCGAAGGCCCGGACAACTATGACATGCAGGCACTCTATTATCGATGTGTGCAGCAGAATGTGGCCTTTGTACCGGGCAAATTTTTCTATTCCGACCCTGAAGTCGGGAATCACACCATGCGCCTCAATTTCACCATGGCCGATGAGGCCACAATTGATGGTGCCGTAAAGAAACTGGCAGAGATTATTGCAGCACCCCACGTGTGAAGACTGTTGCTTCATCACGAAAAAGATTTATTTCGTGCTATTTTAAATAAAATATCGGTTTGATTCTCTTTGCTCTGGCGGTGGCCCTGCAGAAGTTTCACATGCCCGCCACGTATCAGCCGGGTTGATGAAGTAATGGCCGGTCAGACCAGGCCGATGAAATCGGCCTCCAGGCGGGACTGAAATTTTTCCACGCGGGTGAAGATCTCTTTGAGCATCTTCTGCTCGATGCGGGTCAGTTTCTTGGGATTGATGTAGTTGTCCGGCTGGCCGTTTTCATCCATAATCGCCGTGACCTGGCGGACGAAACGGGTCTGCAGGAGAAAACTGTAGGCTTTTTCGAGTTCTTCGTATTGCTGCTGCTGTAAAACCTGCTTGATGCGCAGCTGCTTCAGGCGTTCGAGGGTGTTGGTCTCCTCGATTTTGTTTTTCAAGGCGTAGATCCGGGCGAAATCAACGATGGGGGTCATGGCGCTCTTGATGTCAAACGTGTCCTTGTGCTCCCCCTTTGACTCCACCACAAAGTTTCTGAAAAAACCGATGGGGGGCCTGAAGTACATGGCATTCTCGGTTAAATGCCTGAAAAATCCCGGCCAACCGCCCAGGGCGGCAAAGAGATGCTGCCGGAGCCTGTCGATCAGTGCCATGTCGCCGTAACCGCCCCTGAAATCAAAAAAAATGCTCGCCTGCAGCAGGTCTTTGCCTTCGGCGGCATGGATCCACTCTGAGAAATAGGCTTTCCACCGGGACAACGGCTGGCACCATTTCGGGTTTTTGGCCATCACCCCGCCGGTGCAGAACGCATAGCCGGCTTTGTCCAGCAGACCGCAGATCTTTTCACCAAAGTTCAGAAAATATGTCATGACCTTTTCCTTTTCGCTCTTGGGCACGTCTTCAAAGATGATGGCGTTGTCCTGATCGGTTTTGAGCGTCTGTTCGTTGCGGCCCTCACTCCCCAGAATCATGAACACGAACTTTACCGGCGGGGGCCCCAGCTCCGCGAGGGTAAACTCGATCAGTTTCTTCAGGATGGTGTCGGATACGGTGGTGATGAAACGGGTCAGGTTCCTGGCCTGGACGCCACTGGTGATCAGGCTCCGGATCTGCCTGGGCAGCTTGTTGTGACGGTCGATGATCTCTTCCAGGCTGTCGGCGTCGGCCAGTTCCCGCAGCAGAAACACAGGCGACTGACCCTGAGCAGTCAGAATGTCCCGGTTGGAGATGATGCCCACGATTTCATCATCACTGCCCATGACAGCCAGGTGGCGGATGTTCTCTTTCATCATCACCATCAGGGCTTTGAAAATCAGCGTCTGGCTCGAAACGGTTTGAACCGCGGTGGTCATGACTTCAGACACCGGGTGGTCGACGTCCCAGGCATAGACAACCACCTTGCGGGTCAGGTCTTTATCGGTAAGCACGCCCACACACTTTCCATCATTATCTTTGATGAACAGGGAGCTGATCTTATATTCCACCATCAGGTTGGCGGCATCGCGGATGGACAAATCAACAAGCCCGAATATGGGTTTTCTGGTGCAAAGGTTGGAAATGGGCTGGTTGAAAAACTGGAGCCCCTCTTCGCCGGACCGGGCGGTTTTGGCAATGATGGTGGCATATGATTTTTCAAGCATGCGTTTGCCAAAAATGTCGGTAAAAAATTCGGAAAAAACCGGAAACCGCCGGCAGATATCCAGAAACACATCTTTGGGCAGGAGGTAGAAATAGGAGGTTTCCTTTACCTGAAGCGTCCGTACCGAAACACCGTCGTTCACAAGAATCGAGATCCCGCCGTAGCTGTCACCCTCCCCCAGCACCGAGTGCATGGTTTTCTTGCCGGCTTCCTCGTAATACCGGTCGGCCGAGCCCTTGTGGAGGATGTACAAATGCCCTATGCGCGTTCTTCTCTGAACAAACAGAACCGTGTTCTTGGGATACTGGACCACGGAAAGCTTGGCCGTGATCTTAACCAGTTCCTCTTCAGGCAGAAATGAAAAAGGATCGACGCCTGCCAGGAAAACGCTCAGCTGACCGGTTTCGATCAGAGAGGTAATGGACGCGTCGATAATATTCTTGCTGAAATTTTCCAGAAAATATTCGTAAAAAGCTTTGTTCCGGCGGCACAGGTCCTGGAAGGTTTCTCTGGGAATCTCGTAGCCGCTGCAGTCTTCATCCACAATGACGGTTCGGAGGGAGATGCCGCCGTTCATCATGATGCTGATGCCGCCGAACACTTCTCCGGCCGTGATCAGGCCCGAATGCATCCTTGTTCCCTTTTTATCGTCCAATAGTTCGAGAACCCCGGCTGTAACCACGTAGATGCTGTCGACAATGGTCTTGTCCTGTTCGGCAAACACGGCCCCTTTGCTGTAGTGCTCCACGGTTGCGACTTCCGCGACACGCCTGATTTCCTCCTCCTGCAATAAGGAAAAATGTGGCATTTTGGACAGGTACTTATAAATATCTGAACACATAAATCACCATGTTTGTTCCCTTTAATTGTACCACTACCGATCGGGAGACAGTTCTACATTATTTCGGATATTTCTTCCTTCAGCAGACAACAGGCAATTTTGAACTTCGGCCTGCCATCCCCGTGATAGGCGATGTTGCCCGGCTGGATCATTTTGTTCATCACGCACCCCTCGGGAATGTCGAGCTGAAAGAGATCGGTTTCATTGATCGGCGGCATTTTTTTCAAAATGTCGTTTTCAAAAACCAGGCCGTGCATGGGAAAATCTTCACACAAAGGGCAGCGGTACACCCTGCCGTTAGGAAAAATGAAATAGTTCTCTGCCACCACCCCGGCACATTCGAACGCTTCTTCCGGACCCAGATACACCTTGGGATACGTTACCGTAATGCCAAAATCCGCGATCTTCTGTGCCACTGCCGGTATGACATCCAGCCAGTCCCTGCCCGCGACCTGTTGCACACGGCTTTTCCCGGCGTCGTGTTTAAAAGCCGAAGCGTTGCCCCTGAGGCCAATCACCTGGATGAAAAACCGATCGACGGCAAGCGCCTTCAGAAGCGGCACCATGCCCTGCAGCCCCTGAAGATTACCACTGCTGACAGTATAGATGAGGCTGGTATTAAAACCCTTTTGCTTGGCGGCCTTGATGCCGGCCACACATGTGTCAAAAGAACCCCTGCCGCGTATTGGATCATTCTCATCCGGCGTAGGTCCGTCCAGGCTGAAGCTGAAAAAATCCACATCTCCCGGTTCGACCTTCTCTAAAATATCGTTGAACAGGTATCCATTCGTGTCGATGGTAATGGAGGTACAACCCTTACTTCTGGCTGTCTTGACGATCCGGGGAAGATCCGGGTGAAGTGTAGGTTCACCACCCAGGAGAATAAGATTGGAATCTGCACCGCTTCCCGTGAAAACCTGCAGCCAGGCAGACACGGTTGCAAGCGGCAACGTGCTGCTGCCGTGCTGAGCCTTGTTGATGTAGCAATGTCCGCACTTCAGGTTGCAGTGGGTGAGTATATGAAAAAATATATTTTTAGATCGTTTTGAAAAAGAAACGGTCCGTTTCATCTGAACTTTTCTATGGGCTTGCGGATGGCCTTCTTGGCTTTGATGAGTTCTTCATTGGTCAGACGCAGACGTGCGGTCATATACTCGGCAAATATGCGGTAGAGCAGCAGCAGAAAATCCAGCTTCTCATCTTTGTCGCCATCGGCGGCAATGCGGTCGTGTGCGGATGTATCGACGGCTAGGCACACAGTCTGGCCTTCCGCATACACCGAAGCGGACCGGCTTTGCTCGTCGATGATCCTCATTTCACCAAAAATTTCACCCTGTCTCTCGATGGTGCTGATGGTGACGCCTTCCTTGGCCACTCTGATTTTTCCTGAGAGCAGAAAATAGAGCCAGGGATCGTAGTCTCCCTCGGTAATGATAGTTTCTCCATCTTCATACTGCCTGATTTTACTCAACCGAAGCAATTTGCTCAGGTTCTTGGTTTCAAAGTTTTTCAGAGCGGATATGGTCAGAAGTTTTTGTATATTCTCGATATTTTGCTTTAGATATTTTGACTCTATCATTTTTTCCTCCATCGCGGCCAAAAGCTATTCATTAGAAATGGGAAGTTGCTTTTCTAAATGAAAATTTACTGATATTCTAAGCTTTAAACCAGAAAAGGCAAGAAAATAATACTCAAGCTGACTCGAGACAATCCTTTGTGAGGTTGTCGTCGAATGTTACCGGATAGCACCCGTCGAAACATGCCTTGCAAAAATATTTTTCCGGCGATTCAACGCCGGTGGATTCCAGCAGGCCGTCAAGGCTGAGATATCTGAGGGAGTCCAGATCGAGAATGTCGGTCAATTCCTTGAGGCTGTAATTGGCGGCAATCAGCTCACCCCTCGTGGAAAAGTCAATGCCGTAATGGCAGGGATGACGGTGGGGGGGGCCGCTGACGCGCATGTGCACCTTCTTTACCCCGAGCTCCCGAAGTGCTTTGACCCTGGTTTTGACCGTCGTTCCTCGAATAATGGAATCCTCAATGATAACAATATCTTTTCCCTTGAGCAACTCCTTTACGGGATTCAGTTTGATCCGCACCCCAAAATCCCGCATGCTCTGGGTCGGTTGTATGAAAGTTCTGCCCACGTAGTGATTTCGAATCATTCCCATTTCAAACGGTAGACCGGAAGCCTCGGCATACCCGAGGGCCGCATAGGTGCCCGAGTCCGGAAAAGGCATGACCAGATCCGCTTCTACGTGAGACTCCTCCGCCAACCGTCGGCCGTGCGCTTTTCTGATCTGATAAACATTTTTCCCGTAAAATGTGCTGTCCGGTCGCGCAAAATAGATAAACTCGAAAATGCAGAAGGAACGATCCGCCGGGGCTTTCACATGCAGGCTTTTAATTTTGCTGCCGTTGATGATGACGATCTCCCCGGGGTCAAGCTCGCGGATGAATTCAGCCTGGACCAGGTCCAGAGCACAGGTTTCAGATGCAAGGACATAACTGCCGTTCAGACGGCCCAGGCACAAGGGACGAAAACCGTTGGGATCTTTGATGCCGATGATCTCGCCCTTTCCGGTGAGCATGGTAAAGGAAAATGCGCCTTTCATGCGCGACACGGTTGCAATCAGGGAAGATTCAAACCCCAGGTGCAAATTTTTTACAAAAAGATGCAGGAGTATTTCGCTGTCCATGGTCGTCTGGAAGATCGACCCGGCTTCTTCTAATTCTCTTTTCAGCTCATAGGCGTTGACGATGTTGCCGTTGTGGGCCACGGCGTACGATTTCTTGCGGTGGCGCACGACAAACGGCTGGGCATTGGTCAGGATCGAACTGCCCGTGGTCGAATAGCGCACATGGCCGATGGCGCATCGCCCATCTAAAAGCTCCAGGTGCAAGGGGTCGAATACGTCGGGAACCAGCCCCATGCCCTTGTGCGAAACGATGCTGTCCTCTTTTACAACAGCGATCCCGCAGCTCTCCTGCCCTCTGTGCTGAAGTGCATACAGGCCGAAGTAGGTCATTTTAGCGGCTTCCGGATGATCGGAAATAGCAAAAATCCCGCATGCTTCACGGGGTTTGTCATTTTCAAAATTCATTTAAACACCTTCTCTAAAATACTATGTATTAACGGTGGTAGGCCTGGATCGTTTTTACAGACAGCTCTTTGTCTCTCAGTGCCGTCACCCCTCTGCACATAGCCTTGGCGCCTGAAATGGTTGTGGCATACGGAATGTTGAACTTCAAAGCGGAGCGCCTGATGGTATATCCATCCCTCTTGGACGTATCCCCTGCCCCGGTATTGATGATAAACTGAATTTTTCCATTTTTGATGGCATCCACAGCATTGGGGCGCCCCATGGACACCTTGGTCACGCTTTGGTTGGGAATGCCGTTTTCACTCAAAAAGGCTGAAGTCCCGCTGGTTGACATAATGCTGAAACCGATTTTGTTGAATTGGGATGCCACCGACAGCACTGCCGCCTTGTCACTGTCTTTCACGCTGATAAAAACCGTCCCCCGGGTGGGAAGTTTCATGCCCGCGCCGAGCTGGGCCTTGGCGTAGGCACCGCCAAAATGGGAGTCAATGCCCATGACTTCGCCGGTGGATTTCATTTCAGGCCCCAAAAGCGTGTCCACACCCGGAAACCTGTCGAAAGGCAGTACCGCTTCCTTGATCGAAATGTATTCCGGAATGACCTCTGCGACCATCCCCAACGCTTCGAGTGTCTGACCCAGCATGACCTTGGTCGCAATTTTCGCCAGGGGGATGCCGGTTGCCTTGCTCACAAATGGTATGGTTCGCGAGGCCCTCGGGTTGACCTCGATCACGAAAAGACGATTGTCCTTGATGGCATACTGGACGTTCATCAGTCCGACCACATTTAGCTCATGGGCCATGGCCTTGGTGGCAACGGAAATCTCTTCCAGCATGGCCGGCTCCAGCGTGTAGGGCGGCAGCACGCAGGCGGAATCTCCGGAATGTACGCCGGCAGCCTCGATATGCTCCATGATGCCACCGATAACGGCTGTATTCCCGTCCGAAATCGCATCCACATCCATTTCGATGGCGTCCTCTAAAAACTTGTCGATGAGAACAGGGTGACCGGGGGATGCCAGGATGGCCAGCCGGGCAAAATTTTCCAGATCCGGTCTATTGTAGACGATCCGCATCGCCCGTCCTCCGAGAACGTAAGAAGGCCTGACAACCACCGGGTAGCCGATGGAATCGGCAATGGACGTTGCCTCCTCGATGGACATTGCCGTGCCGTTAGCCGGTTGAACCAGCCCGAGTTTGTTCAGCATGACCTGGAACAGTTCACGGTCCTCCGCCCGGTCGATACTTTCCGGCTGGGTTCCCAGGATGGGCACCCCGGCTGCATGCAGCGATTCGGAAAGATTGAGGGGCGTCTGGCCACCGAACTGAACAATAACCCCCAGGGGTTTTTCAGTCTCTGCGATGTGGAGCACATCCTCTTTTGTCAACGGTTCAAAGTAGAGTTTGTCCGATGTATCGTAATCCGTACTGACGGTTTCCGGATTGCTGTTCACCATGATGCTCTCCACGCCTTCCTCACGGAGTGCGAAGGAAGCGTGCACGCAGCAGTAGTCAAATTCGATACCTTGTCCGATCCGGTTCGGGCCGCCGCCCAAAATGATCACTTTTTTTCTGTCGGACACCCTGGCTTCGCATTCACTTTCATAGGTCGAATAGTAATAGGGTGTGGCCGCTTTGAACTCGGCGGCACAGGTATCAACCAGTTTGTACACCGGTCTTATACCCATCTGTTTGCGGCAGAATGCGATCCGATCCTCATCCACCCCGCAAAGATGGGCCAGCTGCATATCGGAAAACCCCCATGCCTTGGCCTTTTTCAGCAGTGAATATCCCGGGTCGGCTTCAGGGTCGGCGGGCATGGGGTCACGGGCCAGTCCCCGGATCAGTTCGGCATCCCGAATCAGCCGGTCTTCCATGTCCACGATCTGTTTGAGCTGATAGATAAACCAGGGATCGATCTTGGTCAGATCGTAAATCTTCTCGACGGTCAGACCGGCCTGAAGGGCCAGCCTGAGATAAAAAATACGTTTTGAGTTGGGTCTGGCCAGTTGCTGCTCGATTTCCGTTATCGTCGGTTTTTGGCCGTCATTCTCGAGAAAATCCTTCCCGTCTGCACCGAGGCCGTGTCGGCCGATCTCAAGAGAACGCAATCCTTTTTGCAGCGCTTCTTTGAATGTCCTGCCGATGGCCATGGTCTCACCGACCGACTTCATGGCCGTGGTCAGAAAATCTTCGGTTTCCGGAAATTTTTCAAAAGTCCAGCGGGGAATTTTCACCACACAGTAGTCCAGGGTCGGCTCGAACGAGGCCAGTGTTTCCCCGGTGATATCGTTGGGGATCTCATCCAGCGTGTATCCTACCGCCAGTTTTGCCGCAATTTTGGCAATGGGAAAACCGGTGGCCTTGGAAGCCAGTGCAGAGCTGCGGGAAACCCGCGGGTTCATTTCCACCACCACCATCTCACCGTCCTCGGGGTTGATGGCAAATTGAACATTGGAACCGCCTGTGTCGACGCCGATCTCGCGCATGATGGCAATAGAAGCGTCCCGCATCACCTGGTATTCCTTGTCGCTCAAGGTCTGGGCCGGGGCCACGGTGATGCTGTCGCCGGTATGTATCCCCATGGGGTCCAGGTTTTCAATGGAACAGATAATGACCACGTTGTCATTGTTGTCCCGCATGACCTCGAGTTCGTATTCTTTCCAACCCAGGACGGATTCCTCCAACATCACCTGCCCGATCAGGCTTGCATCCATGCCGGCACGCGCCATGGTTTCCAGATCATCGGCATTGTAGGCCACCCCCCCGCCGGTGCCGCCGAGGGTAAAACTGGGCCGAATGATAATGGGAAAACCGATATCCACGGCGATCTGCCGTGCCTGGTCCATGTCTGTCGCGATGCCGCTCCTGGGAATACGCAGGCCGATGCGCTCCATGGCTTTGCGAAATCGGTCGCGGTCTTCGGCCTTGTTGATGGAGCCCAGGGACGCCCCGATCATTTCCACATTGTATTTTTCGAGAACCCCTGTTTTGGCCACTTCCACGGCGGTGTTGAGGCCGGTCTGCCCCCCCAGGGTCGGCAGCAGTGCATCCGGCCGTTCCTGTTCGATAATTTTTACGACGGTTTCGGGCACGACTGGCTCGATATAGGTACTGTCCGCCGTCTCGGGGTCGGTCATGATGGTGGCGGGATTGCTGTTCACGAGGATGACCTCGTATCCCTCTTCTTTCAAAGCCTTGCAGGCCTGGGTACCGGAATAATCAAACTCGCAGGCCTGGCTGATAATGATGGGACCGGCACCGATGATAAGCACTTTTTTTATGTCTGTTCGTTTGGGCATTTTTTCGTTTCAGGTTTTAGGTAATGCGTGTTAGGCCATTATATTGCTCCGGCAATTAAATACGTTAACGCCGTCATTCCCGCGAAGGCGGGGCACGAAGTGAAGCTTTAGCGCTATCCAGGATAATACTGGATGCCGGAACAAGTCCGGCATGACGAATTAGGCTATTTAGTTGCCAGGTTAATATCTAATGCTTTGCACATTTATGAAAAAAAAATCAATCACGAAATCACGAAACCTGAAAAGCACGAAATTATTAATAACCTTTGTGTCCTTTGTGGTTCCAGCTTGTCCGGGTTAAAGCAGCAACCACCATTAGAGCCGGAAGCTTATGAATGGAGTTACCCGGGTCAGGCCTTCATCATTCTCACGAATTCATCGAAAAGGTAGCCGGCATCATGCGGCCCGGGAGATGCTTCGGGATGATATTGCACGGCCAGCAGGGGCAGCGAATTGTGCCGGAATCCTTCCAGCGTGTCATCGTTCAGGTTCACATGGGTGACGGAAATATCCTCGCCGGACATGCTCTGCATGTCAACAGCGAAGCCGTGATTCTGCGAGGTAATTTCCACCTTTCCGTTGGACAGGTTTTTAACCGGTTGATTGCCGCCCCGGTGTCCGAATTTGAGCTTGTAGGTTTTTCCTCCCAGGGCAAGTCCCAGCAATTGATGCCCCAGGCAAATCCCGAATATGGGTCGGAACCCGATCAGGCTGCGGATGGTATCGACGGCGTAGTCCACCGGCTCCGGGTCACCGGGTCCGTTGGAGAGAAATACCCCGTTGGGATTCATCGACCGCACCTGATCGGCATTCGTGGATGCCGGCACGACGATGACCTCTGCCCCCTTTTTCTCGAGGCTCCGGATGATATTGTATTTAATACCGTAATCAAAGGCCACCACAGACAGCCTTGCCCCCCTGTGCTGCCAGACACCTTCATCCATGGGATGGGTCCGAACGTCGATGGGGGCCGGTTTGCCACCCACCCACCGGTAGGGCATTTTTGTGGAGATGGCGCTGGCCAGGTCCTGCCCCACCATACTAGGGACCTGCCGGGCTTTTTCCACCGCCGAGGCCGGATCGAGGTCATTCGTAGAGATAAAGGCGCGTAATGCTCCGCCGTTTCTGATATGCCGGGTAAGCGCCCGGGTATCCAAGTCCTCAATACCAATAACACCCTGGGATTGCAGATAATCGGCCAGCGTGGATGTGGATCTGAAATTGCTGGGAAAGGGTTGGTATTCCCTGGTAAGAAGGGCGGACACATGAATCCTGTCCGATTCGACGTCTTCAGCATTGACACCATAGTTGCCGATCAAAGGGTAGGTCATGGTCACCATCTGGCCATTATAGGAAGGATCTGTCAAAATTTCCTGGTAGCCCGTCATGCTGGTGTTGAACACGACCTCGCCGCCCACTTCACCGGGCCCCGTAAAGGACCGGCCCATGAATGTGCGCCCATCTTCAAGTGCCAGTAATGCTTTCATTTATCTATCTCAGTAATCCATATTTAAGTCTGAACTGAACATTTCAGGTCAAGACGGATTCAACCGCAAAAGTACAAAGGACACACTGTTGCAGCATTTTTTATTGCTCATTTAGCACATTTGGCATCCAAATCAACACAAATTATAAAATCGCCAAGGCGGTTTTATAATGAATCCAGAGGGCTTTTAACGGAATCGATATCGTTTTTCATGACATGGGTATAAATTTCAGTGGTTTTGACGTCGGCATGTCCCATAAGTTTTTGAACCACCCGAATATTGGTACCGGTTTCAAGCAGATGCGTGGCAAAGTCTTCATATACAACTCCCCCTTGACAACCCACACAAAAAGAACCATATTGAAACCATTAAGAAACTAAACTTACAAAGGTGTTAATATGCCAAGTATAACTGTCAAAAATATCCCAGATCACGCCTACGAATTACTCAAGCAGGTAGCCACAACGAATCATCGAAGCATTAACAGTGAGATTATCTGCCTAATCGAGAAGGTAACATTATGTAAACCTTTTCTCCCAGAGCAACATCTTGCCTTAGCTAAACGCTCCCGAGAAAAAACAAAAAAATTCCTTCTAACCAATGATATCCTGCAAGCAGCAAAAGAAGAAGGACGCCCATGATCGTTGTAGACACTAATATTATAAGTTATTTTTACCTCAATTCTGACTATTCACAAATTGCAGAACAGACATTCAAAAAAGACCCCATATGGTCTGCACCATTATTATGGAGAAGTGAGTTCAGAAATGTACTTACATTTTATATTAGGAAAAAAATAATTACACTGCCTGAGGCTATTGAAATTTTTGAATGTACAGAGGAATTATTAAAAGAAAATGAATATGAAATTAATTCAATGCAGGTCTTAAGTTTATCTCACTCAAGTGGATGCTCAGCCTACGATTGTGAATTTGTCAACCTTGCAAAAGATCTTGGTGTTGTTCTTATCACTCAAGACAGAAAAGTACTTAACAAATTTCCAGAAACAGCAATATCTATGAGTCAATTCCTTTGGGCTTGACCAGCGGCAAGGATTCAACACGCGCTTGAATCCGCTCGCCGAACACTTCAACATCCAGTTTTGTACCGGGTATAGCCATATCCCTGGGCAGATATGCAAAACCGACATCTTTCTGCAGTGTAAAGCAATGATTGGCCGACCGTACCCGGTCAACAACCTTATCACCAATGAATATCGACTCTCCGCCATGCAGGTTTTCTTTGGCATTCATTGTCAAAGCACATAAGGTTCGGGAAAATCCTTTTTCACGCATTTGCAGAAGTGCCCCTTTGCCGATAAAGTCTCCCTTCTCAAGGTCCAGTGCGAATCCCAGACCCGCCTCAAACGGATTGTCGTCAGGCGTAATGTCTCCACTCCAGTATAAAAAGCCTTTTTCCATACGCAGCACATCCAGTGCCTTGTAACCTGTGGGTCGAAGTCCCCGGGGCTCGCCGGCCGCAGTCAGTGCATCCCACACGGCCAGTCCATCCGCAACAGGCATGTAGAGCTCCCAGCCCAGCTCACCGGTATAACTGATCCGTTGGGCCCATACCCGGCACCCGCTGATATCGATGAACTGCCCCGTCATGTAAGCAAAAGCCTCATGCGAGACATCTGAACCGGTAACAGCGGCTAGTACATTGCGGGATTGCGGCCCGCATAGGCTAAGGCAGCCCAGGGACTCGGTAACATCTGAGATGATCACATCCATTTGTTTGTCCTTGTGCATCTCCAGCCACCCCAGGTCATTAGAGACAAACGATGTTCCCGAAATAATCCTGAAAGTGTTTTCCTCCAGTCGGGCCACGGTGACGTCACTTTCAATACCGCCGTCTTCATTTAGAAACTGGGTGTAGACTATGCTGCCCACCGGTTTATCAATATTGCCGGCCGCCATTCTCTGCAGAAAGGACACGGCATCGGTACCAGTCACATCGATTTTACCGAAGGAAGTCATATCTATCAGGCCTGCAGACGCCTGGACGGCCTTTACTTCCTCACCGACCCGATCATAATAAGGGGGTCGTTCCCACCCCCAGGCCTTCTGGTCCGCCCCTGCCCGGCGCCATGGGTTTTGCGGGTCAAAATAGTTTACCCGCTCCCAGCCGTTTTTCTCGCCGAATACGGCACCCTTTTGTTTCAGGCGCTCAAAAAAAGGACTGGTCCGCAGCGGCCGTCCCCACTCATTCTCGTCATTGGGAAACCGATGATGATAGTAATAGCGATACACCTCCCGGCAGTGTTCGGTCAGATATTCCAGGTTCTTCAGATGGGGTCCGAAACGTCTGATATTCATCTCATGTGTATCTATGGAAGGTTTTCCTTCCAGAATCCACTCTGCTATCACCTTGCCAACACCGCCGGCCCCGGCGATCCCGTTGATGGAGCCGCCGGCAGCCACGTAAAATTCATTCAAACCAGGTACAGGTCCCAATGCATAGTGGCCGTCGGGTGTAAATGCATCGGGTCCGTTGACCAATTCTATGGCCTCGGCATCGGCCAGCAGCGGAATCCGGCGCATGGCATTTTCCAGCACCGGTTCGAACAGTTCCCATTCCGATGTGAGCAGCTCCTGTGTGAACGCCCAGGGAACCCCTTCCACAGACCACGCCTTGGGGTTGGTTTCAAAGGCCCCGATGAGAAATGAACCCACGTCTTCCCGGCAGTAGAACAGGTTGTCCGGGTCCCTCACGACCGGAGTGGATCTGGGCAGTTCATGGCCCGGAATCGGCTTGGTCGTCAGGTATTGATGCATCAGCGGGACCATGGGGATGTTAGCCCCGACCATCGCTCCTATGCGCGGTGCCCATTCGCCGGCTGCGTTTACAACACACCCGGTCACGATATCACCGTGGTCGGTGACCACCCGCTTGATTTCACCGGCTTTATCGACTTCGATATCTGTAACCCTGACCCCGGTACAGATTTCGGCGCCCAGTTTTTTTGCCTGCCTGGCCAGCTCGTAGGTAATACTGCTGGGGTCGATGTGCCCGTCATCTGGAACATAGACCGCCCCATAGAGATCCTCTGCGGAAAGAAACGGTACGATTTCCATGGCTGCTTCGGGAGTGATGATCTCGGCACTGATGCCGATAGCCTTTGCCCTGCCGACCTCCCGGTGAAGCGCCTTCAGACGCTCCTTACTAGATGCAAGCCTGAGACTGCCCACGGTGTGCCATCCCAGGGAATCGCCTGTTTCCAGTTTCAGGTCATTGAACAGGCCGATGGAATAATTCATGAGTTTCATCAGTGAGGGAGAGGTCCTGAATTGGGACACCAAACCCACGGAATGAAATGTTGTCCCGCTGGTCAACTCCCCTTTGTCGAGTAAAACCACCTCGTCACAGCCCATTTTGGTTAGATGATAGGCGACACTTGCACCAAAAATCCCTCCCCCGATGACAACGACGCGTGCTTGGTTTTGCATTTCGTTCTCCTTGCGATTTTCAAATCTTGTAGTAATGTTCATTAGAAACAGGTCTCAGTCTGTAATCCAAATGTTCAAGGCCGATGTGCGATAGCTATGACATTTCAAGAAAAACCCATGTTTCATGCTTCCTTTTGCGCGAATGGGCATGAAAATTTATGCCTGCTTCTCTGCCCTGATTTCCGCCTCGTTAAATTGTTCGTTCAGCAAGGTTAGAATGTCATCGGGCAATGGATCGGGCTTATAATTTTCCAGAATATAGAGCGCCTTTTCATAGGACTTGTCGACAATGTCGTTTGAACCTCCGGCCTCCCAGGCTTCCCGGGTGTTGCGATCGAACAGATCGACCTGAGACTGTTGTTTCATATTCTCATATGTGTGCGCATGGGTAATGTATTCCCCGCCCGGCGCCACAGACTCGATGACATCCAGGGCCAAAAGCTCGTCATTCAGGGATATGCCCTCGATAGCCTTTACGATCATGCTGACCATTTCGTTTTGCATGACGGCCTGCGCGTAATCCCAGGTCATTCCGCTGTCCAGCATCCCTACGCCATAAATCATGTTGGCACCTGCCAACGCGGGTAAAATGGCGGTCAAGGTAAACTCATGGGCTGCCTGGGCATCGGGCATTTTGCTGTCCACCTACCCGCCGGCAACCCATGTCGGCATCTGGTAGAATTGAGCAAGCTTGGCGATGGCCGCACTGAACAGCCCCAGTTCCGGGCAACCGATGCTGGCCAGGGCTGTTTTCAAATCCATGATCGCCGTGGAAGTGCCATACACCATGGGATGGCCTTTTTTGACCAGCTGCCCCAGAACCATCATGCTCAGGATCTCGGCATTGTGGGTCACGAGTGTACCGGCCAGGTTGACACAGGTAGTACCGCCGGCCAGCCCCATGGCGTTGATCTTCAGGGGAATGCCCAGGTTGCAGGACTCGATCAAAATGTCGCAGGCTTCCTGGGAGTGCAGCAACGGACTGATGGGATCGCAGGTGGTCGAAAAGATCGGTCTTTCCCTGAATTTATCCGCACCGCCGGCTACTGTCTTGGCCATTTCGTAACAGGTTCGCAGATTTTCCACCGAATTGATGCCAATATATCCATGCTTGGTGCAGTTCTCAAAAAAAGATTTGATGTTATACAGGCAGGCGATGTTCTGGTTCATGTCGCTAGGGGTCAGGGGACGCTCGAACACGGAGATCTGATCCAGGGCATCTAAAAACCGGGTAGCCTGGTCCACATCCTTGCGCTTCGGTTTTCTCAATGTCCGCGTTTCTGGGTCAATCATGCGCGGTGCTTCCCCAAAATTGACAAATCCCACCCGATCCCTTTCACACACAAAGTCTTTGGAGGCATCCCGGCCGCAGGCTCTGAAAGTCGGCGGGCAGGACCGGATGGCGTCTTCAACCAGGTGGGCCGGAATTTTTACGATACCCGAGTGTTTATTGAACGTGCAACCACTGCCGTCTAAAATTTGAACAGCCTGCGGGCTTTCGACCTTGACCCCCACGTTCCAAAGAACGTCCAGGGTTGCCAGATGAATCTTTTCCAGTTCATCATCTGAAAACATTTTCAACCCTATCCCGGCCGTTTGATTGAGACCGGGGTGTATCCCTCTGATTGCCATGGCATGCCACCTTTCTGGTATGAAATTAAGATTGAATTCCGCTAGTTTATATTGGCCACGATAACTTTCACGCCCATCTGTTTAAGGTCCTTTTGAAACCCTCCTGGAATTTTTCGATCGGTTATGAGGATATCGATCTGATTGATCGGGGCCACAACCACTTCGGCAACCAGGCCGAACTTACTGTGGTCCGCCATGGCAACGACCTTTCCACGGGTATACTGAATCATACTGCGTTCAATGACGGCGATATCCAGATTCGGTGTTGTCAGGCCCGATCTCAGACTCAGGCCGTCAACCCCTAAAAATACTTTGGTCGCATTGATCTGTCGTATCTGTTCCATAGTGATCGGGCCGGCAAGTGCATGCGTCTCGGGAGCATACGCTCCTCCAAGGATGATCAGTTCGGCAGCTTTGCCCTGGATCTGGGGTACGGCGCCAAGATTGTTGGTAAATATGGTGAAGGGCATCTCAGGATCAATGAAGTGTACCAACGCTGCTGTAGATGCGCCTTCACCAAGGTAGACCATGTCGTGAGGTTCTATCAGGGCCGCCGCTGCCCGCGCGATTTTCACCCGTTCTTCAGGGTTGGTCTGCACACTGCTTTGATACTGAAATTTGCCGGGCGTTCGTCTTTTGCTGAAAATAGCACCGCCATGGGTGCGCTCGGTTAGACCCCGCTCAGCAAGAAGATCCAGATCACGACGGATGGTCATCTCTGAGACACCGAGCATCTCACTCAAGTTCGACACCCGGATAGTGAGTTCCCTGGCAATAATTGCCAGTATCTGTTGTCTTCGTTCAGCGGGCAGCATTGATCCCATGCAGGATACACCTCCTTTTTCTTCGCATAGCCGTTGGGGCGTTCAGCTTTTTGCCCATACGATCTGTTTGTATGTGTTGTCAAGTGTTATTTTTAACATAGAAAACCTGAAAATCATCACTTTTTGAGCGAGTAGCTTTCTTTTCATCCAGTATTTGTTCGTTTCTGTGAAGAACGCATCGAACACGTTCTATGTTGATTTTAATGTATATTGAAAATAAAGAGGCCGTTGGAAATCCGATTTGCGCCCACAGGTAAGTGGAAATTCCATCATCAATATCCAGGGACAAAGATCCATCCAGGGTAACCATAGCACCTTCATCCACGGTTTGATCCACTCCGGCAATGGCGCGGGGTGGCTCGTTCTGCCAGGTTACATTGACCACACACGAATCTTTTCCCTGGTATCCGTTATGATCTGTAACGGTGAGCTCAAAGGTCAGAGCAGTGCCTCCAAAAGCAACATCCGGTGCTGCAAAGGTTAATTGCTTTGCAGCAAAATCAGATAAATTCACCCCCGGTCCACCAATTTGCACCCAGTGGTAAGATACAATTTCGTCATCTGGATCAGTCGAGTTCGAACCGTTCAGCATGACGATCTGCCCTTCATCCACGATCTGGTCCGGGCCTGCATCTGCCGAGGGTGGTTGATTTGTTATAAACAGCGGTTCAAGACATACCTCTATGGAATCTTCACGCTCAAAACCTTCGGTATCGAATGCGCTTGCTACGAAACAATATGGTTTGCTTTCATCCAGATTGTAAATGGTGCAATATGCATCCATTCCCTCCCAGGCTGGATCTGCATAATCGTACGGTTGGCTCTGCTCGCGGGAAAAAATTCTGTAACCTGCCAGATCCGGTTCTACATTTGGAGTCCACT
>Ga0164313_10001357_pt1 | contig 21611 bp, 17 predicted proteins | sample GuaBasSedimGuay4_FD_113735 | JGI IMG/M metagenome (GOLD analysis project Ga0164313, IMG submission 113735) | Subseafloor sediment microbial communities from Guaymas Basin, Gulf of California, Mexico - Guay4, Core 4569-4, 0-3 cm | ecosystem: Environmental > Aquatic > Marine > Hydrothermal vents... | reverse complement strand
TTCCATGGATGACCACGTACGGGTATGCGAAGAGCTATTCTCGGCCGCCAGCAGTGAATTCAAACACCTTGAATATTTCTATTTTCACAACTGTGTTTACGAGGGCCTGTGGAAGGACAACAAACGTCGCCACAGTGTCAGGATACCGACCATGGATGTACTGCATAAGTACTCGGCCGATTACAAACTGATCATGGTAGGTGATGCCACCATGAGCCCTTATGAAATCCAGCACCCCGGTGGCAGCGTAGAGCACTGGAATGAGGAGGCCGGCGCGACCTGGATGAAACGCTTGCTGGATACCTACTCAAAAGCCATCTGGTTGAACCCGGAACCGATGCAGCGTTGGGAGTACACACCATCCATCCAGATGTTATCACAGTTGATGGAGCAACGGATGTACACCCTGACAGTCAACGGTTTGGAGCAGGGTATGCGGGAGCTATCGTGAGGCGCGTGGTGCTCTTGTAGGAGGGGCGCCTCGCCGCGATTCTTAAATGCTCACAAAAGAGATATTGCCACAGGACAGGTACCATATAATCTCCCACAAGCCAGTATTAAACTACTTCGTTTTCCCAAGGAAACAGAATGGAACGTAATTTTAAAGTCAAATGGGCCGGTGGCCTGAGTTTTGTCGGTACCAGTGGCAGTGGTCACAGCATGGTTATCGACGGCGATACCCAAGCGGGTATGTCACCGATGGAGCTATTGTTGCTCAGTGCGGGCAGTTGCGCCTGTGTAGACCTTGTATTGATCCTGAAAAAAGCCCGCCAGAAAGTGGTGGATGCCTGGGTGGAAATCGGCGGTGAACGACGTGAAGAATTACCACGTTATTACACGGATATTGAACTGCATTTTGTAGTCGTTGGAATCGATATCAAAGAACAGCGTGTCAAGCGGGCCATTGATCTTGCAATGGAAAAATACTGCTCTGCCTCGGCTCAATTGGCTGCCCTTGCGGATATCAGGACCAGCTTCGAAATTATTGAAGGCGATACACCTGCCTAGATTAAGAATTTAGTTGATCTATATCAATTTAACATACCCATCAGTATGTTAATGATGGAACGCTATATGATAATCAGATTATTCATATAAGTTTGCAAATAAAAATCCAATAAGCTCCTTATCAGGTAGCGACTCGCTTTGTCATCAGACATTACGATTTTCGTTCAAGGGAGATCCGTTATGAGTTTTCGGTTTGGCAGGTTTCTGCATCCATCAAACACACCGACAAAGGAAGGTCATCTATCAGGAAATAAGGTAGGAAAATACATCATTCCACTTGCCGGGCTATTGGTGATGTTGTTCGCCGTGGTACCAAATGCCTGCGCGGAAAAGCATGTTATAACGATGTACTTCGGTGGCACGGGCTTACCGGAAAATGGCTGGCACGAGGATAATACCCGTTGGGATTCTCCCAGTCTGCTGGCAACCATGCATCGTAATCATGTGGCTGGTATAAGCAATCCTGGTGCCATCAATCATCATAAGTTTTTTGTCGCAGGTGTCGGTGCGCCACCGGACTGCGGGGGCTTTCCGAAAACCGATATAACCTCTGATGCGTTCCTGCAACAGGCGTTCCCGCATAAAGGCCCCGAATGCAGGACCTGGACAGACACTGTTAATGACGGCGTAGAAAAACTCAGATATATTACGGATTACCTTTCTGGTGACGATACCGTGATGTTGAACATCATCGGTCACAGTCGTGGCGCCATTGCATCCATCTGGTTCTTCAAGAAAGTAATAGAGGAGGTGGACAATCCGGAAAAATGGATCAAGAAGATCAACCTCATTACCCTTGAGCCAGTACCCGGTATAAACCTGGTCAAGGGTAAATACGATGACCTCGTGAAAATACCCGGTAGCTGGGAGACTTTCCGCCTTAACAAACGTCTGGATAAATATGTTGCTATTTTTGCCCAGGATGAGCGAAGTTTTAAATTTGGTGCGCTGATACCCCATGTCAACGATACATGGTACACCGATACCTGGATGTTCCGTGTACGCGGAAGTCATCAGACCATGGCAGGCAACCTCTGGATAGGTGGTCACTCGCCCACGCTCTTTCCCATTGTTTGCTTGTACCCGTATACACACCCGGTTTTCTGTGCATTTGCGAAACATGCTCCCGAATTGATAAACATTCATAACCTGGTTGCAGTCACTCTCGTCGAGTTACTGTCGGGGCTCGAATGGGGGCTTGTAGAATTCGATAACCAATACCAGTTTCTTGATGACATCTACGGTCTGAATGCATGGAAATTGGAATCTACGCGAAAACTGGCATTCCTTGATCTCATCACAACTATGAACGACCCGGCACTGAATGGTGATTATGAATTAATGCAGATTACGGGGTTTTTCCCCGGTACGCTGAGGTGGTGGGGTCCCGTCGTCAATTTGATCCCCAACCCGATTGCTGAGTTTAATGGGACAGAGTGTTTACGTATCAAATTTAAGTACACCGGGTTATTTACGTACTGGAGTCTGGATAGTCATTTGAACCGGTGCGTTGAGAAGGTTTTATCAGTTGCCAGTGATCACAAAATGGGTGGCCTTGAAACCATGAGGGACATTCCGCTAATTGGCGGTGAGCCTGTTATAGGTGGTAAACGGCTTTCAGGTGAAGGGGCATGGAACAAGATACGGGAAATGAGCAAGACCGATACGGATAAGGATGGTGTATCGGATGACATTGATAATTGCCCGCTCGACATCAATCCCGGCCAGGGGGACATAGATGGTGATGATGTGGGAGATGTTTGCGATCCGGATCGTGATGGTGATGGTTTGGATAACGAAAGTGATAATTGTCCTTTCAGATCCAATGCCGATCAGGCCAATTCCGATGGCGACGCATGGGGTGACGTCTGTGATTTTGACCGCGATGGAGATGGTGCAAATAATGACGAGGATATTTGTCCCTGGTATGCAGACCCACTTCAATTGGATACCGATGGTGATGGTGAGGGTGATGTCTGTGACAACTGCCCATTTACCGTAGATGCCGATGAAGTAGATGATGATGAAGATATGGTCGGCGACGTCTGTGACAATTGTCTTGGTCTCAAGAACACCCCCCAGACCGATTCCGATAGTGATGGCCTGGGTAATGCCTGTGATATCTGTCCCTTCGATGTCAATCCGGAGCAGTTGGATAGCGATGGTGACGGGCAGGGTGACGCCTGTGACAACTGTCCCTACACTGCGGATCCCACTGAAGCCGATGAAGATGATGACCTTGTCGGTGATGTCTGTGACAACTGTCCTGATTTACCCAATACCGATCAGGCCGATATTGATAACGATGGGATAGGTGATGTCTGTGATTTGGACAATGATGAGGATGGTATTCCGGATGATACGGACATGTGTCCCGACACACCCGTCGTCGGGGAAGCAGTCGATCCAGTGCTGGGTTGTTCATTGATCGAACTGGTTCCCTGCGAGGGGCCTCGGGGCACCGGTATCACCTGGGCAAACCATGACGAGTATGTCCAGGCCATGGAAGTCGCCTTGATTGATTTTAAAAACAAGGGATTGTTAACCACTGAAGAGCTTGAGGCTACCCGTACGGCAATTCGTGACAACAACTGCGGAAACACGTGGGTTGAAGCGATCCCCGTACTCAGCATTTCCGGAGTCGTGTTACTGATTTTGACCTTGTTCGGATTGGTCAGGAGCCGTTTCACCGGAAATGGAAAGTGGCAAAGGAGTTAATCTTCTCACCACTGATATAGTCAATAAAATGGAATGGTCGGGTTGAAATACTCGGCCATTTTCCTGTACTGGTCAGGTGTCAGCAGCATGATGGATGAAGTTCCGGGTTCTGTTCCCTGGATATGAAATGTCTTACCTGTGTTGATGTAACCATCCTACCCATATGCGTATTGTTTTCCTCTCGTCTCGTACACGGCAAACCCATAGAGTTATTTCGGAATCACAATTTGATGATTCTTCAACCATTCTATAAGGGGGTAGCTATTATGAACTTTACGAGAGGAAAAGCGCTTGCGGTCTACTTTGTGTGCATGTTGTTTACACTATTTTCAGTGTCCGTTTCTGCGGCAGAAACTGGGGAGGCGCAAGCAGGTATCTACATTGATGGCTGGTCAGTTTTTGGTGACCAGGATATTCCCGTAATATCTTTTGAGGATGCCACACTGCTCGATGAATTAGCACAGGATATTCGGGTAGAAAATGTTACCCGGAACGGTGATAGCTCAATACGGTTCCAACTTTCTCACAGCGGTCCATTGAGTCGTCAGGTGTTCGCAAATGTCAGCAGGATAGAGCAGGATGATGGCTTTACCAGAAGTATCATTACCAATATCGCTGACGGCTTGCAAACCGAGTATTTGAGCATTACCGCAGAATTAGCCCCTGTTAGAAACGGGGGTAAAATCAAAGACGCTGGTTGGTCAGATGAGCTGGAAAGTAAGAATGGTCAGAAACCGGAATGCCTGTCATGTCTGATTTATATCGCATACAGGGTGTCATGTGCCAGGGCCGAAACCAGGGCTTTTCAACAGTGCCGCACGACATGTCAGAGGCTAGGTGGTGTGAGACATTTTGATTCTGGTTCCTGTGGTGCAGCACAGCTTGAGTGCATTTGTTTTACACAGCCTCCCAGGGACACAAGAACATTTTACGAGCCGTAAATTTCATTAAGACGTGATAACAGGTACTCACCGGCAATAACCTCTTCATATTGCGGTGATTCACCTGTGGGAATACAAACATCGAGTGGTTTGATATTTACGTCATAATTGGTGGCGAAAAAAAATGGCACAGAGTATCGCTTTTTCCCACTGGTATTGATCACACGATGTGGGGTTGCCTTAAATTTGCCATTGGTCCAGCGGGTCAGCATTTCGCCGATGTTGATGTTAAAGGCTCCCTCAACCGGTGGTGCTTCAACCCATTCGCCTTTCAGGTTTTCGACCTGGAGGCCACCGACTTCTCTCTGCGCAAGAATCGTCAGGCTTTCATAATCACAATGCTTGCCGATACCAAGGTTTTGTTCTGTAATGGACGCGGGGCTCTGAGCAGGGTAGTGGAGCATTCTCAACTGAGCGATGGGGTAGTCAATTTTTTTATCGAAGAAATTGCGGTCGAGACCCAGTCCCACGGCAAAAACCTGGAAAAGTGTGGTGCCTAAATCGATGCATTTTTCCAGGTAAAGCTCAATCACAGTTTTTAAATTTTCTGGTTGCTCTGCCCACAGGTTTTCACCGCTGATCCTATCCATCATTAAGGTACCAGCACGGCCTGGGGAAACCTTGTGGGTGAAATCATAGGCCTCTTTCTCATCCCGTTTTGCGTCCGGGTCCGAACTCTCCGCACCCAGCGGGATGTAACCCCTGTTTTTATTCCCTAGTTCAAAGGAGACCTTTTCTTTCTCCTGCACAGGCAGGGCAAAAAAGTTACTGGCAACATCAAAAACAGAAGTAAGAAGCTGTTGGGGAACCTGGTGGTTAATGATGTAGAAAAAACCAGAGATGCAACAGGCAGAAACAACCTTATCGGCGACTTTCTTCTGCTCCATAGCATTGCCTTGAAACCAGGGGGCCAGGTCAATAATGGGAATCTCATCCCAATCCAGTTTTCGGGCAGAAATGTGTTTGTTCATACTATTATTCTGAAGCAATAGGGTTTCAAGTCAATGGACTGTTTTTCTTTGCTCGGGACAGTGAAATGACCTACCGGTTTTGAGGTCATTTTCTTACCCGAACGCGCAAAGTAATCCTCTCGTTGAGGAGTGTTGAAATCGGTAGAGTTTTTGTGAGGTCATAATTTTGTGATTTCACAACAACTCTATTGGGGGTTAGTATGATGAGTGTTACGAGAAGAAAATCGTTCTGGGGGTTCTTTTGTTATTTACTATTGGCATTTTCGATGTCTGTTAATGCTGCAGATTCTGGCCAGGTGGATACTGGTATTTCTATCGAATCCTGGTTACTTGAGGGCGGGCGGGAATTGCCTGTGCTTTCATTTGATGAAATGCCTGCACATGATGATTTGGTCAGAGATATACGGGTCGAAAATATTATCGAGGAAGCGGATGGTGCTGTCCGCTTTCAGCTTTCACATAGTGGTCCGTTAAGTCGCCAGGTATTTGCCAATGTTCGAAGGGTCGAGCAGGGTGATGGTTATACCAGGAGCATCATTACAAATATTGCGGATGGTCAGCAGACAGAGTTCCTTACAAGAACAGATGAAGTGGTCCCTGTCAGTCAAAAGGACAAAGGTAGTGCTGCTGGATTGCTTTCTGAGTCAGGTTATGTTGATGATCAGTTTGTTGAATGCCCGTGGTGCGGCGCTGTAGCAGGTTATCTCGTCGCTGAACTGGTATGTGCTATGCAGACCAATAGGTTTGTTAGTCAATGTCGACTAACATGCTCACGACTTGGCGGTGTTAGAGCTTTTGATACAGGTGTCTGTGGAGTTGCTTACGCAGAATGTGTATGTTGGATACAACCCAAAAGGGATGCCAGAGAGTTTTAGAGTTTTGCTAATTACAATAATTCGTCCCGGCTGGTTAGCCAGTTCGGGATAGTAACAGGGGGGTTAACATGCAGGTTTTAGGTTTAAGAAAGTTCTTTCTCGATTATCTGGTTGCTTCTGTCATATTGGTTTTGTCACTATATTTTCTCTTTGGCGGTATCACTGCGCTGGACACTCGGGCGGCAGTTAGTCTGCACCAAACCTGTTCTGCGACCTTGTCTGCGGAAGAAGTGCTGCATAATTTACAAGGAGCATTGCGTGCAGGTGAGCACTGTGAAGTTATTACTCCTTGTGTGGAATGGCAATCCGTTCGTTGTGAGGGCACGTTGCAAGCTTCTGGTTTGTATAAGGCTTTGCTGGGAAGTGATCTATTGGTTTTTAGAGTTAAGAATTCGCTTAGTGAACCCTATGGAGTCATAGGGTATAAGGACACTTCAACTTTCAGGTTAGAACCCAAGTGGATTTTTTTCTTGATGGTTTATGCGTTGATTCTTATTGAAGCTGGTGCAGTGTTATTTGCGCTCTGGCGGCAAAATACATTGAAACAAACCTTCAGCTTGCCGGCAGGGTCAAGGAAGAGCCAATTATTCAAACCTGCTTTGTTCGCAGTGATACTGGGGATTGCGGTTGTATTGATGAACTTCCTGGTTTTTACATTATTTGACTATCCTCAAGAGGAACATCAACGGATATTTACTGCTCTGTTAAACAGTGTTTATGGTATTGCTATTGTCGTTATCTTGGCACCGTTGGCAGAAGAGCTTCTCTTTCGTGGCGTTTTATTCAGGTTCTTTATCGAAAAAAAGCGAGTTTTGCTAGGTACAGTAATTGTATCTCTGCTTTTTTCAGTCGTGCATGGGTTTGTTGAGAAAGATTTTGGTTGGCAACTATACATCTCCTCAATCTACTTCTTTGGGTCAGTAATTCTTTGTAGGTTATACATCAAACAAAAAAACCTCTGGTCACCTATCATTTTTCACAGCTTTTATAACAGCACAATGGTTGTTTTCTACATGATACTTGTGTGAATACAGGCACTCCACTTGGGAGGTGAGGCCACGCCATTAACTCGAGCGCGTTTCAGGCCGGGCTTCAAAAGAAAAAACCCAGATTTCATCTATACTTAGGGATGCAGGATCAGACATCACTGTAATTGTTCAGTGAATTGCATTGTATGTCTGAATTATTAAACATACATGTAAATTTAAGTCATCAAATTAGATGTTGCTTTTTTTATTTCAACGGGAGGGAAATTGTGAAATTCAAGACAAAAGCTCTGGTTGCTGGTGGTGCTGGAATCCTGGTTTTGGGAGTAGGTGTATTTACACCCGCATTTTTGGGGTTTGGTAGTGTCGATGTTCAGGATTACTCTGTGAAACTCGTTCCTCAAGGGACAAACGGAGTATTGAAAGTAGATAAGAGCAACAAGTGTAAAAAGGGTAAGCATGAGGGTTGCCTGTTGTTCGAAGTCGATGAAATAGGCTTGATAAAATTCTATCTGCCTGGCTCCAAGAACCAAATAAAGAATTGCACCAATGCCAATAAGGTCATCACCAAGATTGAAATAACTACGAAAGGTATAGGCGATGATCCAGAAGCTGTGAAGGGTGATTACGATCGTACCAACCCCTTACCACTCTGGGTCAAGACTGATGCGTTTACCAATGTTAACCGGACCAACGGTATTGTTTACCTGGCGACCAAGGATAATGCGTTCACCCAGGCCTTGCTTGTCAACCTGAACAGTCATAATGAAGCAGATGGTGAACGGCATTTTTGGTATCGCGTGACCGCCACAGACTGTGAAACACCCGCCAATCAATGGGTTTCGGATCCGCGCGGTGATAATGAGGGTACTCACTTTTAGCCGCGGTTATGTTTTGGCGATTAGAATTGACGTGGTTCAGGAATTTCTGAACCCGGCTCGGGGAACTTGCACTTTGACAAGGACACCCCGGTGTCTTGCTGTGAGCGGGTGAAAGCGATGCGCTACAAGGCCTTCATGAGTTACTGCCACGCTGACGAAGCCTGGGCAGCCTGGTTGCACAGATCACTGGAATCCTACCGTGTGCCCACACGCCTGGTGGGAACGAAGGGTTCGCACGGCGTGGTTCCTGCCAGGTTGACCCCGATTTTTCGTGACCGGGATGACCTGTCGTCATCACCTGATTTGAGTACGAAGATCAGGGATGCGCTGGCTGACTCCGAGGCCCTGATCGTAATTTGCTCACCGGCTGCCGCAGCTTCGACATGGGTCAATGAGGAAATTCGCCTTTTCCGCTCCCTTGGCAGGCAAGGGCGTATTTACTGCGTAATTGTCGATGGCGAGCCCGGCATGCCAGGCTCAGACAGCCCGTGTTTCCCTGCTGCGCTTCTGGAGTGTGCAGACCACCAATCAGTTGAACCACTAGCGGCGGATGTTCGTGACCACGCAGGTGGCAGGACACTGGCAAAGCTGAAACTCATCTCCGCCATTATCGGTGTCAGGCTGGATGCGTTACGTCAGAGAGATCAACAGCGTAAAAAGAAGTTCCAGGCCGTTGCGGGTTTTGTCATGATTGCAGTGCTTGCATTGGTATTTTTTAGTATCCAGTCGCGTATGGCTGAAAATGAAGCCCGGCTGGCCCAGGAAGTACAACAGGCCTCGGCAGAGAGTATGTTGGCGCGATTTCTGGAAGAGTCTGAACGGCTTGTAGATGTTGCAGACCTGGAGACCCGCAAGGCTTTTGCGGAGTTGATGGCCAGTTACCTTGCGGATCTTGACCCGGATGACCTGACACTTGAATCCCGAAGACAGTTAGGCGTGGCGCTTATGAATCGTGGTGTGATTTTCAGGGCCGAGGGTGACCTGAAGCAGGCCATGAGTGTCTTTGAGAAAGCACACCAGACGCTTCAACTACTTGTTAATGACGCTGAAGAGGATATGGTCGCCTTGTTTGAACTTAGCCAGGCCGAGTACTGGATTGGCCAGGTGTATCTTGATCTCGGGCAAATGGAGGAAGCGGGTAAAAGTTTCGAGGCCTATGCCCTGGTCAGTGAAACACTGCACAATAAAAATCCTGAAAACGCAGACTGGACCATGGAAGCTGCGTACGCGCAAAGCAATCTCGGCAACCTCGAAAAACGCAAAACTCCCTCGGATCCTCACCTGGCGCTCCAGTATTATAAATCCGCTTTGGAGCACAATGAACAGGCGGCCCGGCAGGATGAGGGATATGAACGTGAACTGACAGACTCTCACGCAGATCTTGCAGATGCATGGCTGGGTGTATGTGACCTGGAGCAGGCGATGGCTCACCGTTCTCAGAATGTTGAACTGGCGGCCAGGCATTTGGAGCACAATACTGCCAGTAAGCGGATGAAGGCAGATTATGCCCACTCACTATCAGGTTTGTCCTGGGTTCAGCAGCAGGCGGGTCAAATTGATCAGGCCAGGGATAGTCTTGAGTATTCCCTGGATTTACATGTGGAATTGCTTGAAGAAGACCCAAGCAATCTTGGCAAACGCTGGAGTCTGTTGAAAAAGTCCGCCTATCTTCTCCAACTCCAGTACCTGGCCGGTAATGATGTCTCAAGTTGGGACAGCAGTCTTGCGTTGGAAGCCGATATCAGACAACTGGTGGATCAGGATCAGCATATCCGGATTGATAACGCCATATTTTACGGCGTGTTTTTACGTGGTTTTGCAGACCGTGCCTACCACAAAGGTGAACCGGAACTTGCGTACCGTTTACTCAGGGAATCTATCCGGCAACTTGAAGGTGTTGCCGCTGAACATCCGGCAAACAGAAGAGTATTCAATGAGCTTGCCATGTCCCGTTTCTGTTACTGGGACCAGAACGGAACCACATGGCCTGGAGACCTTGCATCGGTGCCGTCCATTGAGGCTCGGGAAGCCTCGTACCCTGTGGGTTGTTCAGATTTGAATATCGCGTCCCGGAAAGCTGTTATGGCAGGTGATACGGGCAAAGCCCGGACATACGTCACCGATCTCATCGGCAAAGGTTACCAGGAACCTGGATTCAGAAGGTTTTGTCTCAAATATGGCTTGTGTGACTGAAAGGGCTTAGCCGGTTAAGGCCAGGTATGACCTTCGAAGAGATTTTACCGTTGTAACTATATCATCCGGAGTTGTACCACGGCCAAGGCTAAGGCGCACTGAACCAAGCGCTTCCTGTTCCGAAAGCCCCATAGACCTGATGACCTCAGAAGCGGATTCGTCTTCAGCGTGGCAGGCAGAGCCGGTGGATGCAGCAATTTCGGGTGCATGGGCCAGGATGGCATTACCGGAAACACCTGCAAAACGGACATTCAGCGTATTGGGCAAGCGCAGGGTGGGGTGGCCATTTAGAGCGAGGCCGGGGATTTCACCATGCAGGCTGGCCCACAGGTCATCGCGTAATTGCCTGACCCGCTTGCTTTCGCTCTCACCATCGTTGCGGGCGATTTCACAAGCTTTGCCCATGGCCACGATGTAAGGCACATTTTCGGTGCCGGGACGGAGTCCCTGTTCATGTCCCGCGCCCAGGTACTGTGGTTTTAGAATAGTGTCTTTTCGCACATAAAGAGCCCCGACACCCTTTGGTGCATACATTTTATGGCCAACCATCGATAACAGGTCCACACCCAGTTCATCCACCGTGTAGGAGATTTTTCCAGTGCTTTGTGCGGCATCGGTATGCACCAGGGCACCATGTTGGTGTGCCATCGCGGTTATTTCGCGAACAGGCTGCAATGTACCGGTTTCACTATTGGCATGCATGACGGTGACCAGTGCCGTCGCATTGCTCAACGCCAATTCAACCTCATCCAGCCTGATCATCCCGGTATCATTCACACCCGCCCGGGTGATCTCATAGCTGAGTTCTTCGAGGTGGTTGCATGGCATTGCTGTTGCCGGGTGTTCGACCACCGATGTGACTATATGCCTGAGTGCCGGTCTCGCAGCGGTGATACCGCGAATTGCCAGGTTGTTCGACTCGGTGCCGCCTGATGTGAAGTAAATTTCATCCGGCAGGCAACCTATTAAACCAGCAACCTGTGCTCTTGCTATTGCGACGGCTTTTTTGGCCCGATGACCGTAAACATGATTGCTGGATGGATTACCAAAATGTTGTTCCAACCAGGGCAGCATGGCTTCCACAACTTCGGGCAATACGGGTGTCGTCGCATTGTGATCGAGATAGACCGGGTCCATACGCGTAGCTTCTCAGATCTCGGTAGTCAGTACATTCTCGCCACGGGCAATCGCCATCGCTCCGCTACGTACAACGGCCAGTATGTCTGCACAATCTGCGACACGTGATATGAAGTCGTCCATGCGGTCATTCGCACCGGTGAGTTCCAGTGTGTAAGTTTCCGGGCTATCGTCAAGGACACGCGCACCGGCGGCCTTGATCAGCCTGGGCAGGGAGTGTTCCGCACCGGCCTGGATTTTGACCTTCATCAGAAGCAGTTCCCGCTCGATATGGTCGTCCAGGGTCATATCCGCCGTGTTGACCACATCCACCAGTTTCAATAGCTGATTATTGATCTGCTCAATGATCGCGTCCGAGCCCCTGGTGACCAGGGTCAGGCGAGATACCTCGGAATCATCGGTCGGCGCAACACTGAGTGATTCAATGTTATAACCGCGGCTGGAAAATAGTGCGGCAACACGGGCCAGTGCGCCGGCCTCGTTTTGCATCAGGATGGAGATTATGTGTCGCATTTTTGCGTTTCCCGTTACGAAATGTGATTTTCAGTAAATATCTGCCTGAGTATCAATGTTCGCGCAGAATCATACCTATTGCAATGCAGGAATAATTGCTGGAAACTCCACAAATATGCAACAGTCTCCCAAAATGCCCCGGTCCGAAGCGCACCCGCTGGCCGGCAAGAAAATGACAGGTGCGGAAATGGTTGTCCAGGTACTGGCTGATGAAGGTGTTGATACCATCTTCGGATACAGCGGTGGAGCCATCTTGCCTACCTACGATGCCGTGTTCCGTTATAACGCTGAACACCGTGATTCTAAGGGTAATGAACCCATGCCACTGATCGTGCCAGCGAACGAGCAGGGCGCCGGTTTTATGGCAGCGGGTTATGCACGCGCAAAAGGAGAGGTTGGAGTCGTCATGGTGACTTCCGGTCCCGGTGCGACCAATACTGTCACTCCCGTCCGGGATTGCATGGCTGACTCAACCCCGATTGTGGTGATATGCGGGCAGATACCTACTGCTGCTATCGGTAGTGATGCTTTCCAGGAAGCGCCCGTATCCAGTTGCCTGGGCCCTGTTTCCAAACATACATTTCTTGTCACAAAGCCGGAATTGCTTGAGGAAACAGTGCGTACTGCTTTTGAGATCGCCCGTACCGGTCGTCCGGGGCCGGTGGTGGTGGATTTACCCAAGGATGTTCAGAACTGGAGCGGTACTTTTAACGGATCAGGCCTGTTGCCGGTACCGGGGTATCGCCAGCGTATTCACGCGGTGCGTGACAATGTACTCGATGATAATCACTGCGAAGCATTTTTTAAAATGTTGCAGGGTTCACAGCGGCCCCTTATTTACGCAGGCGGGGGTGTCATCAATGGCAATGCCTCACAGGAATTGCGTGGGTTTTCCGCACGCTTCGGCATACCCGTGACAACGACATTGATGGGCATTGGTGCAGTGGACACCAAAGAACCCCTGTCTTTGCATATGCTGGGTATGCACGGCCTGGCATCTGCCAATTACGCGGTGAATGACTGTGATTTTTTAATAGCCGTCGGTGCACGTTTCGATGACCGGGTGGCGGGTGTGCCGGATAAGTTTGCCGCCGGTGCAAAACATATCGCACATTTTGATATCGATCCGTCAGAAATTGGCAAGGTCAAAGCTGTTGATTGGCATCATGTAGGTATTCTCAAAAATGATCTTCAACTGTTATGTACTTACGCAGATAGCCATGATATTTCACCGGACTTCGGCAAGTGGCACGATGAAATTGCCAATCTCAAAGAACACTATGGGCTGAATTACGATCACGATAGCGATCTTATACAGCCCTATGCCGTGATTGATACCATTAACGATATTACTGGTGGCGATGCCATTATTTCTACCGGTGTCGGTCAGCACCAGATGTGGGCTGCACAGTATTTTGACTTCAAACATCCCAGGTTATGGCTTACATCCGGCAGCATGGGCACCATGGGTTTTGGCCTGCCTGCGGCCATCGGTGCGCAATTTGCCGCACCCGATCAGCTGGTGATTGATGTTGATGGGGATGCCAGTATCCGTATGAATATTGGAGAACTGGAAACCGCGACAAGCTACGACATACCGGTCAAAGTCCTGGTGCTGAATAATTACGGTGATGGCATGGTCCGGCAATGGCAGAAACTGTATTACAAAGGCCGTATGTCTTATAGTGACAAGTCGTTGAGATCAAAAGACTTTGTCAAGACAGCAGAAGCTGATGGTTTCAAATTTGCAGTCCGTTTGGATAAAAAGGAAGATATGGAACGGGTGGTCAGGCAGTGGCTGGAATTCCCCGGTCCGGCATTTCTGGAAGTTATTATTGACCGGGATGCGGGTGTTTATCCGATGGTTGGGCCGGGTCTGGCATATGACCAGATGGTTACCGGAGACTTTATACCTACCCGGAAAAAAGTCAGCGAAGAAGACATCGATAGTTCTGAAATGTTTTAGAACCACCTGGTTAAATTACGGGGGTAAACACCGGGGTCAGACTCAAATGCCGTGAGCATTTGAATCTGACCCCATTTCTCCAGGAAACTTTAGTTTCTGGTATCTGCCCCCAAGTCTTCACTTAATCCACTTTTAAAACGAGAAAAATTATGACTAATCCGATAGTAAAAAAAGGTGCGCCACTAACAATCATAGTGGTCGTGTTGATACTGATTGGTATGAATTTCTTTAAAACCATTCCACCCGGTCATGTCGGAGTGGCGACGCTGTTTGGCAATGTACAAGAGTCAGGGTATGAGCAGGGTTTGCACATACCGGTGAACCCGCTGTTCAAGTGGACATTGTTTGATGCCCGCCAGCAAACTCACCTTGAAACAGCCAATGTTCCCAGCCAGGACCAGTTACAGACCAAGCTGGATGTAAGTGTGCAGTACCGGATTATCGGCAGCATGGCGCCGGATATTCTGCAGCAGACCGGTGATGCCAGAAAAGCGGTTGAGGTGCATTTGAAACCAAAACTGCGGTCATTGCTGAGGGAGCAGGGTAAAAGCATCAAACGGGCAGAAGATTTTTTCAAGGAAGAAACCCAGGAGGCTTTGCAGACAGGACTGACAGACGGGCTCAAAGCATATTTGGCGCCTAAAGGAATCGAAATTTCTGCGGTTCTGATTCGAGATATCGCACTTCCACCTTTCATCGTGCAGGCGATTGAAAAGAAAAAAGAACGCGAACAGGCTGTGGAACAGGAACGTGCAGAGCTCGAACGTGTAAGAACCGCGCTACAGCAAGAGGTTGCACGCGCGGCAGCAGGTCGGGAAGCAGCCGATCAGGAAGCGGCACGCAAGCGGATCCTGGCGGATGCAACGGCCTATGAAATAAGAGAGATCAACAAGGCGATTGCAAACAATCCGGCATATATTCAACTGCAGTCTTTAGAGGCATTGAAGGCGATTTCAAAAGACCCTGCCAGCAAAATCTATTTTTTGGATGGTTCCAGCCCTAGCCCACTGCCATTGATGCACCTGGGTGATGTGCAGGGTAAACAATAAATTTTAATGTCAGACAGGCGTTTATTTAAAGGTTTTAAACCTGCCTTCTTCACGTTTTTTCGTGAGTTGGCGAACAATAATAACCGCCCGTGGTTTATGGAGCACAAACCGCGTTATCAGCAAGAGGTGGTAACACCGATGCTGGCTTTCATTGAAGCCATGCAAACACCTCTGGCTGAGCTTGCACCACACTATCGTGCCATCCCCAGGGTGATGGGTGGATCAATGTTCCGTATTTACCGTGATGCGCGATTTTCCAACGATAAACGCCCTTACAAAGAACATGCGGCATTTCATTTTCGTCACGAACAAGGAAAAGATGCGCATGCACCGGGCTACTACCTGCATCTGGAGCCGAGCAAGGTGTTTTTTGGTGGTGGTATCTGGGTGCCGCCAGCGCCAAAATTGACTGCTATTCGAGACACCATCATGGATAGCCCGTCGGCATGGTCACAGGTGAAAAATGACCCTAAAGTTCTCGAATACGGTGGTGTTCAGGGCAAGGGGTTAAAAACCGCACCACGGGGTATCGACAAGCAACACCCGCAAATCGAAGACCTGCGACGCAAGAGTTTCTTCGTTATGCACGAAGTCAAACCGGCCCAGGCGGGCAGGGCGGATTTTGTTGATCTGGTTGCTGACACCTACAAGGACTGTGAACCCTTAATGGAGTTTGTGTGCCACGCCCTCGAGATTCCCTTCTGAAAAAACCTCGTTATTTCAAAGGAAGGTAGCCTATACGGTCACCCGAAAATGTTCCAACCCAGACATCGTTCCCCACCACCAGTGCCATCGTGGCATTGCTGAAGCTCTCATGATCCGGGCCTGCTACCAGGTTCCTGATTTGCATCGAATTTGGATCGATCGTACTGACAATGAACGGGCGTGGACACGCTGCAAACTTGGCAAGGTCAAATTCCCCCGGAGTTTGAAGCTTGTCGCACCTGGGAAAGTTAACGATCATTCCGGCCGTGATTAAGCTGCCATCACTTGTCCAATGCAAATTATCGGGTATGAATGCCAAGGGACTGCTGCTTCGCAACTGGCGCGAGGGATTGCTGTGCGAGTATGCCAGCAGGGTATTGAGTACCGATGACACAACATATATTTCCTGGCCGTCGGCGGATACTTCTATTCCATTTGCGTAGGGTAATTCAGTACCCTCAACTATTTTGAATCCATTGTCGCCCGGTGACCATGCATAGATTGCACCAGTCAGTTCACCTTTGAATGCATCGGCGATTGTTTTCCCCGGGTGTAGTGGTACGGTCACCAGCAGTGAACCGTCGTTGAGCGACGCGACGCTGTTGGCAGCCATCCCCTCTGGCATTAAAACACAGCCCGTCCACGTCAATGTTGGTCTCACACCGTTGGCGTTTACATCGAATACCTCGATCGCTTCGCGACCACCGTGACCCACGACATAAAGTGTTGAATGACCGTTTTCACCAGGTCGTATATTCAGGCCGTGGGTGACAAAATTATTGGGGTCAGGTGATCCGGGGCAGGACCCGTAAGTTGCCATATCTTGCCGAGCCAGGGGTGCGTCTGCAGGGTAGAGATTTGTCCAGGATTTCTCATTGGAGTCAATAAGATATATTTCAGCACCCGGCGCCATGGCACTGGAAATGATCCATTTTGTAGCGGGGACGAGAACGAGGTCTTCGGCGTTTTGCGGACCACAAACAAAACCGTAGCCTGATGATGCCTTGCATTCATTAGCTTCGGCGATTGTAACGGCGCTGGTAAATAGTAGCAGGAGGCTCAATGACAGGCTTCTGAATACAGAAAATTTTGGAATTGATTGCATCATTTTTCTTCTACTCCTCAGTGACAACAGCCACACGAATGGCTTCCAGTTTGATATGTGCCGAGCCCAGGTACTGTTGTAGTTCGCTTGCTTCGGCAGACCAGTGATCGATTTCTTCCTGGCGAATATTTGGGTTAACTTCGGCCAGTGCCTGCAGACGTTGCAACTCGGATTGCTGGATGTTTCTCATTTCTGTGATAGCAGTATCGATAATTGACTGCTCTTGCTGACTGGCCAATTGTTCTGCAGCTTCTATCATACCAAGAAGTCTTGTACGTGCATGACGCACAAAATCCTGAGCGCTATGCCGGCGGACCCTTTGCCCCAGCTTGTTGAAGTGTTTTTCTGTCAGGATGTTGCTCAGATCATTTTTTTTGTTATCCACGACGATACGGGTGGTGGTTAAAGGTAAATAACGGTGTAATTGCAAACTCGAAGGTGCCGGGCAACTGATTGTAAATATAGCTTCCAGCAAAATTGTCCCGGCTTTAAGAGGAGGCAGCTTTAACGTGCAAAGCGTGGTATTACCATACTCACCACTCATTACCATATCCATGGCACCAGTCACCATGGGGTGCTCCCAGGTCAGGTAGTGAAAATCCTCCCGTGATAAAGCCGTATCGCGTCGATAGGTTGCTGTAAGGCCATCCTCGGGCAAGGCCGGAAAGCTGTGTTCGGTCATATGTTCGCCGGGGCGCAGCACAACACTCGCCGCGCTGTGATGTTCCTGATCGACACCAAACTGGTCAAAAACCCTTTCCATATAGCTTGATAAGGCATGGGCCTGTTCCTGTTCATGCATATCATCAACAATTTGTGCGGCCCGCTGACTGTCGCATGAGTTCAACTCGAGCAAGCGGTCGCGACCGTTATGTAATTTCGTTACCAGTGCTTCCGAGTTGATCCGGGTTTGTTTGATCAAATCATCAACCACAGCCTGATCTTCGGGATGCAACAGGCAATTTTTCAGGGTCTTTTCAAACTGTTGGTATATGGTTTGCCCAATAGCACAAGTAGCTTCGAAAGCATTGATACCGTCGTGATACCAGCGCAGTAAAACCTGTTGGGCGCTGTGCTCATAACAGGGGACGTGTAGTTGTATATTGTTCTGCTGGCCAATCCGGTCGAGACGCCCTATGCGTTGTTCCAGCAGGTCCGGGTTCAGGGGTAAATCGAATAATACCAATTGGCTGGAAAACTGAAAATTTCGTCCTTCGCTGCCAATTTCGGAACAGACCAATACCTGGGCACCCTGTTCTTCATCGGCAAAATAAGCGGCTGCCCGGTCACGGTTAACCAGTGATAAACCTTCGTGGAATACAGCCGAGTGAACTCCGTGTTTCAAATTAAGGAACTGTTCCAGTTCGATGGCCGTTTTGGCCTGTGAGCAAATCACCAGGATCTTGTCGCTGCGTTGGTTTTGCAGGAAGTCAACCAGCCAGGTCACCCTCGGATCCAGTTGTAACCATTGTTCACCAAGCAGTAATTCCGGTTTTAAACAGGCATTGAGTACATCGCCATCTTCGTCGCCAACGGCTGCATTGGCGGTGGGAATTTCAGGTGCCGGCAACAGGTGTTGGTGTAGCTCACGTTGCGGAAAGCCTTCAACCGAGGCCCGTGTATTGCGGAATAACACCCTGCCTGTACCGTGGCGATCCAGCAATTCCCGAATTAAACGATTCAGTATTTGTTCCGGATCGTTATCTGTATTTTTAATTTCAGTATTCAATGCAAGCAGTGCCGGGGCCCCGAGGAATTCCGATAGTTGCGCCTGAACAGATTCACTCGCTAATTGTTGTGCACCGTCTTGTGCCATCAGCTGCTGCACCAGGTCATTCACCGGCGCATAACGAGCTTCTTCTTCACGAAATAGTTTGATATCAAAATATCGTGCGGGATCAAGTAAACGTAACCGTGCAAAATGACCCTGAAGCCCCAATTGTTCGGGTGTTGCCGTTAATAGCAATAATCCCCTGGCCTGTTGCGAAAGAGTTTCTATGGCCTGGTAGGCCGGGCTGACTTCCTGTTCGGTCCATTCCAGATGATGGGCTTCATCAACCACCAGTAAATCCCACTCGGCTGCAGATGCCTGTTGCAGTCGTTCTGACTGTTCACTGACAAATGACAGGGTGCAAAGCACCAATTGGGCACTTTCGAAAGGGTTTTCATTGCCTGATTCGACCAGTGCAAGACATCGCTCTTCATCCAGGATGGTGAAGAACAGGTTAAAGCGGCGCAACATCTCCACCAGCCACTGGTGGATCAGGCTATCGGGTACGATAATCAAAACTCTGCTGGCGCGACCGGTGATGAGTTGTTGATGGATGATCAACCCCGCTTCAATGGTTTTGCCCAGGCCAACTTCATCTGCCAGCAAGACCCTGGGTGCATAACGCCTGGCGGTTTCGCTGGCAATATATAGCTGATGAGGCAGTAACTGGATACGCGCACCCATAAGTCCCGCAACCGGTGACAGTTGTAATTGCCGGTAGTAACGTAATGTGTCCAAACGGAGTTGGAAGGCACGGTTTTTGTCAATTTGGCCTGCAAACAGACGTTCCTGGGGCTTGGCGAACTGAACGAAGCTGTTCAGATCCAGTTCCGGCAAAACCATCACCTGGTCATTTTCATCGGTACCAAGATAAATTAAACAGCCGTTATGCTCTTCCACTTCGGTGATGAGCAGGGACTGGCCTTCGAGGTTGCTGACAGTTTGACCGATCTCGTAACGTACACGGCTTAAAGGTGCGATATCGGTGGCATAGGTACGTTTTTCACCAGCGGCGGGGAAACTCAATTCGACACGGCGGTTGGCGGCCTCAAGAACAATGCCAAGACCTAATTCCGATTCGGTATTACTGACCCAGCGTTGACCGGGTTGAAAGGATGAAGCAGGCACAAATTCACTCAATCATTTTCAGGTGTCGCGGATAATAAGGTCTAATTCAGTATGGAACAAGCGCAAATTGCACAAAACAGGGGTCAGATTCAAATGCACCGAACGCCTACGATGCACAGGGGTCAGATTCAAATGCACCGAATGTGTACAATTATTTTTTGCTGATAAAGTGCATTTGAGTCTGACCCCGATCTAGCACGCATTTGAGTCTGACCCCGGTCTGACACGCATTTGAGTCCGACCCCGATTCACCTTAAGCTGTTACTACCAAGAAATCTCACGGGTAATAAAAATAATGAATAATTCCCTGGATCAAACTTCAGACAGTTTTTGGCAACGGCGTCATACTGTTGTGCTGCTTTGTTTTCTAAGCACTTTTATCTGTTATATCGATCGTGTAAATATTGCCGTTGCGATAATTCCGATGGCGAAGCAGTTTGGTTGGTCGGATGCAGAAAAGGGCCTGGTGTTGTCATCTTTTTTTGTGGGTTACATGGTGACGCAGGTGCTCGGGGGCTGGCTGGCGCAAAAATGGGGTGGTAAAGCGGTATTGGGTTTTGGTGTGTTGTGGTGGTCTGCCTTTACGATGTTGACACCGCTTTCCGCCATGACTTCATTTCCGGTGCTGATAGCCACACGAATTGCGATGGGCCTGGGGGAAGGCGTCGCTTTCCCCTCTGTTTATCATATGTTTGGACGCTGGGTGCCTGCAAGGGAACGCTCCCGGGCGGCATCTTTTAACCTGGCGGCCATTCCATTGGGTACCCTGACAGCGATTATTGTTACACCGTTTCTGGCAATCAAATTTGGCTGGCCATCGGTGTTTTATGTGTTTGGCTCCATCGGTCTGGTCTGGTTTTTCTTCTGGTATTTCCTGGTGACTGACAAGCCGGCAATTGATACACGGATGGGTGAATCAGAACGTGCTTTGTTTCGGCAGGAAGCAGAGCAGGGTGGGTCGGATGGGTCCAAAGGCATCCCCTGGCGTGAGTTGCTAAGCAAGAAGCCCGTCTGGGCGATAATTATTGCTCATTTCTGTAATAACTGGGGTCTGTATGTGCTGCTTTCGTGGCTGCCCAGCTATTTTTCAAGCCAGTTGGGTATTGGTCTGAGATCCGTGTGGATCTACGTTGCACCACCCTGGGTTGCAGCCTTTATCATGGGTAATATCGTTGGTGTTTTGGCAGACAGGCTGATTGCCAAAGGCTGGACTGTGACCCGTGTCCGGCGCTTCATGCAGTTGATTGGCTCGGCTGGGCCGGCACTGGCGCTAGTCGCGCTCGCATCCGTTCAGGATGCAAATACAGCCGTCATCCTGCTCACACTGGCAATGGCTCTTTCATCATTTTCATTTGCCGGTTTTGCGAGCAATCACCTGGATATCGCACCACGTCATGCGGGCGTCATATTCGGTATTTCCAATACCGCCGGAACATTACCGGGAATCATAGGTGTTGCCCTGACAGGCCTGCTTGTACAGACAACCGGCAGTTATGCTTCTGCATTTTATTTAACAGCCTGCATGTATGCCTTGGGTTTGCTGGTCTGGCAGCTATATTCGACCGGGGAGCGGGTTATATAGTTACTCCTAGGCTCTTACAAAGGCATTAAAGCGCATTTCCTGCCCGATGGTGGTTTCAGGCCCATGTCCGGTGATCACGGTG
>Ga0164313_10001356_pt1 | contig 21625 bp, 16 predicted proteins | sample GuaBasSedimGuay4_FD_113735 | JGI IMG/M metagenome (GOLD analysis project Ga0164313, IMG submission 113735) | Subseafloor sediment microbial communities from Guaymas Basin, Gulf of California, Mexico - Guay4, Core 4569-4, 0-3 cm | ecosystem: Environmental > Aquatic > Marine > Hydrothermal vents... | reverse complement strand
TGCCGTTGCCGTTGCTGTTGCTGTTGCTGTTGCTGTTGCGAGCGCCGCCGAGGCCCTCGTCATGGTGACTGCTGCGTTCGCTGCTGTGCTCGCCGTCGCGCCCGTCGTCACTCGCGTGGCTGGCCAACACCGCCACCACGCCGGCACGGGGCTCCACGTCGAACCAGCGCGAGCGCTGCTCCAGCTCCGGGGCCAGGGCGCGGCGGGTGCCGCGCTCCAGGTCGAGCAGCCAGAGCTGGTTGTCGGCGCTGCGCAGCAGCACGCTGACGTCGTCCTCCAGCATGGTCAGCGACACGCCGCCGCCGGTCTGGAACAACGGGCTGCGCACGCCGTCGTCCGCGGGGTCGTAGAGCTCGAGCCAGCCGTCGCGCTCCACCAGCGCCAGCGAACCGCGACCGGTCCAGTGCACGCGCACGTCGTCGTCGGGGCCGCCGAGCCCGTGGGTCTCGCCGCTGGAGGTGTTCACCAGCCAGGTCCCGGGCTGCTCGGGCTCGTCGGCCTCGGCGACGATGTCCGCGGCTTCCGTGGCGGCGTCCTCGGCCGCTTCGTTACTGTTGGTGTCGGTGGCGTCCCTGGTCCTGTCGGCGCCTTCCCCCTCGTCGGCGTCCTGCGTTCGCTCCGGGCTCCAGTCGAAGCTCACCCAGCGACCGTCCGCCGAGATGCCCACGCGGCTGGGCCGCTGCCCAAGCAGCGTCGGCGCGCGGAAGATCTGCTCCAGCGACGGCGCGGGGTCAGGCCAGGGCGGCCCCCCGTCTCCGGGCGAGAACAGGGCGAGGCTGAGACAGATCAGCGTGCTGGTGACGGGCATGGAGCACTCCAGCCTGGGCGAGTCGGGGAGGATAACCGAGGCGGGCGTGTCCACCGGAATCATGCGCCGCGTTGACATGGGCCTCCGGTTGGGCTGTCGTCATGGCATGGTGCACAACAGCGAGCCACGGCAGACGACGACGGCGGCGTCCGCTCCGCAGAGCGGCGAGGGCGCCGCGCCCGGACGGAGGCGCGCGGACTCCGAGCGCCCAACACCCGGTCGTGCGCGCACGACGCGCGGGCGCCTGGCCCTGTCGGAGGGCGGGCTGCTGCTGGTGCTGCTGGCCCTGGGCGCGTTCCTGACCCTGGCCAGCGAGCCGGTCAGCCTGGGCGAGCGCACGGTCAACAACTTCCTGCGCTTCGACAACCTGGTGCCCAACGTGCTCACGCCCATGAGCTGGATGGCCATCATGGCCCTGGGCGCCACCATGGTCGTGATCACGGGCGGCATCGACATCTCGGTGGGTTCCATCTTCGGGCTCTCGGCGCTGGGCACGGCCGCGGTGCTGCAGCAGCTGCCCGCCGACTCGCCCGGTTGGATAGCGATCCCCGTCGCCGCGGTCACCGCCTTGGGCATCGGCACGACCTGCGGTCTGGTCAACGGCGCCCTGGTGGCCGGGCTGCGCATGCACCCCTTCATCGTGACCCTGGGCACGCTCTCGATCTTCCGTGGCATCGGCCTGGTGAGCGTGCGCACCAAGACCCTGCCGGCGCTCGGCAAGCAGCTGCCCACCAGCTTCACCGAGGGCTTCGTGGGCGCGCGCCTCGAGTGGGGCCACACCTTCGTGCAGCCCGTGCCCATGCTGATCATGCTGGTCTGCGGCGTGGCGGTCTGGCTGCACCTGTCGCGCACGGTGGGCGGGCGCGAGCTCTACGCCGTGGGCGGCAACGAGCAGGCGGCGCGCTACGCCGGCATCCGCACCGGCCGCGCCAAGCTGCGCGTGTACGGGCTGGCGGGATTGCTGGCGGGCGTGGCGGGGATGATCTCGGCAGGCTTCTACCAGTCGGCCAACACGGCCACGGGCGAGGGCTATGAGCTGACCGTCATCGCTGCCGCGGTGGTGGGCGGCGCCAGCCTCTCGGGAGGGCGCGGCACGGCCCTCGGCGCCATCCTGGGTGCGCTCGTGATCAAGGTCATCGAGAACGGGATCGACATCCTGCGCACGGTCGACCTGGGGCTGTTCACGTTCACGGTGAGCAAGGAGTACGGCAAGATCATCGTGGGGTTGGCGATCGTGGTGGCGGTGGCGGTGGAGCGCCTGAGTGAGAGGGTGCGGCGGGGGGCTTGAGGGCGGGGGCGGGGTGTTCGCTCCGGGGGAGCGGGTTGGGTGGTCCGGGCCGGTGGGGGCGGTGCTTGTGCTGGGCTGCGAGTCGCGGCGGTTGTGCGGGGTGGGTGGTCCCGCTGGGCGGGGGGATTTCGTAGAACGGCGGGATGATCCGTCGACTGGTGTCTGCGCTTGTGGTGTTTGCCTGCTTGGGTATGGGGGGGGCGGTCGCGGCGCAGGCGGCGGGGGAGGGCCTGGCTCCAGGCAGTCGGGTGTCGCTGTTGACGGTGACGCCGGGGGAGCAGGTGCATGCGTTGTTTGGGCACACGGCCATCCGGGTGCGGAACGCGGCGCTGGGCAACGACGTGGTGTTCAACTACGGGACCTTCGAGTTCGGGCCTGACTTCATCCCTCGTTTTGTGTATGGCGAGCTGGACTACTACCTGTCGCTGGCGTCGTATGAGGACGCCATGGCGATGTGGCGTTGGGAGCAGCGCGGGGTGTCGGAGCAGGCGCTGGCGCTCTCGCAGCAGCAGGCCGAGGCAGTGCTGCGCTTTCTGCTGCACAACGCGCAGCCGGAGCAGCGCGTCTATCGCTACGACTTCCTGCTCGACAACTGCTCGACGCGCGTGGGCGACGCCTTTGTGTCCGCGTTGGGCGCTGAGCTGGAGCTGCCGGGGGCCGACAGCGGGCCGCGCTCGTTCCGGGAGATGCTCGATCCGTACGTGGCCGGGGCGCCCTTCCTGCACTTGGGCATCGACCTGCTGATGGGGCTGCCCGTCGACCGCGAGGCCACGCCGCAAGAGCAGCTCTTCTTGCCGGACGACCTGGCCCTGGCGTTTGACCACGCCACGCTGATTGACGGCGACGGCGTCGCGCGCCCGCTGGTGAGCGGCACCCGTGAGCTGGTGGGCCGCGCGGCGCCACACCTGCCCACGCCCGCGCCACGCTGGGACGTGATCGCGGCCTGGGCGTTGCTTGCCGTCGGCATCCCGCTGGGCCGGCGGCGCGCCTGGTCCGGGCTGCTGCTGCTGCTGCTGGGGCTGGCCGGCTGCTTCATCGCCCTGCTCTGGGCGGTCACCCTGCACCACGTCACCGATCAGAATCTGAACCTGCTCTGGGCCTGGCCAACCCACGTGGTCGCCGGCGTGGCCGTGCTGCGCGGGCGCGGCTCACGTGGGCTCGAGCGCTACCTGTTCGCGGCGGGCGTCGTCAGCTTGCTGGTGGCGCTGGTCATGCCGTTCTTGCCGCAGCGTCTGCCCGGCGCCGCCCTGCCCCTGGCACTGGCCACGGCGTTCGCCTGCTGGCGGCAGCTCCGGCCGGGCGTGGGGACAGTCGCTCGCGGGGCTGCCGCCGCGTCCCCGACTGACCCTGAGGAGAGCACCTGATGAGCCTGCCCTGCGCCTGTCTGCCACGGACCCTGTTGCTGGGGCTGCTGTTCGGCCTGGCCGCCTGCGGTCCTGGCGCGGATCGTGGCGACGACGTTGGCCACGACGCCGGCGGGCCGGGCGACAGCTCGCGTCCGCGCGTGCTGATCGGCATCGTGGCCAAGAGCCAGAGCAACCCCGTGTTCCAGGCGGCCCACGCCGGCGCGCGGGCCGCGGCCGCGGAGCTGGGCGACGAGTACGGCGTCGAGCTGGTGATCGACATCCAGACGCCGGCCGACGAGGACCCCGCGGCGCAGGCGGCGGCCATCGAGCAGCTGGCGCGGGCCGGCGCGGCGGGCATCGCCGTGTCGTGCAGCGACGCCAACACCGTCACGCCGGCCATCGACAAGGCGGTAGAGCTGGGCGCGCAGGTGGTCTGCTTTGACAGCGACGCCCCGCGCAGCAAGCGCTTCGCGTTCTTCGGCACCGACGACGAGACCTGCGGCGCGCTGGTCATGCAGCACCTGGCGCAGAGCATGGGCGAGACCGGCACCATCGCCATCCTGGCCGGCAACCAGGCGGCGCCCAACCTGCAGGCGCGCGTGGCCGGCGTGAAGGCGGAGCTGGCTCGGCACGCCGGCATGACCCTGCTGGAGGACGGCGTCTTCTACCACCCCGAGACGCCCGAACGCGCCGCCGAGGCCCTGGCGGCGGCCCAGTCGACGCACCCGCAGATCGGCGGCTGGGCGCTGGTGGGCGGCTGGCCGCTGTACACCCGCGGCTCGCTGCGCTGGACGCCGGGGGCCGTCAAGATCGTCTCGGTGGACGCGCTGCCCGCGCAGCTGGCCTACCTGGAGAGCGGGCACGTCGAGGTGCTGCTGGCCCAGGATTGCTTCGGCTGGGGGCGCGAGTCCGTGCGCCTGCTGCTCGACAAGCTGCTGCGCGACATCGAGCCCGAAGGCGGCCCGCGCATGGTCGACCCGCTGCGCCCGGTGCGCCTGGCCGACGTGGCTTCGGTGCGCGACGACTGGACGGCCTGGCTGGGCAGCGACGGGTGACGCCCATGCCGCCCATGGCGCTGGGTCGCACCCGCGCGCACCGGACGTCGCGTGCCATGGAGCGGGCGTGACGCTGTCCGGCCAGACGCGCTCCGGTCTCGGCCCGTCCCTGCGCTGGCAGGGCGTGAGCAAGCGCTTCGGTGGCGTCGAGGTGCTGCACGCCATCGACCTCGACGTGCAGGCCGGCAGCTGCCACGCGCTCATGGGCGAGAACGGCGCGGGCAAGTCGACCCTGGCGCGCATCGCGGCGGGCATCCACCGACCCGACGGCGGCGAGCTGTGCATCGACGGTCGGCCGCGACGTCTGCGCTCGCCCGCCGACGCCCTGGCCGCCGGCGTGGCCATGCTGCACCAGGAGCTGGCCTGCTGCCCCCAGCTGTCCGTGGCGGAGAACCTCGCCCTCGGGCGCTGGCCCCGGCGAGGACTGCTGGTGGACGGCGCGGCCATGCTCGCCCGCGCGCGGCAGCTGCTGGCGGACATCGGCCCTGAGATCGACGTGGCCGCGCCCATGGGCAGCCTGTCCGTGGCCCAGGAGCAGCTGGTGCAGATCGCGGCGGCCGTGGGCACCGGCGCCCGGGCTCTGCTGCTGGACGAGCCCACCAGCTCGCTCTCGGAGGGCGAGGCGGCGCGTCTGTTCGAGCTGCTGGCCGAGCTGCGCGCGCGCGGCACCACGCTGGTGTACGTCAGCCATCGCCTGCCCGAGGTGCTGGCCCTGTGCGACCGCATGACCGTGCTGCGCGACGGCGCGCTGGTGGGCACGCTGGAGCGCGCCGACGCCGACGAGTCCACGCTGGTGCGCATGATGCTGGGGCGCGATCTGGAGCAGGACCTGCACATGCGCCCGCCGAGCGGCAGCCACGCTGGCGCCGACGGCGCGGGGCTTGGGAGCGGCGCCAGCGCCGACGGCGTCCCGAGCCAGCAGGCGATCGTAGCTGCCGACGCATCACCGGCCGATTACGGCTCGACCGGTGTCGCAGCCAACCCGATCGTCTCCGCGTCGCCGGACAGCGCGGCGCCCGATGAGATCCTGCTCGACGTGCAGGGCCTCAGCTCGCCGACCGGACCGACGGAGATCTCGCTCTGCGTCCGGCGCGGCGAGATCCTGGGGCTGGCCGGCCTTGTCGGCGCCGGGCGCAGCGAGCTGTTGGCCGCGCTGTTCGGGCTGGACCGTGCCGCGCGCGGCCGCGTGCGCGTCGGCGGCGAGCCCCTGGCGCTCGGCGACGTGCGTGCCGCCGTGGCCGCGGGCCTGGGGCTGGTGCCGGAGGATCGCAAGCGGCAGGGCCTGGTGCCCGCGCTGGACGCCGCCGACAACCACGGGCTCGGCCGCCCCGACCCCCTGCGCCGGGGCCCGCTGCTGAGTCGCCGCGCCGAGCGCGCCCGGGCCGCCGCCGCCCACGCGCGCGTGGATCTGCGCGGCGCGCGTCCGGGTCTGCCTGTGTCCTCCCTCTCCGGCGGCAACCAGCAGAAGGTCGTGCTGGCGCGCTGGATCGACCGCGGCGTGCGGGTGCTGCTGGTGGACGAGCCCACCCGCGGCGTGGACGTGGGCGCCAAGGCCCAGATCCACGCGCTGCTGCGGGAGCTGGCGGCGGGCGGCACCGCGCTGCTGCTGGCCAGCTCCGAGCTGCCCGAGCTGCTGGCCCTGTGCACGCGCGTGCTCGTGCTGCGCGAGGGCCGCGTGGTGGCCGAGCTCGCCGGCGCGCAGCTCAAGCCCGAGTCCACCCTGGCGGCCATGACCGGCGTCACGGCATCCTGTGCGCCATGACCACCCTCATCGGCGTGGCCGGGGGCTCGGGCTCCGGCAAGACCACCGTGGCGCGCACGCTGCTCGCGGGCCTGGACGGCGACGGCCTGGCCCTGCTCATGCAGGACGCCTACTACCGCGACCTGCCCTCCCACGCGCCGGAGTTCATCCTCGGCTACAACTTCGACCACCCCGACTCGCTGGAGCTGAGCCTGCTGGCGCAGCACCTGGCCGAGCTCAAGGCGGGCCGCGCGGTGGACGTGCCCATCTACGACTTCGCCACACACACGCGCACCGAGCGCACGCAGCGCGTGGAGCCCGGGCCGGTCATCATGGTCGAGGGCATCCTGTTGTTTGCCCTGCCGGAGCTGCGCGCGCAGTTCGACCTGTCGGTCTTCGTGGACACCGACGCCGACGTGCGCCTGGCCCGGCGCGTGCGGCGTGACGTGGCCGAGCGCGGCCGCAGCTGGGACGACGTGCTGCGTCAGTGGGAGCAGACCGTGCGCCCCATGCACCAGGAGTTCGTGGAGCCCTCACGCCGCTGGGCCGACGTGATCGTGCCCGAGGGCGGCATGAACCGCGCGGCCATGGCCATGCTGCAGGACCACCTGGAGCAGCTGCTGCGGAGCTAGCGGGGAGTGCGGCGGGCGCGTTGGCCCTGGCTCCGGCGGGCGCAGCTTCGAGCGGGCCGCCATGCGGCTTGGCGGCGACCGCGTGTGCCCACGCTCAGGCGGGGCGCCTGCGTCGCCCTCGCCGCGTGATCAGCAGCGCCAGCAGCACGGCGCTGGCGCAGGCTCCCCCATGGCGTGACATGAATCGAACCAGGGCTGCGGCGCCGGTCGGCGCGGGCTGACGCGCGGCCAGGGCGCCGACGTGTCGCGGCGGGGCGGGGGTGGCGAGGGCGTCTCCTGGTGCGGGTGGCGAGGGGCGCTCTGTCGCGTGCTGGTCCGCATGCACGACGCGCCAGGTCTGGGAGCCTGGGGCGGCGCTGAGCGAGCGCACGAGACGCTCCACCAGGCCGGGGTGCAGCGCCGTGGCCGCCAGTAGCCGCGTCGTGCTGCTGCTGGCCGTGCTCGTGTCCGCGCCGGTGCCGGGCTGTGTCTCGGGCGCAGTGCCCGGGTCGATGCCCACGACAGGGTCTTCGCTGTCACCGTCACCGTCACCGTCACCGTCACCGGCGCTGGCGCTGGCGCTGCTTGCAGGGGCCACGTCTTCGTATCGCAGCTCGGCCAGCAGCGAGACGCCCTCGGGCAGCTCGGCGTCGCGCGGCGCCAAGGCCAGGTCGGCCAGCTCCAGGGTCAGCAGCTGTGCCGCAGGCACGTCACCTCCGGCCGGCGCGACGTGGGTCGTGATCAGCAGGGCCTGGTCCCAGGACCGGCTGAGCGCCTGCCCCAGCCGGTGGCTCGGTGTGCCGGGCGCGCCCGTCGCCAAGACGATCTCGTTGGGCGCCGGCGCAGCCCGGAAGAGGAGCTGCTGCGCGGCCAGCGGCGCCAGCGCCGCCAGGACCAGCAGCAGCTTGTGCATGGACGCGCTCATGGCCGGGGGCTCTCGCTGAGTTCGGGGTGGGGGCGCATGGCGGCGTGTTCGCGTTGGCGCTGGCAGGGACCCCGTCACGCTCACCTTGCCGTGCGGGCGAGAGCCGCTCAAGCGCGGCTCTGCGCGCGCCTGACGACGCGGGCACTCGCATCAACCTGGGTGCCTCGGGGCAGCGTCCATTCAGCGCGGGGAGTGAGGGAGCAGGCCCGCGCGCTCCAGCCAGGCTCGCGCGCCGGCGTGGGTCGGGTCGAGGGCCAGGGCGCGGCGCATGCACGCGACCGCTTCGTCGCGCGGGTTGAGCGTGGCGCCGGGCAGGCCGCCATCGTCGCTGCCGCTGCTGCCGTCGCCGCTGTCCCGGTCCCTGCCGCCGTCGCCGCTGCCAGCTGCGTTGTGGCCCGGCGAGGCCTCGTCGCCCGCGGCTGCCAGCGCCTCCAGCACCCGGCCCAGGTCGACCCAGCCGCCGGCCCGGCCCGGCGCGAGCCGCGTGGCCTCGCGCAGCCGCGTGGCGGCGCCGCGCAGATCGCCGGTCTTCGCCAGCAGGCGACCGAGTGAGCGCTGCAGCTCGACCGACGCAGGCGCCTGATCGATGGCCCGGCGGTAGCGGTCGATGGCTTCGGCGGGCCGTCCGGCGCGCGTGAGCACCGAGGCCTCGGCCGCCAGCAGCCCGGCCGTGGGTCGCGCTCGCGCCGCGAACGCGCGCGCCAGCTCCAGCGCCTCGGCGTCGCGCCCGGTGCGTCCCAGCAGCCTCACCAGGTTGGCGAGGTAGTCGGCCGAGTCGGGCTTGAGCGCCACGGCGTCGCGCAGCTGCGGCTCGGCCTCGGCGACGCGGCCCATGCTGGCCAGCACCACGCCCAGGTTGCTGGCCGAGACGTCGTAGCGCGGCTCCACCTCCCGGGCCCGCGACAGGTGCCGGCGCGCGCTCTCGAGTTCGCCCCGGCGGGCGAGCTCCATGGCCAGGCTGTCGAGCGCCTGCCATGCGTCGGGGTTGGCTTCCACCGCGTGCGACATGAGCGACACGGGCGAGGCGTAGAGTGCCGCGCGACGGGCACCCAGCGCGCCCACCGCCATCAGCGCAGCCAGGGCCAGGGCCACGCGCGCGCGCGGCGGCAGCTGCATGCGGATCATGCACAGCTGCCCCAGCCCGGCGAGGGCGCAGGCGATGGCCGGCAGCGCCGCGTAGGCGAAGTGCTCCGACACCGGCGGCAGGATGGCCTGGGCGTGCCAGACCAGCCCCACGCCCGGCCCGATGCTGAAGCCGTAGCAGAGCACGATCAGCGCGAGCCCGGGGCGCGCCGTCGCCGCACGGCGCCAGGCCAGCGCGAGCGCCGCAACCAGCGCCAGCAGCCCCGCGGCGCCGGCCACGGCGGGCAGCACAAAGGGGTAGACCAGCATGAGCCCGACGGGCCACGCGAAGCGCAGTGGGTAGAACCAGGCGCCGTAGCCCGACCAGATCACGCGCCGCGCCAGGCTGGGTTCAAAGACGTCCGTCAGCCCGGCCGTGTGGCTGGCGTGGACCTGGAACGCGACAAGTGCCGCGGCCAGAGCCAGCGCCATCAAGGCCGCCGCGCTGCTGACGCTGCGGCGGTCGAGCCGACGGCCTCGCCAGCGGTCCAGCGCCAGCAACACCAGCGGCAGCCCCACCAGCGCCACCTTCGACAGCAGCGACAACGCGAACGCGAGCATGGCCAGCGCCAGCAGCTGCCATGACCCGCGCGCGCGCCACGCCAGCCAGGCGATGCAGGCCACCAGGGCGAACACCAGCGTGAGCGTGTTCTTGAGTTCGCTGGCCCACGCCGCCGTGGCCACGCTCATGGGATGCACGGCGAACAGCGTCGCCGCAAACAGCGCCGGGCCCGCGTCGAGCAAGCGCCGCGACAGCAGCAGCAGCAGCCCCGCGGCCAGGCCGTGCAGCGCCGCCTGGAGCACGCGGAAGCCCATGGCCCCGTCCCCGAAGAGCTGGCGCTGGACCCAGGCCACGCTCCAGGTGACGGGGTAATAGTCCAGCGCGTCGCCGGAGAACCAGATGCGCTGCAGGGCGTCGGGCGCGGTCAGCACGGGCTGCTCCAGCAGCAGCGACACGTCGTCCCACAGGAACTCGTCCGAAAAGGAGGGCGAGACCACGGCGAAGCCCAGCAGCGCCACGGCGCAGGCCAGCAGCAGTGCTCGGGCCAGGCCGTCGCGGGCGCGGCCAGGCGGAGACGTCGGCGTGGCAGGCGCTGGGCAGCCAGCCGCGGGCGGCTTCGCGTTGGCCGCCGCGCCCCCAGGTGTGTTCTCCGAGGCGTCGGATGCAGGCGGGAGCGGAGCGCGCGACATGGGCGGCATGATCTCACGCGACCCGGGCCAGCGGAACCTCGTCCGCGCGCGCGTTGATCGCCGGGGGCCGCTGAGCGATCGTTGCGGCCGGACGCACCGCTCCCGGATCCCGCACGACGAAGGCCCCAGACCATGACCGATCTCTTCAGCCAGCGACCCGCGCCGCGCGTCTGCTTCGACATCGAACTCTCCAACGTGATCGAGCTCGCGCCGGGAGAAGACCTCGACAAGTACGGACCCTTCGACATCTCCTGCGCCGCGGCCAGCACCGACGGCGAGCAGGTGCGGCACTGGACCACGCCGGGCTCCGACGGGCGGCCCGCGCTGCAGCTCGACCAGGCCACGGCGGCGGACATGCTGGGGTGGTTGCGTCAGCAGCAGCTCGACGGCGCGCGCCTGTTCGCGTGGAACGGGCTCTCGTTCGATCTGCGCTGGATCGGTTCGGTGGCGGGCGATGCCAAGCTGGCGGGGGAGGTCGCCCTCGATCTGTACGACCCCATGTTCCAGTTCTTCGTGCAGCGCGGCTTCCCGGTGGGGCTGGCGGCGGTGGCGCAGGCGCTGGGCGTCGAGGAGCAGAAGCTCATGTCCGGGGCGGACGCGCCGGTGCAGTGGCAGGCCGGCAACCACCAGCTGGTGCTGGACTACGTGGCCGGCGACTGCCGCATCACCGATCAGGTCGTGCGCGGCATCGAGCAGGCCGGGTGCATCCGCTGGCGCACGCGCAAGGGCACGGTCTCGAGCGAGCCGGTGCCCGAGCTGCGCCGCGTGCGCGACCTGCTCACGGCGCCCGAGCCCGACGTCTCCTGGATGGACAGCCCCATCCCGCGCTCCAAGTTCACGGCCTGGCTGCCGGCGGAGCTGCTGAGCTAGCGCGGGCGCCTCCCGTGGCCCGCTGTCCTCGCGGCTGACGTCGGTGTGCGTCGCGGCTTCGTGCCGGGCGGACGCACGCTGCGGAGCAGCCTTCGCGCTCGCGCTACTCGTCCAGCTCGCGCAGCATGCGGCGCAGGGTCAACGTGCCCTCGCCGCGGGCGGAGAGCAGCCCGTCGTCGGCGTCCGCCACGATCTTGGTCGTGCCCGACAGCTCCAGCTTCAGCGTGCGACCGCTGGCGGCGTCGATGAACAGCGGGCCGCTCAGCTCGGCGGTCAGGCGCACGTCGTGGCCGGCCACGTCGGCGGCGCCGCTCAGCTGGGCCACCAGCCGCAGCTCGATGGAGCCGTCGGTCGCCGGGCCCACCACCGTGAGCGTGAGCGCGTCCGGGGCGAGCTGCTCCAGCGGTAGCCCCAGCAGGCGCCGGGCCACGTCCACCGGCGCCACCAGCTCCTGGCCCGGCGTGAGCGTGCCGTCCTCCAGCAGCAGGTGCAGGGCGGGCTCCAGCTCCAACGAGGCCCAGCTCGCGCGCACATAGCGCGCCTCCTTCTCGCGCGTGCTGGCCTCGCCCGCGGCGTCGCGCACGTCCAGGCCGGCCTCCGACTCGGCCACCACATAGGTCTTGTTGGCCACGCGCCGGTCCTTGGTCTTGCGTCCCACCAGGGGCGCCGTGGTGGTGCCGCGGCGCAGGGGGTACGAGAGCTGGACGCGGCGCTGGCTGTCCTCGGCAGCTTCCAGCACCGTGACCTCGAGCCGCTCCTCCTCGCGCAAGTCGTAGCTCACGCGCTGGGCCAGGAAGCCCGTGCCAATCTCGGCCTGCAGCTTGACCTCGGCCACGCTGGAGACCTCGAAGCGCTCCCCGGGCGAGCGCGCATGGTGTCCCACGGTCAGCGGCGTCTCGTCGCCGGCGGCCAGCAGCAAGGGCGCCAGCAGGGCCGGCAGGAGCAGAGCGAGGGTCAGGCGTGGAGTCGTCATGGCCGGATCATCCCACGGCGAGGGCTGTCTATGCAGGGCAGGACGGGCAGCGCCACGTCCGGGACACTGGCATGGACATCGCACTGCTTGCCGGGTGAGCGTGCCGCCTGGACCGGTCTTCTTGGGGCTTGATGAGTTCAGTCGGATGCGCACAATGCCCCTCCTTCGCGACGTCCGCTGCTCTGTTTACCAGAGCACGTGAGGTGTGGGGTGTAGGAAAACTCCTTCCGGGAAATGGAGCAGCCGATGGGACGCAAACAACGTCGATCAGGTGGCGCATCCAGTTCGCAGGGGGGAGCCCGTAGGGCGAGTGGAGGCGGACCGGATGCGGTGGCGCCTCGGCTCTCAGAGGTGCGGGCGGCATGGATTGCCAGCAGGGCGCTCGCCCCTGCCGCTTGCTCTGTTGTGTTGCTGGCTCTCGCTGGCTGCTCCCGCGGCGACGACGCACCCGGCGACGACACGTCAGCGAGCACGCTCAAGTTACCGATGCCAGCATCGCTGGAGGCGGAGGCCCGAACGGGCTTCGACGAGGGCGAGCCGCCGTACGTCCATCTGCCCATCTTCAGCGTGCAAGACGGCACCGTGCATCTCCAGGGCACGGCCATGTTGAGCCGGCACTACCTCACCACGGACGCGGTGCCCCGCAGAGTCCGGCTCGTCATGGTCTCCTACAGTGCCGTCGTCATGAACGCGCAGGGAATTGCCGCTCCGTACAACCTGAACACCATGTTCGGGACCGATGAGGTTGAGAGTGACTCACGCAAGGTGTTCACGTCCATCTGCATCGTGGATCTTGCTCGGCTGCCGCCAGATGTCACGGCCGGTCTCCCCTCGGCCGTCATGGCAAGCCCCAGGAAGCGGTACGTCGTGCGAATCCGCCCAGTAGAAGACCTGAGCTGGGGCGATGTGAGGGACGATTCCCAGCTGGAGCTGGACGTGAGTGTCGATGACCGCTGATGCTCGATGGACCATCGTGGGTCCACGGTCGGGCCGCGTCGGGCTCGTGGCTCGCTGACGGCAGAGCCCGTGGACAGGGCCCCGTTCGGCAAGCGACGATCCAACCATGCCAACCGACACGATCCGCGTCGACAGCGCCGAACTGCCCTGGCGCGACACGCCCTGCGCGGGGGTGGCCTGGAAGAAGCTGCACTTCGATCGGGCCACCGGCGAGAGCGCCGTGCTGCTGCGCTTTGAGCCGGGCGCGGTCTACGACGCCCACCGTCACCCCGCCGGTGAGGAGTACCTGGTGCTGGAGGGCTCGCTGCAGGACGGCGCCGGCACCTGGGGGCCCGGCAGCTGGGTGCGTCACCCGCCGGGCTCGACGCACAGGCCGCGCTCCAAGCAGGGCTGCCTGATCTACGTGCGACTGGCCGCGCCGATCGAGGTGCTGGACGGCTGAGCCGCGCGCAGCGGGCGTGCGCCGAGGCGTGCTCGATGCGCTTGGTGCCGGGCGCTGCGAGCTGCCGCAAGCTGCTGCGTGCGCCGAGGCCCCTCCGCCCCTGCCCTACTCCCCCTCGCCCTGCAGCGCCAGGATGTCGGGCAGGTTGCGCCAGCGGCCGTCGTGGTCGAGGCCGTAGCCCACTACGAACAGGTCCGGAATCTTGAAGCCCACGAAGTCGGCCTCCAGCTCGGTCACGCGCCGCTCGGGCTTGTCGAGCAGGGTGGCGATGCGCAGCGAGCGCGGGTTGCAGGCACCCACCTCCTGCTTGAGCCGGGTGAGCGTGCGGCCGGTGTCGAGGATGTCCTCCACCAGCAGCACGTGCTGGTCCTCCAGGCTGCCGGCCCAGTCGACTCTGACCGTCAGGTCGCCGGGGGTGGTGTCCGTGCCGCGGTAGCTGCGGGCCGAGATGGTCTCGAGCTGCAGCGGCATGTCGAGCTGTCGGATCAGGTCGGCGCAGAACACGATCGCGCCGTGCAGCACGGCCACCACGGTGACCTCCTCTTGCCCGTAGACCGCGCGGATCTCTCGGCCCATGCGGTAGACGGTGGCCGCAATCTCCGGGCCGCCGTAGAGCAGCTGCGCGCGGTCGGGGTAGGCGATCGGTGAGGTCATGGGGCTCGCTTTGGGCATGGGGCTCGCGTCGGGCATGGGGGGCGCGTCGGGCACGGGGTCAGTTCGCGGTGTGGGCCAGGGTCGGCAGCAGGCCGGCCAGCAAGGACTGCAGCCCGGCGCCGAGGGCGGCGCTGTGCACCAGCACCTCCTCGTGGCCGAGCGGTTTCTCGGAGAGTCCCGAGGCCATGTTGGTGACGCAGCCGATGCCCACCACGCGCATGCCGCGCTGCCGGGCGGTGAGCACGTCGGGCACCATGGACATGCTGACCACCTTGGCGCCCAGCGAGGCGGCCAGGCGCACCTCGGCCGGCGTCTCGTAGGTGGGGCCCAGGGTGTGCATGAGCACGCCGCGCGTGAGCGGCACACCCACCTGCTCGGCGCTGCGCTCAAACAGCGTCATCAGCTCGGGGTCGTAGTTGCGCGACATGTCCGGAAAGCGCGGCCCGAAGCGCGGGTCGTGCTCGCCCGAGAGCACGTTGCGCCCCGACAGGTTGATGTGATCCTCGATCAGCACGAAGGTGCCGGGCGGGCTCTGCGGATCGACCGACCCCACCGCCGACGTGACCACCAGCGTGTGTACGCCCATCAGCGACAGCAGCCGGATGGGGGCCGACACGTCCTCGTTGGGCCGGTCCTCGTACATGTGCACCCGGCCGCACATGGCCAGCACGGGCACATCGTCGAAGTGACCCGACAGCAGCGAGCCTCGGTGGCCCTCGGTGGTGGGACGCGGCATGCCGGGGATCTTGTCCCAGCCCACGAAGCGCGGCCGCTCCAGGCTGTCCAGGGCCTCGGACAGTCCCGACCCCAGCACCACGCCGATGCTGGCCCGGGGAGCACGATCCGCCAGACCATCCGCGGCCTTCTTGAGCACGTCGTATTGACCGGCCACGGGCTGTCACTCCCTCGGGTGAGCCGGACATCATAGCGACGGCCGCGCGCCTGCGTGTAATCGCTCCTCCTGGCCTGATCGTAGCCCTCCCGATGGGCTGGACGCGGCCCGCGGGTCCGCCCGTGCGTCCGTCCGTGGGCGGGCCGCCTCGCGCCCTTGGCCCTGCGGTATCATCCGCGCCCCGTTGGCAGCGCCCCTTTTCTGACTCGCTGGGAGGACCCGTGGCACGCCCTGATCTGCGCCAGTTCGTGCAGCGTCTCGAGCAGGCCGGAGAGCTGTTGCGCGTGAGCCGGCAGGTCGACCCCGAGCTCGAGATCGCGGCCATCGCCGACCGGGTCTCCCGCGCCGGCCCCGAGGGCAACAAGGCCCTGCTGTTCGAGGACGTCAAGGGCAGCCGCTTCCCGGTGCTGATCAACGCCCTGGGCAGCCAGCGGCGCATGCTCATGACCTGCGGCGTCGAGCGCGCCGATCAGCTCGAGCCCTTGGTGGGCGACTTCTTGGCGCAGATCGAACGTCCGCGCGTGAGCCTCAAGGACAAGCTGGGCGCCCTGCCCCTGCTGGCGCGCCTGGCCCGGCTGTTTCCCAAGTACCGCGCCACGGGCCCCTGCCAGGACGTGGTGCACGAGGGCGACGACGTCGACCTCGACGAGCTGCCCGTCCTGACCACCTGGCCCGAGGACGCCGGCCCGTTTGTGACCCTGCCGCTGGTCTACACCAAGGACCCGGTCAGCGGCGCGCGCAACTGCGGCATGTATCGCCTGCAGCGCTACGACAAGAACACGCTGGGCTTTCATGTGCATACGCACCACACCGGCGCCGAGCACCTGCGTCGCACCGCCGAGCTGGGGCGCGAGGTCATGGAGGTGGCGGTGGCCGTGGGCGCCAGCCCGCAGGTGGTCTTCTCGGCCGTGGCGCCGCTGCCGCCGGGCGTGGACGAGATGCTCTTCGCCGCTTTCCTGCAGGGCCAGCCGGTGGAGATGGTGCCCTGTCGCACGGTGGCGCTGGAGGTGCCCGCCACGGCCGAGTTCGTGATCGAGGGCTATGTCAAGCCGGACGAGCTGCGCCGCGAGGGCCCCTTCGGCGACCACACCGGCTTCTACAGCCTGGCCGACGACTACCACGTGCTGCACGTGACGGCCATCACTCACCGCAAGGACGCCATCTGGCACACCACCGTGGTGGGCCCGCCGCCGCAGGAGGACTGCTGGATCGCGGACGCCATCGGCCGCCTGTTCCTGCCGCTGCAGCGCAAGGTCATGCCCGAGGTGCTCGACATGCGCATGCCCTTCGCGGGCGTGTTCCACAACCTCATGTTGCTGCGCATCAAGAAGGAGTACCCCGGTCAGGCGCGCAAGGCGGCCCACGCGGTCTGGAGCCTGGGCCAGGCCATGTTCACCAAGGTGGTGGTGGTGTTCGACGAGGACGCCCCGCCGCTGAGCGACGACGCGGCCCTGATGGAACTGCTGCTCGAGCGCATCGACGTGTCACGCGACCTCGAGTTCGTGCTCGGGCCCACCGAAACGCTCGACCACGCCAGTCGCGCGCTGCACTTCGGCAGCAAGGTCTCGCTGGACCTGACGCGGGCCTTTCCGGGCGAGGGCGAGCGCGCCGTCTCGCCCGAGCCCTGCTCGTGTGATGAGGCCGAGATCGTGGCGGGGCTGTCTGGCCTGCCGGGCGTGGTCGGCGCCGCGGTGGTGGGGGGCGGCTTGGTGGCCGTGTCCGTCAAGAAGGTGGGCCCCGCCGTACCCCGCGTCAGCATGGAGCAGGTCTGGGACTGGGGCGAGCGCAACGGCTGCACCGGCGCCACCGACCGCGTGATCGTGCTGGACGCCGACGAGCAACTCGACGACCCCGTGCGCCTGCTGTGGCTGACCCTGGCCCACATCGACCCCGAGCGCGACACGCGCCGTTCCGCCAACCCGACCCACGACGAGTCGCTGCGCTTCCACGTCGACTACCACCCGCGGCGCTTCGGCATCGACGCCACGGCCAAGGGGCCCGCCGACGGCTTCGAGCGCCCCTGGCCCACGGAACAGGTGCACCCGCCCGCCGTGCTGCGCAAGGTCGCCATGGCCTGGGAAGAGATGGGCCTGCCGGGCGAGATGCCGCTCTGAGGCTGGCTGGGCGCGGGCATCGGGCGTCCGCCGCTCCCGGGGGCTTCTGGCAGAGTCGGCCCACAGCCGCAGGCTCCGCTCAGCGAGCCCACGTCGCCGGCCGCCCGTTCGCCCCAGGTCTCACGCTTGCGCTTGCAGGATCCGCAGGCGCAGGTACTTGAGGCGCACGTAGTGTGCGGCCAGGAAGGCCAGGGCCAGGCCACGCCAGCCCAGCAGGAAGCCGCGCTTCAGGAAGTAGAAGCGCACGAAGCGCACGGCCGGGCGCAGCCACAAGTCGCCCAGCCTGGCCCGGCGCCCGCGGGCGTGAAGTCCCGCGGCGGCTACGGCGGTGAGCTTGGCGATGGTGGCGAGATGGTCATCCAGGTCGCGATAGCTGTGGTGCAAGAGGTCACCGGCGAGCAGGCCGCGCTGCTGGTCGAAGTCCCCGTCGAGGATGACCCGGTCGTGGGGGTCGTGGCCGCCCCAGTGCCCGCGGCGCCGATCAAACAGGCGCAGCTGTCGGTTGGGGTACCAGGTGCCGTAGCGGATCGGCTGCCCCATCCACCAGGTCAGGCGCGGCATGCTCCAGCCTGCGGGAGCTTGGCGCTCGCCGGAGAAACCGTCCGACTGCAGGCTCCGGATCTCGAGCGCGAGCTCGGGCGAGATGCGCTCGTCGGCGTCGACGCACAGGACCCAGTCATGCCGGGCCGCGCGCACGGCGAACTCTTTCTGGGCGACGTGCCCGGGCCACTCACGCTCGATGACGCGGGCGCCGAGCGCCGCTGCGAGCTCGCGCGTCGCGTCTGTGGAGCCCGAGTCCACCACGACGATGTCATCGCAGAAGTCCACACTGCGGATGCAGTCCTCGATCCGATCGGCTTCGTTGAAGGCGATGATGCAGGCGGAGAGGGGCGCGCGACGGCAAGGAGCAGGGGCGGTCGTCATGGGCTCGGCGCGGTCAGTATGGGGGGCCACAGAGAGAGGGGCGCTCAGCGTACCTTCACGCGCAGGTCGCGCATGCGCACGTAGCCGCCCTCGTGATGCTGCTGCAGCGCGATGTGGCCCGCCTTGTGGCGCCGGTTGGGGTCGATGTGATCGACGACCGTCACGCCGTTGACGCCGATGGTGATGTGCGTGCCCTCGGGCTCGTCCACCACGTCCAGCTCCAGATCGCACCAGGTGCCGGGCGGGATCAGCTGCACCTTCACCGGCACCAGACCGTAGAGGCTGCCGGTCTTGTGCTCGTCGGCGAAGCTCGCGTTGATCTGGGCCTCGTAGCCCCGCAGGCGCCGGCCGTCGGGGCGCGCGCGCAGCATGATGCCGGAGTCGCCGCCCTCGTTGATGCGCACCGTGGCGCGCAGGGAGAGGTCGCGGTAGCCGTCGCTGGGGCTGAGCAGCCAGCGCGGTTGGCCAGCGCCAAGCAGCTCGCCGTCTTCGAGGCTCCAGGTGGGCTCGGGCTCGTCCTCGGCGTCCTCGGCGTCCTCGCGCGTGTCGGCGCTTGGATCGACGCCCGCACCCGTGCGTGAGCCTGCGCCCGTGGCTTGAGTTGCGGCCTGGTCTGCGTCGCGGGGCGGAAACAGCGTCCAGCCGGACAGGTCGTCACCCGCGAGCAGGTTGAGCCAGCCGTCTGCGGCGTCGGCGGGGGCCTCGCCCGTGCGCGCGGGCTTGTGTTCCAGGGTGCGCAGGGCCACCGGTCCGGTGTCGCCGGCGATCACCAGCGGGCTGCGGGCGCTCGGGCGACCGGCGCTGAGCCCGGACGGCTGCCACAGCTCCACGTCTGCATGGATGAGCACGTCGTCGAGTCGCACCTCGCGCAGGATGGCGGGGCTGAGCGCGGTGCCGTCGGCGGCCCGCACTGGCGCCTCGTACTTCACGTCGAGCGCGTGCCACTGCCCGGCGCCGCGGTAGCCCGCCACCGTCGGGGGCAGGGCGGGGCGCGCGTCACGTGTGCCGCTCGCCGCGCCGCCCATGATGGTGCCCGTGCCGAGGCTCCACTCGGGCAGCCCGTGGGTGTCGTCGGTGAGCTCGATCGCGTAGCGTCCGGCGATCCAGACCACGGAGCGGCTGCCTTCGGCCAGCATGAACTCCACGTGGTAGCTGCCGTCGGTCAGGTCCCACCTGCTGCTGAGGTGACCAGCGGGGCCCTGGCCGACGTTGACCAGGGCGTTGTTGCCAGGGGCGATGTCAAAGCCGCTGCGGTCCGCTGCGCCGATGTCCGCGTTCACGAGCTGCCAGCCCGGGCCGTCCCAGGCGTCGAGGGCGTCGCCGTAGGTCAGCCGCAACCAGCCCTCGCGTCCGGACTGCTTGGGCGGCGGCACCGGCGCCAGCTTGGCCACCGGCTCGGCCGGCGCTGGCTGCCCGGGCAGGCGATTGACGGTGTACGAGAACGAATCGTGCAGCAGCGGCTCGCCGCGTGCGTCGCGCAACCCCGTGAGCGTGACGCGCGCCGCCATGCCCGCGCGCAGCTCGGGGGCCTGCAGCCGCAGCGCGCGCCGATCGTCGGAGACGAGCAGCCTGGTCACGGGCACGGTCGTGATGTGGCGCTCGGGCGATCCATACTCCCACCAGTAGTCGTAGTCGTACTGGACCAGCGTCACGTCGTCGGGCCCGGGCGTCAGGTCGTGGGCCAGGGCGCCCGAGAAGAACAGATCGAAGCCGACGTCGCTCAGGGTCACGCGGTCGATCTCGAACGGGCGCGCGCCGGTGGGGCGTACGCGCAGCAGGCCGTGGTCGGGAGCCAGCCCGCCCCAGCCGCGGTTGGTGAGGCCGGCGAAGATCGAGCCGTCCGGCGCCACGCTGACCCGGAAGGCCGAGCCCAGCTGTTGGAGCAGGGGGAACACGGCGCCTTGGGTCACGCCCTGCACCTGCTCGAGTTGAATGCGCAGGAGCTGACCGTTGGTGAGCTCGGCCAGCACGAGCTGGTCGCCGCTGTAGGGTCCGAATCGATAGTCACCGGGGAGCCGCGCGAGATCGCCGGCCGAGCGCGACCAGCCGTACGGCAACCACAGCGCGGGCTCCACGCGGGGCTGCTCGGGAGGCTGCATGCTGCTGGCCTGCAGGCGCTGCTCGCGGTACGCGTCGGTCCACGAGAGCGACGCCGGGTGCCCGTGGAAGCCGCCTGGCTGCACCGCGAAGACGGGGCCCGCCGGCATCCAGTCGCCCTGGTTGTCGGTCACCAGCAGCCGACCGGCGCCGTCGAAACCCAGCCCCGCGGGGCTGCGGAAACCGTGGGCCAGGGGCTCGGCCTCGCCCGTGAGCGGGTCGACGCGCAGCACCCAGCCGCGCCAGGGCGCCAGCGAGACGCCCAGCCACCACTCGGGCGACAGGAAGCCGACGTTGAGCGACAGGTACAGCTTGCCCTGGCCGTCGTCCGGCAGGCCGAAGGCGAACTCGTGGTAGTTGCCCGACAGGCCCCAGTCGTCGCAGACCGTGAGCCAGGTCTCGGCGCGGCCGTCGCCGTCCTCGTCGCGCAGCTCTGAGAGCTCGCCGCGCTGCAGCACGTAGAGCGCGTGGCGTGTGCGGCCGTGTCCGTCGGCGACCTCCAGCACGTTCAGGCCCAGGGGCTCGTGCAGCCCCTCGGCGTAGAGCGAGAAGCGCGCATCGCTGGGATCTTCGGCCAGGGCGTGCTCCACGATCCAGACCTGACCGCGCCGTGTGCACAGCACCAGCCGCCCGTCGGGGAACCAGTCCATGCCGCCCAGCTCCAGCACCACGCCCGGCGGCGGCGTGAGCGCCTCAATGGTCCAGTAGCGCGCTTCGAGCTCGGCGGTGGAGATGGGGGAGTTGGCGGCGGCGTCGTCGCCAACAGCGCTCGCATCGTCGGCTGCTGCTGCTGCTGCTGCTGCTCCTCCTGCTCCTGCTCCTGCTCCTGCTGCCGGGGCGACAGCCTGGTCGGACACGGCGGCCGGCTCGTGTGCGGGAGCGGTAGCGTCCTCGGGGTCTTGCCCAAGCGCGGGGCCGCAGAGCAGCACGCTCGTCAGCAGGCTGGGCAGCGCGGTCTGGATCAGGCCGCGAGTGATGGCTGTGTTCATCGCTTCAGCTCCGCGAGCAGCTGCGCCTCGCCGTCCTCGGGCCACTGCGCCATGAGCACGGTGGTGAGCGTGATGCTGGCCGCCGTGGCGCCGTGCTGCAGTTCGATGCCCAAGTGCTCGGGCGAGGCCAGCTCGCGGGCCTCGCCGCCGGTCACGGAGTCGAGCTGCAACAGCCACGCTTCGTACAGGCCGTCCTCGCGCAGGATCACCCGACCGTGGCGGCCTACGCTGGTCTGCGTCTTACCAGCGGGCATGGGTTGCTGGAGCGAGACGTGCCGGTCGCCCGTGGTGACGATGACCAGCTCCCGCGCGAACCCGGTGCCCAGCGACGTGACCACCACCCGCGGGAACTCACGCACATGGGCGATGATCTCGCTCGACTCGCTGAGCGCGTCCCAGTCGATGGAGGGGCGTCCGGCAGGCGTGCGTGTGGCGCGCAGTCGCGCCTGCAGCGGCTCGTCCCGGTAGGCCAGCCGGCGCTGCAGCAGGGGCGCGGGGTCGCCGCCCTGCGCGAGCCAGACCACGCGGCCCAGGGGCTCCAGCGGTGTGCCGCCGCGCCCGGTCCAGTCGCTGCGGCGCACGAAGTCGCCGGCGCGCACGCCCAGCAGGCGCAGGTCGTCGGCGCG
>Ga0164313_10001355_pt1 | contig 21625 bp, 23 predicted proteins | sample GuaBasSedimGuay4_FD_113735 | JGI IMG/M metagenome (GOLD analysis project Ga0164313, IMG submission 113735) | Subseafloor sediment microbial communities from Guaymas Basin, Gulf of California, Mexico - Guay4, Core 4569-4, 0-3 cm | ecosystem: Environmental > Aquatic > Marine > Hydrothermal vents... | reverse complement strand
GTTTTCCGACATCTTGATCATTGCCCGATTCCCTGCAGCAAAAATATAAGTCAGTGGCACAAAGCACAGTTGCAAGGGGAAGTTCCACGGCACGATGACACCCACAACACCCAGCGGTTGAGGGATTACCCTGTTCCTGGCGCCGGGGTGCATGGTGAAATCTATTTCACGACGCTGGGTCTTCATCCAGCGTTTCAGATGCTTGATTGCAAAATGAATGCCATCCAGCGTAAGGACGATTTCTGCCAACAATGTCTCATGACGGGAGCGGTTGCCATAGTCTTTGTTGATGGCATCAACAAGAGCGTCGGTGTTTTCACTGATCATTCGCTTTAGTGCAAGCAAGTCTGCTTTGCGTTGCGCAAGATCCGGGGCAGGGTAGGCAAGATAAGCCGTGCGTTGCATTTGCAGGCAATTTTCCAGTTCCGCCTTGACCGCGTCCGGCTTGTCGTCATGTGTTTCTGTCATTACCGTGTTCATCTCATATCTCTTTCAAGTTAAATCCGACAGGCTCCTGGCCCCAAACGCTACATGATTAGAAACTGTAGCCGAAAACATCCAAATCTTCACGGAACCAATCCGCCACAATAGCACGGGTTTCGTCATTGTAGTAAGTCTGATAAGCGGCCCTGTTACTGGCATTAAGGTGCGGCAGCACAGCATCGATACCAATGATGCCTCTTATATGCTCAAAGTCCTCATTTAAGCTTTCAAACTTGCCGGCATAATCAATAGAAAGCTTGCCCTGATTATCTTTTAACCACTCAAGCTGCGGTTGGAATGACTTGGGGTTGTTGTAAAAAAAAGGATCTTTATTTTCACCATAGGTCGCTTTGACCCAGGTCTTGAAATCAATATCCCGGCTGGCAATTTGTGTTTTATTCTTCTTTCGCCGGTACTCATAATGGGAAACCACCTTGTCCCAGGGGTTTCTGACGATGGTGAATTTGTAAGCTGCATCCCATTGCTCCTGGCCGATATTTGCAATGATTTCCTTTGCTGTCAGATGGTCTTTCAAGGGCAGCCCGATCGCTTTGCCAATGCTGGTGCCAGCTGTCTTATTGATGTGTACAAATATAAACGGACGGTTGTTCCCCTGTCGCACAGGTGAAGGCTTGATATGCAGTATTTTATAGAGTGCCTTGATGGTCGCGGACTGCCTTTTCAATATGGGTTACCTGTCTAATTGTCGCTTGCTTCGAGGTGGTGCTCAACGCATCATACAGTGAAGGAAATCAGGAACTGATATTTAGTGAGTGTAATACTACCATTTGTTTATGTCGGGCTGGGCAGTATGCTGGGTGGCGTCAGTCGCTATGGCATGACACTGGCCACGCAGAATTATTCCGTATTCAGTATTCCCTACGGAACCTTGATCTCGAACCTGGCTGGTTGCCTCATTATCGGTTTGGTCGTCGGCTTTGGCGGTAAGACAGAATTGCTTTCTACCGAGATGCGTTTGCTACTGGCAACGGGGTTTTGTGGTGGCTTTACGACCATGTCTTCGTTTATCTATGAGATGGGACAGTTCGTTCAGGACAAGGAGTACTTTTACGCCTCGACTTATTTTAGTGTTACCCTCGCCGGTGCCGGCCTGGCTTTTCTGCTGGGTCTCATGTTAAGCGATTTACTGATGAGCTAATGTATGGAAATTTCAGGGCAGGCAGTGTTGTTGAGAGTGTTTATTGGCGAAAGCGACAAGTTGGGTCACTTACCGTTGTATGAAGCCATCGTTAAACAGGCCCGTGAAGTTGGCCTGGCCGGTGCGACGGTACTCAAAGGTGTGCTGGGCTATGGCGCGACAGCGCGGATACGTACACACAAGATACTGGATTTGTCATCCGACCTTTCTCTGGTTGTAGAGATCGTGGATGAAGAAGATAAAATCAGCGCTTTTCAGGAAAACCTCTCGGAGATGTTTGAGCAGGCAGGTTGCGGTGGGCTGGTTACGCTGGAAAATATTCGGGTAATCCATTACTTGCCGGAAAAAACAGCCGGGTAAAAAAAAGGCCGTAAATCTTAGCCAGTGGGCTGCTGCTGGTTAGCTTTCAGGATATCGTCAACCGTGCGTGCTTCCACTTCAGGTAATTTCTGGTCAAGCGTATCGCGCCTGCGAATTTCACTGTCAACGTATTTAATCCACTGTTGAGCAGCACGTTTGCTGCGTTTGTCTTTGCTTGCGGAAACAAAGGCTCTACGGGACTGCTCAAGTTTCTTTTGGTTAAACAATGCCATGCCGTACATGATATTGGCCGTGTCGATGCGCTTGAGTCCGCCGGCTTTAAGGGCCTGGCTTGCAGATTTGGATGCATCGGACCACATCTCGAGATTGATATAAGACTGTGCCAGCCTGATGTACAACTCACCGTCCTCACCCATTGCTGCAGCCTGCTTCAGAGGTGGGATGGCTTTCTTGTCTTCGCGGGCTGAATACCAGGCCTGTGACAAAAGACGCAGGTTCCTGACACTGCTCTCGACGTTTTCAGCAGCCATTTCATTCTCGAGAACCCTGGCGGCTTTATATGGAATACCATGTAGCAAGTACAGGTTTGCGAGATTAACAGCGTGTGACTTTCCGTCAATATAGCCTTTCTCATATAACGATTCGGTCAACGCCAATTGCTTTTTGGTGTCGCCTAATTCGCTGTAAACACCGGCAAGTGTCAGCACGTATGAATCCTTGGGGTATGCCTCGATTAATTCTTCAAGAACAATCAGCATATTCGGGAAATCTTTGAGTTCCCAGTAGCACACCCGTAGTAATAACAGCCAGTTTTCCCGTGGCACTTTACCTTGTGAACGGTACATATCAACGGCTGTCTTAATAGGAACGACAGCTTTTTCATATTCTGTCATCTGAAAATATGCCTGCCCTTTCAACATATATACATCGGCGGCAGGTTCGGCAATGATGGCCATCAGCCTGTCGATTGTCTGTAAGGCAACATCGTACTTTTCAATGGTAAATTGAAGCTGCGCCAGCGTTTTTAATGTACTTTGTTGCAGGGCTTCCGGAAGTTCGGGTTGTTGCAACACGTTTTCGTAAGAGCGGATGGCGCTCGGGTAGTCTTCCTGAAGGTAATAGGCATAACCTGACAGATTCCAGATCTGTGCGGCCTCGTAAGGTGACATCTTCTTTTTGGATTGCTGCAAGTCTTTAATCAGCGTGTGCGCAGTGCTGAAGTCTTCTACTTCGACAGCTTCCTGGATGACCATCAACTTTTCGTAAACCTGTTGGCTCATGGCGACAGTTTGCTTGGTCTCGCGCTCTTTTTTGTCCTGAGCCACGGCGGGCATAGCCAGCAATGCTGACAACAACACCGTAACACCGACTCCAATGACTTTGCTGCGCAGGAACCTGGCGGTAACAGCAGGCACTATCAGACTCTTATTCAGTAATTTCATAGGTGAATTTATTCTGTACGCCAGGTACCTCAACGGCTTCGCCATCCATGATCCTGGGCTTGTATTTAAATTTCAGCGCGGCATTAAGAGACGCACGGTGAAACAGGCTGGAAGTGCATTGGTCCTCGACAATTATCGGGTCCTTGGTTGTGCCCTGACGGGTCACGGTATATTGAACTACGCAAAAGCCTTCCACACCACGGGTAAGCGCACGGTTAGGATAAATCGGTGCAACCTTCACAATGGGCAGGTAATCACCTTCACCGACACCGAGACTGAAGCCGCCCGTCATTTCAATATCTGTTTCGACAGGAACAGCTGAAATAGCGATCTTTTCAGCATTGGGGTTCAGATTATCAAGCTGCGGTGTTGGTGGCTGTGGTGGAGCCTCTTGCGGTGGTGGTGGTTTTTTTGGTTTTAATTGCCGGCGCTGGATAGATTCATCCCGTTTGACACGCACAAAGTCCAGCACATTACTGGTTGCATCCGCGTTCAGGCTGCGATCCGCTGTGGCAATCAAATATTGCATTACCCAAAACAGACTCAAGGTAACAGCCAGCGCCAATATGCTGCCAAATACCATCCTGACCAGGTAACTGGCCTGATTTTGCGACAAAGTTTGATTAATGGTTGCGGACATGTCAGTTCTTAAGGCTCGTTGGCAGCGATTGAGACGTTGTAAACGCCGGCTGAGCGGGCAGCGTCCATGACCTGGATAAGCGTATCGGTCTTGGACTCTTTATCCGCCTGTATCACCACTGAACCCTGTGGGTTCTCAGCGTGGAGACGTTCGATGTTGGGTCGTACCGAGCGGATATCGATCTGACGCCGGTCAATCCAAATGTCATTGTTGGGTCCGATAGCAACCAATATGTTGGCATTTTCCTTTTTGACAGCGGTTGCAGCGTCGGGGCGGTTAACATCTATACCGGCCTCCTTAACAAACGTTGCTGTCACAATAAAGAAGATAAGCATAATGAAGACCACGTCCAGCATGGGCGTGATGTCAATTGCCGATTCTTCTTCGGGCTCAGGCTGATAAAATTGTTTCATTCAAAAGTTCTCCAGTGACTCTGTAGTCACTCGTGTTCTATCACAAGGTGATCTGCGAGAAGTGCGCGTTCCCGGCTGACCTTACGCTGTAAATAGGTGCCCATCGCCACTCCGGAGAGTGCCGCTACCATGCCAGCCATTGTTGGTATGGTAGCTTTGGAAACGCCGGCGGCCATGGATCGGGGGCTACTGGAGCCGGATATAGCCATCACTTCGAATACCTCGATCATACCCGTGACAGTTCCCAGTAGTCCAAGTAATGGACACAGGGCTACACAGGTCTGAATCATCGGTATATTTCGTTCAACCTGCGCAGAAACCTGCGAAACGAGGCGCTCACGAATCTGGTGAGCGTTCCAGGATTTATGGTCATTGCGGTTATTCCACAACTGCAGGGCAGATGTGACAAGACGTTTATGACCAAGACGAATGTATACCAGTCGTTCGATGATCAGGGCCCACATGAACATGGTTAGTAAACCAATCACGTAGAGTACGCCCCCACCCATCTCGAGGAAATCCCTTACGGTTTCCAGCGCCGGCAGATAGTAAAAAATCAGATCCATAGGATTACTGCTCTAGGCTCAGTGTTTCGCTTCGGCACGCTCGGCGAGCATACCTGCAGATTCTTCCTGCAAAATCTGGGTCAATCGCTTGGCCCGGCTGGAAACCAGCGTGTGCAGAAATACCATTGGAATTGCAACCGTCAAACCGAGTACCGTGGTCACAAGCGCGGTTGAAATACCGCCAGCCATCAGTTTCGGATCGCCAGCACCATAAAGTGTAATGGCCTGGAAGGTCACGATCATACCGGTTACCGTACCCAGAAGACCAAGCAACGGTGCTACCACGGCGATGATCTTCAACAAAGGCAACATCGAATTGAGTTTTGGTGTTTCCCTGAGTATGGCTTCACCCAGCTTCAGTTCCATGGTCTCAATATCCCCACCTTCGCCGCCTATACCCAGAACACGTCCGAGCGGGTTATTGGTAGTAGGACTAGAGATATTCTTGATCTGCTTGCTGACCTTGGCACTGGTAGCGGATAGCACCAGCAGGCGCCAGGTTGCCATGAGCAAACCGAGTATACCGAGGGAAATGATGACATAACCAACCGTCTTACCCTGAGCCACACGTTCCATCAGGCTGGGCGACTGTACCAGCAGACCAAGCAGCTGACCACGTGTCGGGTCAAGACCGACCGGGTACTGGCCGGAAGTTGCACCGGTCAGGTCACCAATACGGGAGGTGTAACGATTCTGTGGCTGGCGTTGCAGCTCAACCAAGCGCCCGGTTTCCGGGACAAACTCGAGATATTTACCGTCAGACACAACATTGAATGCACCAATCCGGGTGACTTCCCGTTGCGCTTCTTCGCCGTTGGCATCAACAACTGTAGTGGTGAAGCTGGCAACCTTGCCTGTTTCTGTCATTTCACGTTGCAGTTCAAACCACAGACGTTCGATTTCCTCAAGTGAGGCGAGGCGATTTGACTGCCCCATCTTCTTGGCGAAATCAAGCAGGAAGTCTGTGCGATCAGCAAACTGAACCTGGGTCAATGATGTCTCAAATTGACCACGTGCATCACCTGATGCCTGTTGCAAAACACCAAACAATTCTTTGAGACCACCCAGGCGATCCTGGAAAGCCTTCTCAAGAACAATGATTTTGCCATCATTGACTTCAAACTGGGCTTCCATCCGGGCTGAAAGATTTTCCTGACGTTTTCTTTCGGCCTTTTCAGCATTCAGGGCTTTTGTTTGTGTTGACCTGTTCGCACGGAACTGATCCAGTCGGGCCTTGTTTTCGGCTGCATCAGCAACACGACCCGCTTTGACCTGTTGCAGCAGTTCATCCAGCGAGACCGCTGTAGCTGCCTGGGCTGTCATCGTGGAGGCCAGTAGCAGGCCACCGGCGAAGCCGATTTTCTTAATAGTATTAATCATTGCATTGCCCTCGTTGGCGCAGCTACCGGTATGATCATAAGATCCGGAGCAACCTGTTTACGTGCGACCTTCAGACCTTGTGCGACCTGGGCCTTGTAAGTTTCCGGTGGGAGTTCAATGAACGCACCTTCTGCTTTATCCCATGCGCCTGTAGTTGCGCCGCCAACCGTCTGGTACAGCAGTGCAACACGACCAATGCGCAGAAAGTCTACTTCAAGTTCCTTGCCGCCAACCTCGGTAGAGCCTTTGTAAGCTTCGATGGTCCGGCCATAATCATTTTCGATTTGGTAGCCTTCAATGACACGGCGCAGTTTTTCAGCGGCAGCCACATCAGAACGCTCCATCATTTCGCGCAAGCGTGCGACACGCTCTGTGCGTTCTTTCATCAAAAACGGCGTGTCCAGAGCAACGAAACTTTCCAGCGCATCCAGCATACGCAACATCAAAGGCACGATCTGCCGCTCGATTAATGCGATATTGGCAACTGAATCTTTCAGGGCCTGCATTTCAGCTTCCTGATTATTCAGCTGGGTTTGCAGTAAAGCGTTATAGACTTTCAGGCCGTCTACAACCTTGGTAACCGCACGATAGTCGTTCACGATTTTTTCAGTCTGATCAGCGACGGAGTCAACCTTTGTCTGGTCGTTTGCTCCGGCATCTGCGCGGGATTCACCTTCCTGCATGACTTCACTAATGCTCGCGGCAAAAACCTGTGTTGGCAGGCTTGCAACAGCAATAATGAAGACCGAGGAGAATAGATAAGTAATCTTTCTAGTGTTTAGCATGCTTCATCTCAATGGCTTCAAAATGTTTTGATTGGTATGGGTCGGGAGGAACACTCTATAATTTGAGAGCACGTCCGTCAATTGATAAGGCGGATTTTATGAAAATGAATCAAAATTTCTTTTTACACCCCACCTGAATTACGCAACTGAAAGCTCCGGCCTGAATTCTTTTTGCAGTCTGGAAAACAAACTGTGAGCCTCTCCGAATTGTTCGGTCGCGCGCGCTAAATAGGTACGAACTTCATCAACATAGCCGTCAGTTGAAGCGGACCAGACCCGATTTACATACCGCTCACCGGCTGCAAAAGCGCTCATCACATCAGCGTAGTTTTGCAAGCCAAAGACGTGTTGCATGCTTTCACGCGCATTGGCAAAAATATTGAGGTCATCGCGCAACAAATGGTCAATTTCGAACCGTACTTAAGAATCAATGCAACTGTTTTGCTGCTCATACAGCCCCGGGATCATGTTATTTTTCCTAGAGGCTATAGGCCCAGATTAAAACGCCGCTCAATATCAACCATGTGATTAGCGTCAGCGGTACACCCACACGGACAAAGTCACCGAATTTATAACCACCGGCATTCATGATGAGGATATTGGTTTGATAGGCCATTGGCGTTGCAAAACTGAGGTTGGCACCAAACATGACCGCCAGTACAAATGGCTCGAGTGGCAGGCCAAGACGTTGGGCGATACCGATGGCAATGGGTGTGCCGATCACGGCCGCAGCATTATTTGAAACCACGTTGGTCAGCACGCCCATCATCATCATAAGACTCATCAGCACGATGGAGGGCGGCGCACCAAATGTGATGTACACAAACAGGTTGGCCAGGTAGTCGGCGCCACCGGTCTTGAGTAATGCCATGCCCATGGCAAGCGATGACACAATGATCAGAATAACCTGGGTACTCAATGCATTCATCGCATCTTTCCAGTTCAGGCAGCCGGTGAGGATTAATACCAGGCAACCCAGCAGGGCACTGATTTCAATGGGCATGATGCGCATGGCGGCCAGCGCCACCACACCTGTGATGACCGCCAGGGCAATGGGTGCTTTGCGTGCACGGGGAAGCTTGATACTGCCATCGAGTATCAGGAAATCAGAACTCTGTTTTAATTCGGCCAGGTTTTCCAGCGTGGATTGCACCAGCAGTACATCGCCGGCACGCAGGCGTGTTTCACGCAGACCGGGAGATTCTCTTTCCTCCATACCTTCAAAGCGGTTGAATGCCAGTAGCCGGAGTTTGTGCCGCGACAGCAGACCGGCATTACCAATGCGAACACCGTTTAAACGCGAGGCGGGTGTGATGGCTACTTCCGAGATTTGCTCGCCTTCGGTAGACAGCGGGTTACTGGCGTCTACCGCGTGGTCGTCGGTGAATAGTGTACCGCCCAGCAGACGTGCGTATTCGCGCAGGTTCTGTTGGGTATTGCTGGTGGTAATGCGATCGCCACCGCGCAGCATCACATCCGGCAACGGATTGATGAATACACCTTTGTCACGTTGAATGGTCTCGACCTTGATCTTTTCACCGGTGCGCGCAATGGCTTCTGCCAGGGAACGGCCAACGGCATGGCTGTCGGTATTCAACTTGATTTGTGCCGTATAAACCCTCAACACACCACGACTCATCGGCGGCGTGCGCTGCGGAATAATGCGTGGTGCAATTAACCACAGGTACAAAATAGCAACCACACCTGAAACCAGCACAGGTGCAGCAAAGTCAAACATATTGAAGCGATCCATACCCATGTCAGCCGCAACATTCACTACCAACAGGTTAGTGGATGTACCAATGGTGGTTGCCATACCACCGACAATGCTTGCAAATCCCATCGGTATGAGTGTGCCCGAGGGCGACACGCCGGTCTTGACCGCAACCCCGATCAGTATCGGCAGCATCAAAACAACGATGGGCGTGTTGTTAATGAAGGCACTCAAAAACGCCGTCATGATCAGCGTCATTAATAAGGAAAAAGCCGGGCTGCGCCGCCAGAGTTTTGCCAATACACGACCAACCGGTTCAAGTGCACCGGTGCTGATAAGACCCTGACCGACAATCATTAACGCAGAAACAGCGATGAGCGCACGATTGCCAAAGCCCAAAAAGAAATCGCTCGGTGAAAGTATTTCACCATCCGCTTCAAAGGGGAATAGCTGGAAGCCGGTGGCCATGACCACCAACACCACCAGGCTGGTGGTCTCCAGCGGTATGTTATCGCGGGTAAATAATATCAGCGCCACGACGATCATAATCATGACCGCTATGGCGTGCATATTTGGCAGGGCAAGCTCAAGCATAAGTGTTTTTAATCAGTCCTTACGCGATCAGGCAGTGTACATCATGCATTATAAAGAGGGTGTGGTGCACGGGTATTCCTTGTTTGTTGCAGCAATGGTAAATGGCTTGCCAGTGGCATTGCAATTATCATATGCTGCTCGTTGTTTCACTTTGAAAGACTAGCAGCAGGGATTTTCAGGTGCAATCTAAATACCCCCTTATCAATTTTGACCCGGTCGCAATATCTATCGGGCCACTGGACTTGCCACTTGTGGGCGATTTTTCGCTTGCCATTCACTGGTACGGCATCATGTACCTGCTGGCTTTCCTGTCGTTCTGGGCGATTGGAAACAGTGTGGCAGGCCGGCGTCCCTGGTGGGGCTGGAGCAAACAGGATGTCAGCGACGTACTTTTCTACGGCATGCTCGGTGTCATACTCGGTGGCCGTATCGGCTACATGCTGTTTTACAATTTTGACTTATTGGCAGAGCGGCCAATGTCCCTGTTCAGGGTATGGGATGGCGGCATGTCTTTTCACGGCGGCCTGATTGGTGTGATCCTGGCGTTGGGCTGGTTTGCCCGGCGCACACGCAAATCGTTCTGGCAGGTGGCAGATTTTGTAGCGCCGATGATACCCCTTGGCCTGGCACTTGGCAGGCTGGGTAATTTTATCGGTGGTGAACTGTGGGGTCGTTTAAGCGATGCGCCGTGGGCAATGATTTTCGCCAAATCAACCGGCTTTGGAGCGGGTGATACTTTAGCGCTCAATGAGGCATGGCGAAGCGGCGCGCTGGATCATCTGGCCAGACACCCGAGCCAGTTGTACCAGGCAGGTCTCGAAGGGCTAAGTTTATTCTTTATCCTGATGTGGTTTTCAGCCAGGCCTCGTCCGACTGCTGCCGTGTCCGGCCTGTTTTTGCTGGGCTATGGTGTTTTCCGTCTTTTGGTGGAGTTTTTCCGCCAGCCGGATGAACATATTGGCTTCCTTGCCATGCAGTGGCTGACCATGGGTATGCTATTGTCATTGCCGATGATAGCTGCAGGTGCGATTATCATGTTATTCGCCTATCGCTCCAATTCACAACGATCACAAGGTTGATTTAATTATATGCAAATCTATTTGCAACTCTTACAGGACATCCTGGACAAGGGTAACCGCAAGCAAGACAGAACCGGCACAGGTACTATCAGCCTGTTTGGTTACCAGATGCGTTTTGATCTCTCACAGGGCTTTCCCTGTGTGACGACCAAGAAGATTCATCTGCGCTCGATTATCCATGAGTTGCTGTGGTTTTTGAATGGCGATACCAATGTGGCCTATCTGAATGAAAACGGTGTCTCGATCTGGGATGAGTGGGCAGATGAGAATGGTGATCTCGGCCCGGTATACGGTGCACAATGGCGTCACTGGGTGACGGCCGATGGTGGCCATATCGACCAGATAAAAACTTTGCTGGATGATTTGCGTGAGCGCCCCGATTCACGCCGGCATATTGTCTCAGCCTGGAACCCGGCAGTGCTGCCGGACGAAACACGCAGTCCGCAGGACAACGCACGGGACGGATTGCAGGCGCTGCCGCCATGCCATACGCTGTTTCAGTTTTATGTGGCGAACGGAAAGTTGAGTTGCCAGATGTACCAGCGTAGTGCCGATGTGTTTCTTGGCATACCTTTCAATGTCGCATCCTACGCAATATTGACCATGATGATGGCTCAGGTGCTGGATCTCGAACCCGGAGATTTTATTATTTCGCTGGGTGATGCGCATATTTACCTGAATCATCTTGAGCAGGTTAGCAGGCAACTGGGTCGTGAACCTTTTCCGTTACCCCGATTGAAAATCAACCCGGACAAAAAAGACCTGTTTGATTTTGCTTACGAGGATTTCGAGTTACAGGGCTACCAGTGTCACGCCGGTATCAAAGCCCCGATCGCTGTTTGAGTTAAGCAGAGCCCTAGTGCAAAAACAAATCACACTTATTGCTGCGATGGCCAGGAGCAGGCAGATCGGGCTTGAAGGTCGCATGCCCTGGCATTTACCTGCGGAGCTACAACATTTCAAACAGACCACCATGGGCAAGGCCATGGTGATGGGCCGTAAGACCTGGCAGGCGATTGGCAGGCCTTTACCGGGGCGGCAGAATATTGTCATTAGCCGCAATCCGCAGTTTAAAGCGCAAGGGGCCGATGTGTGCACTTCTCTCGATGTGGCGATTGAAATTTCGCGTACACAGGAGATCATGGTGATTGGCGGGGGACAGCTATATACGCTGGCCTTACCGCAGGCCAGCCGAATGGTGCTCACTATGATTGATATTGAGCCGGAAGCGGATACCTGGTTTCCTGCCTGGGATGATCAGCAGTGGCGGCAAATATCTGAACGTCACTTTGAGGCTGACGGTGATGCCGGGCTTGCCTACCGGATTGTTGAGCTAACCCGCCTGTAGGTCAGTGCGGGCAAGATACCTCTTGTCAGGGACAGCGGGTTTGAAATAATGCGCGGTCTTCCAGTCTGAGTGCACTGAGTCGCCCGCCCCATACACAGCCGGAATCCATCGCGATATAACGTTTTTTTACACGTAGACCTAACGCCGCCCAATGTCCGAACACAATGGTTACATCCCGGGTGCGCCGGTGTTTGTGTTTAAACCAGGGTTTGTATCTTGCCGGCTGGGAACCCGGCTGGCCGGAAATCCGGTAAGCCCCACGCCCCTCCTCATCACAGAAACGTAAGCGTGTCAGGATGTTGGTTATCAGGCGTAATCGACTCCAGCCGGTTCTGTCATCACGCCACCGGGTTGGCCGGTTGCCATACATGTGGCGTAAAAATTTACCACGTTTGTCGGACTGCAATACTGCGGACACTTCTGCAGCAGCACTCAGCGTTGCCTGATAATCCCATTGCGGTATCACGCCTGCGTGAACCCTTAGCAGACGATGTTCTTCAGACCAGTAGGCCAGTGGTTGTGTGCATAGCCAGTCAATCAGTGATTCACAGTCTGCCGCAGTCAAAACGGCCTCAAATTCCTTGTTGCGGCAACCACCATCGGGATAACGGTTGTGATGGGCCAGCAGGTGAAGGTCATGATTACCGAGGCTGACGCTGACGCATGAGCCAAGGCTTTTTAATAAACGTAAAACCTCCAGGGACTGCCCGCCGCGATTAACCAGGTCGCCACAGCTCCAGAGCCTGTCCGAGGCCGGATCAAATGCAACTTGATCCAGTATGTCGTGCAGCGCATCGTGACAGCCCTGGATATCGCCAATTAGATAGGTCGCCATTATATGAGGCGGCCTAGTGCAGCATATCCGGTGGGTGCAGTGAAAATTCAGGAATTTCCGCACGGAAATGCTGGCCATCAGCCGTTACAAAACCATAGGATCCGCGCATGGAACCCATGGATGTAGGTATCAGTGCACCACTGGTATAACTGTAAGAGTCACCCGGTGCCAGTTGCGGAGTTTTACCCACCACACCCTCACCAATAACCTCTTCGGTGCTGCCGTCGGCATGTGTAATGATCCAGTGACGATTTCGCAAAGTGATATTTTGATCAGACTGGTTGGTGATATAGATGGTATAGGAGAATGCAAACTTGTCCTCATGTGGGCCCAGGAACTCAGGCTGTGCGACCACGTGGACCGGAATATCGGTGCTCATGATAATGATCTCGGGTGAGTTTTTTGCATTGTATTTTGTATCGGGTTTTGTGTCGGGATTATGCGATGTTTTCAGTCTGTATCATACGGCAGAAGACGCGCCAGCGTGGCGAATTGCGATAGGCTGAGTTGCTCTGCCCGCTGGCCCGGATCAATGCCCGCTGTAAGGATCTGATCTGCATCCAAAAGCTTTCGCAAGCTGTTTCGTAAGGTCTTGCGACGTTGGGAAAAAGCAGCGGCAACCACTTTCTGCAAGTTCTCGTCTGAGCCTACATCATAGGGTGCTGCGCCAAGGGGTTGTAAACGAACGATACTTGAGCAAACCCTCGGTGAGGGTGAGAAACTTTCCGGCTGAACGTCAAACAGGGGCATCACATTGCAACGAAACTGGGTCATGACCGACAAGCGGCCATAGGCTTTGCTGCCGGGCTCGGCGGCCATCCGGTTTACCACTTCCTTTTGCAGCATAAAATGCATATCTTTAACCAGCTTATGCCAACCCAGTACGTGGAATATCAACGGTGTTGAAATGTTGTAAGGCAGGTTGCCAATCAGGCGGAAAGCGCGGTTTTGTGTGATCTCACTAAAATCTGTTTTTAGCGCATCACAGGAGTGGATGGTAATATTGCTGACACCGGCAAATTTCTTTTGCAGTACGGCGACCAGATCGCGGTCAATTTCCACCACATGAAGTTCAGCACCGCTGTCGACCAATGGCTGCGTTAATGCGGCCTGACCCGGTCCGATTTCGACGATCAGGTCGGTCTTCTGCGGAGCAATACTGGCAATGATACGGTCGATAATCTGCTGGTCATGCAGAAAGTTCTGGCCAAACCTTTTACGTGGTTTATGTTTCATTGTCATCGCCGTGTTCGCTTATTTAGTGGCACATTGCCAGCGCTGCCAGCGCTGCGGTATACATACTGGATGCCTTTGCCAGGTTTTGACCGGCGATATCCAGTGCCGTGCCGTGGTCTACCGATGTGCGGATGAAGGGCAGTCCGAGTGTGATATTGACCGCATGACCAAAACCGGCGTGCTTGAGAACCGGTAAACCCTGATCGTGATACATGGCGACGACGGCGTCGCACTGTGCCAGCCGGGGCGGCGTGAAAGCGGTATCGGCAGGCACGGGGCCAATGACATTAATGCCACTGGCTGTACATTCATCCATGGCTTTCTGAATAATTTGTGCATCTTCACTACCGAGGTGCCCACCCTCTCCGGCATGTGGGTTCAAACCCAATACCTGGATGACCGGATCGGGGAGTCCAAAACGTTTGCGTAATGCGTGGTCTGTGATTTGAATTGTCTTGCGTACATTGTCCAGCGTAATGGCATCCGGGACCTCACGCAGTGGCAAGTGGGTGGTCACCAGTGCCACACGCAGATCATCTGCCGCCAGCATCATGACAACCTTTTGCACCCCGGCTAACTCCGCCAGTAATTCGGTATGACCACTGAAGCTGAAGCCGGCATCGTTGATAATGGCTTTGTGAACCGGTCCTGTTACCAGTGCGCCGGCCTGCTGGTTATTGACCAGGGTGACTGCAGCCTTGATGGTTTCCAGTACGTAGTCGGCATTGCGGGTATCCGGGTGACCGGCAATGACATCTGTGGCCAGCGGTCGCGCGTAGCAGCTTAAGCGACCAGCTGTAACCTTGTCGCCAGGTTGCCAGTCGTTGATGGGAAGGTGGTAACCAAGGGTGTTAGCCGTATCGGCTAGCAATTGAGGGTCTGCGACTGCCAGCAGGCGAAGTTCCGGATGCTCATGCGCCAGCCGGATGGTGCACTCCGGGCCGATACCGGCAGGTTCACCGGGTGTCAGGGCGAGAACAGGAGTGTCAGTATTCACAAACTATCCGGCCCGGGTATCCGCTATGAGCGCTGATCAGTGCCTGCGCACCAATCAGGAGGGCAGCCTGCTTTCTACGAATGCTTCATCGCGTAGTTGCTGAAGAAAACGTTCGATCTCAATATCCATTTTCTGTTGCCGAAGGTTGGCGCGCGCAGCATTGCGCAGCGCATCATCTGTCACATCCTTTTCGCGCACAGCCAGAAGCTCAATGATATGCCAGCCATTTTCGGTCTGGAAAGGTTCGCTGATATCACCGTCCTGCATCGCTTCCAGGGTCTGTTCCATCCGCTCGCCGTATGCACGTGGCTGGAACCAGCCCATGTCACCGCCGATGTTTGAGCTGGAAATGTCATTGGAGTACTCTTTTGCCAACTCCGCAAAATCTCCACCGTTGATCAAGTCGGTGTGGATTGTACGGATTTGTACCATTGCTTCACGTGGCCCAATCAGGTCATTGGTTTCAATCATGATATGACGTGCGTGAAACTCTGTCGCCATGATCTGACTGCGATCCCGGTAGTCATTGACCCTGACAATATGAAAGCCTGCCGGGCTGCGGATCGGGACTGTAAACTGTCCGCCACGCAGATTTTTGATGGCATCGGAAAATACCGCGGGTACTGAATTCAGGTCACGCCAGCCAACCATGCCACCTTCAAGAGCTTCCTGAGAGTCGGAATAACTGATTGCAGCTGAGGAAAAATCGAGGCCATCTTCCAACTGTTGATGAATGTTGTTGGCTTTGCTTTCCTGCTTTGCGATCTGTTGTGGTGTAGCGCCTTCCGGCAAGGCAATGAGAATATGGGAAATGTCATACTCGCCACTGCTGAACCGCTCAGAGGTTAACAGAATCTCGATTTCTGTATCAGTGATAGGATCCATGCTGTTGACAACACGTTGACGCAGACGCTCCGTCATCATTTCCTCGCCGATATTTTGCCGGAACTCTGCAAAGTCTTCACCATCGGCCTCAATCAGCTGGCGCATTTGCATCAAACTCAGCTGGTTTTGCTCGGAAAGCCTCATCAATGCCTGGTCGACATCAGTATCACTGATGCGAATACCTGTTTGAAAAGCGCGCTGCAATTGCAGTCTGCGTACGATAAGACGTTCGAGCACCTGCTTTTGCAACAGGTCTTGCGGTGGCATGTCACCGCCCTGCTGGCGGATCCGGTCCAGGATTCCCTTGATGGCAAGGTCCAGCTCACTTTGCAGAATGATATCGTCATCTACCAGCGCAATGATGGAATCAATTTTTTGGGGCTCTTGTGCAGTAGCTACCGTGCTTGCCATCACTGACATCAGGGTAATGCATACCAGCCATAGAATCCGGCGTTGTGAATTTCTCATATAAATCTGTCTTTGGGGTTCTGTCATTAAGGCTGGCTATTTTAACCTATACCGGCATTAAGCCAAGCACTAGTGTAGTGCAATCTGTTCAATACACTTCATTAATTAGCCATATCATAAAAAAGCGGGCTGGTGCTGCGGCCGATATTGGTTAGTCCCTTGAGGAACAATTCCAGATAGATGGCATCCCGGTGGTCACCGTCACGGTTGCGCAAAAAGCGTTTGGCAACGACTCGTAGCCCCCAGCAACAGCTGTCATATTCAAAGCCCGCTTCCGCGGCCAGCAGGTCAGAATCCTTGAGTGAATAGTTTACCCGTCCCAGTATTCGCCAGCTTTCATTGATAGGCTGAAAGTATCGAAGGTCGAACTGGTCGAGACTGCCGCGCCGGTAGCGGTACTCGGCACCCAGACGTGTGCCGTTGGCAGAGCGGTGGGTGATACCCAGTAGTGCTACATCAAAATCATTGGTCTGCCAGTTCCATTGAGCACCGATACGACTGCTAAGCCGCCTGGTTGGATGAAAAACAAATTCAGCGATGAATGGTGACTGGCTGCTGTTCACTATTTCATCCGGAGTCGCAAAGACCCTTTGATCCTCAAAAAACAGGATCTGGCCAAAACTGAGACTCCATAGCTCGCGGCCCAGTCTCTGGTTAATTGAACGGGTTGTCACAGCAAGGGTAAGCTGGTTTGCGTCCGACTGGCGATCTGCACCTGTGAATCGGTTGTAGTGGAATAGCTGACTGAATCCGAATGTAAATGGCGCGGTGTCAAAGTCGGGCAGGTCACCCTGGTCCCGATAGGGCACGTAGAGATAGAACAGGCGTGGCTCCAGCATTTGCACATTGCCATTCTTGCCGTGGCGCTCCATGAACAGACCGGTGTCAAAACTGAAAATCCCCAGACCACGGTCGGGTGAGGTGTCACCCAGTTCACCGCGCCGGTTCAGTTCATAAGCGGTATAGCGGTAGCCTGCGCTGGGTCGCATGTATCCCCAGCTGGTTTCCAAATTCCACTCGATGCGGGGGAAAAGATCCAGGCGTGTCCCGGTCACACCGTTGTCCCTGTCAAAATAAACCAGTTCGGTATCCAGCTGAAGGCGGAGTCCGTGGCTGCCGACCGGCCGGTCAAGATCAAATGTAAGGCGGGGTAGCCGCCGGTACGGTTCGTTAAACCCGACCACCGCCTCGTCAACCACCTGAAAATCGTCTGCATATATTGAAAATGTCCAGTAACGGCCACTGCCATTGATACCGACCTTGCTTCTGAGATACTGCCGTGATGCTGCACTGAGGCTATTACTGAAATCCTGAAAGTACTGGTCATCACTGACCCTGTCCACCACCAGGTTACTGCTCCAGCGTTGACTGAACTGGGCGGTATGGGCTAACCAGTAGTGAAATCTGGTTTCCTTGGTCTTGTCGTCATCCGGCATATATTCAAAATTCAGAATACCGCCGGTCCGGGGTGTAATAAAGCGGTATTCACCTTCGAGCATAGCGCCACGCTCGGTAAAATAATGTGGCGCGATAGTCGCGTCCTGATTAGGGGCAATATTCCAGTAATAAGGGATGCTGAATTCAAAGCCATTATCGTTGGCGGTACTGATTGAGGGGTAAAGAAATCCGCTTTTGCGCTGGTCGCTAATTGGAAAGGTCATCCAGGGCAGGTACAGGATGGGAAAATTAAAAAACTCCAGCTTGGCGTTTTTGGCTTCGCCAACGCCAGTCTCGAAATCAAGCTCAAGCTCATCAGCGGTCAGTACCCACTCTGGCTCTTCACCGGGACAGGTTGTGAACTGAAGTTGCTGTAGTACCGAGTGAGTCTTGGAGCTGACCAGGATTTGTTCAGCGCTGCCCCTGGCGCTTGAACCGGTCAGACCGTAATCCACATTGCTAAAGTGGCCGTTCTCATCCAGAAAGCTGTATTGTGCGTCGCTGCCGCTGATATGGATGACAGAATCTGTGTATACCATATCGCCAGGTATGGTGATCGTTTCTGTTTGCGGGTTATAACGCAGGGTTTCGGTCAGCAACAGCTGGTCTGCCCGGCGCAACTCAACCTGACCGAGTGCTTCAGCATCCGAGTCCGGGTTGGCACTGAATGAGCGGGATTTCAGGCTGATTTTAGCCGCGTCCCGATCAGGCATATTGCGAAGTTTTGGTGCCAGGCTGGGGCCGGGGCACGCCAGCACGGGTTCTTCAACATCCGCAGCCAAAGCCGGTTGCCCACCGGCTATTATTACAATAGCCAGTGCCGACAGCAGGATCTGTTCTATTTTGTTAATTGGGGTCACAAATCGGCGCCGTATTTGAACAGGGTTAAGGTGTCACAAATTGCTTGCTGACGCAATGACCGGGCAGGTCTGATTTAACCATTTTTCACGTTCATCTTTTGGTAATTTTGCCTGCTTTTCCGCAAGGCTATGAAATTTATAAATATTGCCATCCGCCTGGCTCATCAGGTTTCGAAAGGCGCACTGCCCACCTTCGTAGGTGCTAAAAAGTGACAGCCTGGCATTATTCACCGGTTTTTCAAACCAGCTCGCATAATAATCATGCCCCTGCCAACGTTCGGCTAGCATTTTTTTGTATCTGTCTTTAAGCCCCAGCAGGGTATCAGCCTTTTGTCTGCGCATGTAGGTATCGCTATTGTCCTGTGCGTATAGGGTAGTCAACTCGTCACGGGTCTGATTGATGAGGCCGGAAAAATCATCTTCGACAAGGTTAAGCCGCTCCCACTGCGCCAGTTCGTCCTGTTGTTGCCGGGCTTTCAGCCACGCCTTTACGCCGGCTGTCTCGACAAAACCGGCATAGTTCTCATTGAAGCGGCCGTCATTCTTTATATACAGACGCTGATGGGCTAGCTCATGGAAAAGATAAGCGGCCAGTTGCACATTCGAGCCTGCGAACATGGTACTGAGCAAGGGATCATTGAGTTTCCCCAGAGTCGAGTAAGCCGGGGCAGGGGAGACGAAAACATCCATGCCTTTTTTAGCCAGTTTCGCAGCCGAATTCTCCGCCTTGGCTTGTTTGAAGAAGCCCCGGTATGGCAGACAGCCCGCAACTGGAAAACACCACTTTTTTGGCTGTAGTGAAAACTCTTCGGTCGCCACCACATTCCAGGCGATGGCGTCGTTATCGAGTTGAACATAGCTGGCATAGCTGCCATTGGCAGGCAGGTCCAGACTGGTTTCGGCAAATTCGATGATTTGTCTGGCTGTTTCCAGCTGGCTGGCGAGCGCCGGGCTGGTGTCAGGGTCTGCCAGCAGGCTGCGGGTATCCTGACGGGCGCGCATCATCTTCCATTGTCCCGAGATGGCCTGCACATAATAAGATGGAGCGGAGCAAGCGCTGACAAGCACACTCAGCAGCAATAAAGCTACGCTGCTCATGAATACGGGAAAATACTTGCCGGGGGCAATCATGAGGGGGAACCCGCTGTCACCGGCCAATATCCGCTGCAGGTCAAGATTCAGCTTTCTCCGCTACAAACTTGAGTGAAACGGAATTAATACAATAGCGCTGACCGCTCGGTGGAGGCCCGTCATTAAAAATGTGTCCGAGGTGCGCATCACAAGCAGGGCAGAGCAGTTCGATGCGGTGCATACCATGGCTGATATCAGGGCGTTGCTTGATTTCTGCTGTATCCAACTCACCAAAAAAACTGGGCCAGCCACAACCGGAATGAAATTTACTGTCGGAGCCGAACAAGGGATGTTCGCAACAGACACATTCATAGTGGCCCTGCCCGGTATGGTCGCAATACTGTCCGCTGAATGGTGCTTCGGTGCCTGCTGTGCGCGTGACCCGGTACTGTTCCGTATCGAGTTGCTGTTGCCATTGCTCTGCTGTTTTACGGGTTTTATTCATTGCTGTTTCTTCATGTTGTCTTCCATTGTAATGTATCCTGACAAGATCGTTGGCTTGCACAACTCATCTGCATGGAAATATCAAATATGTCCGGCTTAAGGCCTTTTCACCTTGCTATGCCTGTCAATGACCTGTCAGCAGCACGCTCTTTTTACGGTGGACTGCTAGGCTGCAGCGAAGGCCGTAGCAGTTCGCACTGGGTAGATTTTAATTTCTTCGGGCATCAGCTTGTCTGTCACCTTGATGATAACAGCGAACAAACAGAACCATTACGCAACAGCGTTGATGGCGATGCCGTGCCGGTGCCACATTTCGGTGTCATACTGAGCATGCGGGACTGGCAGATCCTTGGCAGCCGACTACAGGCAGCCAACGTGGATTTCATCATTGAACCGCGTACCCGCTTTGCGGGTAAGCCGGGCGAGCAGGCCACCATGTTTTTTACTGATCCTGCTGGAAATGCACTTGAATTCAAGGCGTTTGCACAAGACAGTCAGATTTTCGAAAAATAATATGATCAAGGTTTTCGAAGATTTCGATATTGCGCTGGTTGGCTACTACCAGTCTGTACTTGAGAACAATGGCATACGCACGTACATGAAAAACCAGTTTGGTACCTCCGGTGCCGGGGAGCTGCCGTTTGTGGAAGTGATACCACAAATATGGGTGCTGGATGATGCTGATGCTGATCGAGCCGGGATGCTGATCGACAAGTTACAGAACCCGGCTGGAAGTGAAAAGCCTGTAGCGTGGGATTGCCCTGGTTGTGGCGAACACCAGGAAGCTGCTTTTACCAGTTGCTGGAAATGCGCTACTGCGAGGCCGCGTACTTAAGGTTGAGGCCGGGTCAGCGGTGTTCGGATCTGAGCGCCCGGACGTCTTTTTCCAGCCGTTCGGCTGTGAGTTCACTGGCCGGGATCGGCTGACCAATCCTTAATTCAATCAGTGCCCGGAATTTATACGGTCTGCGCTTGAGCAAGGGGTCACGTCGGCTGAATAACGATCCCCACATATTGCACAGTGCCATGGGTATGACCACACAGGGTTGTTCAGCAACAGTTTTTTCAATGCCTTTTTTAAAGGCTTGTATCTCGCCATCGGGCGTAATGCCACCCTCCGGAAATATCCCCATCACATCGCCGTCCTTGATAACGTCTTGCATCCGTTGATAGGCGCGGTCGAGTATTTCAGGGTCCTCACGACGCGATGCTATCGGTATCGCTTTACCGGTCTTGAAAATAAAATGCAGCAAGGGTATGCGGTAAATCTTGTAATACATAACAAACCGCACGGGTCGTCTGATAACCCCGCCAACGATCAATGGATCGACAAAACTCACATGGTTGCAGGCGACAATGGCAGCACCTTTGTCGGGAATGTTTTCGATACCTTTGACTGTTACCCGGT
>Ga0164313_10001354_pt1 | contig 21628 bp, 15 predicted proteins | sample GuaBasSedimGuay4_FD_113735 | JGI IMG/M metagenome (GOLD analysis project Ga0164313, IMG submission 113735) | Subseafloor sediment microbial communities from Guaymas Basin, Gulf of California, Mexico - Guay4, Core 4569-4, 0-3 cm | ecosystem: Environmental > Aquatic > Marine > Hydrothermal vents... | reverse complement strand
GCCGTAAAGCCGTAAAGCCGTAAAGCCGTAAAGCCGTAAAGCCGTAAAGCCGTAAAGCCGTAGGCCCCAAGCCCTCTCAATAGACGATATGATGGATACAGTTTGTCGAGAGGATGAGATCATGGACGTGCTCAGGGAGTTCCTCGAGTTCATCGAGTACTCGAAGCCACAGCCGGTGGGGGAGCTGCTGCGCCGGGTGCTGCTCAAGAGCCGCGGACTCACCGAAGCTGAAGCGGGAACCGTTTTCATTGTCCGCGGGCACGGGAAGAAGAAGCGGCTCGAAGCGGCGGATACGCAGAACGACCGCATCGAGCTCGAGCCCGCCAGCTTCGTGCTCCCCATCAATCAGGCCTCGATCGCCGGTTATACCGCGGCCACCGGCGAGACTGTCTTCGTGGCCGACCTCTACAACATTCCCGACAGCCTGCCGTTCAGCTTCGATCCCAGATTCGACCGGGATCACGATTTTCGCAGCCGCTCGATGTTGAGCTTTCCGCTCCTCAACCATGATCGAGATGTGATCGGCGTCGTCCAGTTGATCAACCGGCTCGATGCGTCGGGTAACGGGCCGATACCCTTCGAGCGTGAGCAGGCCGATCTCATCGTGCCCTTTAACCACATCGTCGGCGGCGCCATCGAGCGGGCCGACATGGTCGAGCGCATTTCAGCCCAGAACGTGCGTTTGCGCGACCGCAACCGCCTCCTGCGCGAGCAGCGTGCGCGCATCGCCGCCCTCCAGGACGAGACCGAGGACGCGTTTCAGATCTCCATCAACCTGCTGTCGCGAGCTGCCGAGCTGCACGACGAGACTACCGCCAAGCATGTCGAACGGGTCAACGAGTACTCGTACTACCTGGCCGGACTTCTGGGCAAGTCCAGGGCATTTTGTGACGAGATCCGCTACTCCGCCCAACTCCACGATGTCGGCAAAATGAGCATCAACGTGGCAGTCCTCCGCAAGAAAGGCCGCCTCGACGAGGACGAACTCTTCGAGATGATGCGCCACCCCGAGTTTGGGTTTCAGATTCTTTCCTCGTCCGACCGTCTGCAGATGGCGGCCGAGATCGCGCTCAACCACCACGAGCAGTGGGACGGCGGCGGCTATCCCGCCGGCCGCAAGGGTCGCGAGATCCCGATCTCGGCCCGCATCGTGGCCCTCGCCGACATCTACGATGCCCTGCGCTCCGAGCGCTCCTACAAACCCGGCTTCACCCACGAGCAGGCCTGCCGCATCGTCCTCGAAGGCGACGACCGCTTCGACCCCAGTCACCACCTCGACCCCCGGTTGGTCGAGATCTTCGCCGAACACCACCAGGGCATGGCGGAGATCTGGGATTCGCTCTCGGGATAGTGACCCGTCTCCGTGACCGGGGTGAGTGACCAGTAATCAGTGACCAGTAATCAGTGATCAGTATCAGTGATCAGTATCAGTAATCAGTCCCAGCCGGCTTCACCCGTCCGGCTTCGCGTCTTGTCAATGATGCGGTAGTCGCCGAGGGTGGCGCCGATCATCTCAGTCCTCCGGGAGGTTCATGCGGCGTAGCAGATCCTGGAAGCGCGGATCGGAGCGCAACAAGGGGTCGTTGTTATACAGGTTGATGTAAGGGAGATTGGGGTCGCGGATCTCGAAGGCTTGCTCGAGACAGTCGAGGGCCTTGTCGTACTCGTGCGCAGAGGCGTAGAACGGCGCGATGTCCGCAGGGTTGATGTACGACGTCCGGGATCGCTCATCCAGGGCCGCAGCCGCCCGCCCCATAGCCTCCGTGTAGCCGCCCGCTGCCCAACCCTGCTCGAAAGCCTCTTCGATCGCAGGGTCGCCATAGAGAACGTTCCAACAGGCCTTCGCCGCCTCGACAGCCTCAGCGTGTCGGCCGCTGGTGGATGCCGCGAACCAGCGCAGATAAAGGGCGACCGGATTGTCGGGTTGCATGGCCAGGGCCGTGTCGGCCGCTGCCAGGGCTTCGTCGTAGCGCCGATCAAAACACAGGACTGCCGCATACAGGGTGTGGAACAGCGCGTTGACCGGGTCGAGCTCGAGCGCTCGCTCGCTGTGCGGCAGGGCCTCGTCGGTGTGCCCCGTGATCGCCAGGAAGTGGGCGTAGTACGCGTGCGTATTGGCGGCGTTGGGGTTGAGCTCGAGGGCGCGTTGCCACTCCACCTCGGCGCCGGCCCAGTCCCAGTCGGTCCAGGTCCTGACCCCGGCCAGCGCCTCGTGCGCCCCCGCAGACTCGTCGTCCAGCGCGATGGCCTGCAGCGCCGCCGCCTTTGCCTTGGGTCCGGCCTCATGGGGCGGCACGAGACCCATCTGCTGGCGGCACGCCCAGACGAAGGCGAGGCCTTCGTAAGCCGGGGCGTAGGAAGGGTCCTTCTCCAACGCCAGCTCGAAGTAGCGCTCGGCGGTGTCGAGATCCGCGGGCGTCAGCTTCTTCCAGTGATAGGAGCCGATGAGGTAGGCTTCGTGGGCCTCCGGGTTGACTGTCCCGGCAGCGGCGAGACGGGCCTCCTCCTCCGGAGTCAGCGCCAAGGAGACCTCATCGGCGACCGCCCTCGCAACATCGCTCTGCAGGGCGAGAATGTCGGTGAGGTCGCGCTCGAAGCTTTTGGCCCAGAGGTGATTCTCGGTGCTCACTTCGATGAGCTGCACGGTCGTACGCACGGTGTCCCCGGACCGCCGCACCGAACCCTCGAGCACGGCCTCGACACAAAGCAGCCTGCCGATCTCCCGGATCGGCGTGTCGGAGTCCCTGAATGCCATCACAGAGGTGCGGGCGATCACCTTGTCGAAGGCCGAGATCTGGGCGAAGGTGGCGATCAGCTCCTCGTGAAGACCGTCGACGAAGTACGCCTGCTCAGGGTCTCCGGTCAGGTTCTTCAGGGGAAGGATGGCGATGGAGCGGATGGGTTTGGTCTCCTCGTCTGAACCGGGACGGTCGAGGAGACCTGGGCCCAGCAGGACGGCAAGTGCCACGAACCCGAACAGGATGGCGGCAACGGCCACCACCATTGTCGTCCTCGTCTTCCGCTTCGGTGGCGGCAAGAAGGCCGCCTGGTCGGTCGAAATCGACTTGAGGTTGTACGCCAGGTCCGAGGCCGACTGGAACCGCGCATCCGGGCTCTTCTCGAGGCAACGATGGATGCTCCGCTCAACCTCGGCAGGAAGGACGGTGCCGGTTGACGACACCCGCTCCGGCTCCTCATTAAGGATGGCCGCCGAAGTTTCGGCAGTGCTCTTACGCAGGAACGCGGCCTTACCCGATAGCATCTCGTAGAGAACGCACCCGAAGGCGAAGATGTCCGATCTGGCGTCTGACGGCTCACCTCGAAGCTGCTCGGGCGACATGTAGCCCATGGTTCCCAAGACGGTGCCGGCCACCGTGCCCGCCGGGGTGAGGGTAGCGGTCTCGGCATCCTCCTCAATCGGCATCTTCACCTGGGCGAGTCCGAAGTCGAGGATCTTGACCCGGCCGTCAGAGGTAACGAACACGTTCTCGGGTTTCAGGTCGCGGTGAACGATGCCCTTTCCATGCGCGGCAGCAAGGCCGTCGGCGATGGCCGCCCCCATCTCCACCACCTTCTGCCAGGGCATGCCGGAGGCCGGGATCGCCTGCCTTAGGTTTTGCCCATCCAGCAGCTCGGTGACGGCGTAGGTGACACCTTCCTCGGTGCCGAAGTGGTGGATGGCGAGGATGTTCGGGTGGTCGAGCCTGGCGACCGCCTTGGCCTCGCGCTCGAAGCGGGCCAGGCGATCGGCATCCTGTGCGACATCTTCATGGAGCACCTTGATCGCCACATCCCGATCGAGGCGCTCGTCGCGCGCACGGTAGACCTCGCCCATCCCGCCCTCGCCGATCTTGGCGACGATCCGGTAGTGGCCGAGGGTGGCACCGATCATCTTCAGTCCTCGGACAGGTTCATGCGGTGCAGCAGAGCCCGGTAACGTGGATCGTGACGCACAGGGTCGAAGAACGGAAAGGTCTTGATCGGAACGATCAGCGGGTCGCGAACCTCGATCGCCTGGTTCCACCAATGAAACGCCGCATCCCAGTCGTCGAGACCGACGTGGCCGAGCGCGAACGTCGATGGAGGGACGTAGGCCTTCGCTGCCATCGTCTCCATCTGCTTGAGCAGGTTGAGGGCATCGTCCCGCCTGCCCGCACGGCCGTATGCGAAGGCCAGGTACCCGATCGTGATAGGGATCCCGCCCGACAGCTCGCGCGCCATCTCGAGCTCCGTCACCGCCTCGTCGGGCGTGCCGCTTTCGATGCAGCCCATGCCGACAACCAGGTGTCCGAGAAAATGGGTCGGATCGAGAGCGACCATGTGCCGGCCTTCGTCGAGCATCCGCTCCGGGCGGCGCCCAAGGTACGCCGTGGTGCTGACCCACCAGCGGACGAGCAGCGACAACGGGTCGCTCTGCAGCATGGCGGTGACCTCGACTGCGGCCTCATCGATTCGGCCGTGGGGCAGCAGACCGCTGATCGCGTAGCGCAGGCGGACCACGGGCGACTCCCGATCGAGCTCGTGGGCGCGGCGGAACTCGCGCTCGACCTCCGGCCAGTTGTAGTCGAGCTCCTTGCGGAGCATGCCCAGCAGAGCGTGGGTCTCGGCCAACGTGTCGTCGAGCTCGAGAGCGCGCATGGCGTGCCATATTCCCTGTGAAAAGGACTCCCGTGGGGGTACGCCGCCGAAGAACCCCAGGTACCAGTACAGCTCCGCGAGCGAATCGTGGGCGAGAGCGAAGGCCGGGTCGAGCTCGATCGCACGCTCGAAGCACTCCCTCGCCTGCGCCATGGCGTTCGGCGTCCCCTTCGCGAAGTAGTACCGGCCCTCGAGGAAGAGGGCGTGCGCCTCGGGATTGACCGCGGCACGCCGTTGACCTCGGTCCTCCGGCTTCAGCCCGACCCGCAGCCGCCTGGCGATCGCCTCGGCGAGCTCGTCTTCGAGAGCGAAAATGTCGGTCAGATCGCGATCGAAGCGTTCGCTCCACAAATGGCTGCCGTCGCTGGTCGTGACCAGCTGCGCCGTGATCCGTACCCGTTGACCTGCGCGCCGCACACTGCCCTCTAGGATATTGCCGACATCCAGCCGCGCTCCGGCCTCGCGCACGTCGAGCTCCATTCGGCCGATGGCGAATGAGGAGGTGCGGGCGATCACGCGCAGCCCGGGAATTCGGGTGAGCACGTTGATGATCTCCTCGGCAAGTCCCTCGCAGAGATAATCGTCCTCCTCGTTGCCGGACATGTTGAGGAACGGCAGCACCGCGATCGAGGCCTGCTCGCGATCAGAGTCCGGCGCAAGGCTCGCCTCGATCGCCGCCTTCAGCTCGACGGCCGACTGAAACCGCTCGCCGACGTCCTTCTGCAGGCACCGTTCGACGAGCCGGGCGACCTTCGGGTCGACGCCCGCCAACGGCGGCGGATCGTCGCGCAGCAGCGCGGCCAGCGTGCCCGTGGCGGTGTTGCCCTCGAACGGCCGCCTGCCGGCCAGCATCTCATAAAGGACCGTACCGAGGCTGAAGAGATCGCTGCGGGTGTCTACAGGGCGGCCCTCGGCCTGCTCGGGAGACATGTATCCAACGGTGCCCATGACGGCGCCCGCCACCGTACCCCCCGGAGTCAGGGTCGCTGTCTCGGCTTCCTCTTCCGCGGGCAGCACAATTCGCGCCAGCCCGAAATCGAGAATCTTCACCCGCCCACCCGAGGTGAGGAAGATGTTCTCCGGTTTGAGGTCGCGGTGGACTATGTTCTGGCGGTGGGCGGCGGCCAGTCCCTCGGCCACTGCGGCGCCGATCTCGGCGGCTTCTTGCCACCCCATTCCACCTGGCGGAATCCGCCCGCGGAGGCTCTCGCCGTCGAGCAACTCGGTCACGATGAAAGGCGAGCTCTCGTGCGTGCCGAGCTGGTGGATGGCGAGGATATTCGGGTGGTCGAGCTTGGCAACAGCCTTCGCCTCTCGTTCGAATCGGGCGAGACGATCCGGGTCCTGCGCGACATCTCGATGCAGCACCTTGATCGCCACATCCCGATCGAGCTTCTCGTCGTGCGCGCGATAGACCACACCCATCCCGCCCTCGCCGATCTGCTCGACGATGCGGTAGTGACCGAAGGTGCGACCGATGAGGTCACTCATTGTTGATGATTCCCTGCGGGGCTATGTTATCGCAGCTCTGAGATCACTTCCAGACCGGGCACGGTTTGATTTGATCTTGTTCGCGTCGTCACCTTCGCCGGCATCTTTGCCGGCCGCGGTAGGAAGTTCGTGAGAAATGTGGGCTAACCCTCCGCTTCCACGGTAGCGCTCATGCCGCCCAGAATCTGCCACCGGCCGTCCTCGTCGACCCAGGTATGGGTGATCCGGGCTGAGGTCGCGGCCGTGCCTCCGTCTTCTTCCTCGATCTCGAGAACGACGAGGTAATGGACCAGGGCGATCTCGCCGCTCAGGTGGATGGCGCGGGGTCGAACCTCGACGGTGCGGATCACCAAGCTCTCGTGCAGGGTTGGCAACGACGCCAGCGCCGGGGCTTTGGCAACGGGATCGCTCGAGTACGAAGGCCAGCCGAGGAAGTCGGCGTGCAGGAAGGCGTTCAACGCAGCCACGTCTCCGTCCTTGAATGCCGTCATGTAGCGCGCTTCCAGTGCCCAAATCTCCTGCTCGGCGGCCGACCACTCGTGCTCGCCCGTCTGACCGTGAGAAGGCCCCGTGATCACGGCCAGGGCGGTCAGCAGCAGGAACGTGGCGATCGTGTTCATGTTCACTCCTGTTCTTGTGGGGTGACGGCGTAGTTGGAATCGTTTTCGGACAGGCTCAGCCGGCGCAACAATTCGTCGAAGCGGGGGTCGCCACGGAGGGGATCCCAGACCGGTGTGACCGCGGCCATGAAGAGGTCGCCGTCGCGGACCTGGACGGCCTCATCAAGCCAGGCAAACGCCTCGTCGATGTGGCCCAGATAGGCGTGGATCTGGGCGAGGTCGGTGGGAGGAACGTAGGTCATCTTCTCCTGCGCCTCGAGCTCCCGCAGGATCGTGACCGCCTCCGCACGATTCCCGGCCAGCGCATACAACGAAGCGAGCATATGCTTGCCTCTCCTCTGCGTGCCGGGCCCGGCAAGCTCGATGGCCTTCTGCATGACCTCGATGCCCCGGTCGTACTCTCCTGTGGCCATCAGCACCTGTGCGAGCCGGAGATAGGCGAACCAGTAGCCCGGGCTGAGGTCGATCGTTCGTTCGAGCTGCGCGATCGCCTCCTCGTATCGCCGCGCCAGGTAGAGCATCATCCCCACCTGTTGGCCGGCCAGCGGTGACAATGGGTCGAGCCTTTCGGCGCGACGGGCCTCGACGACCCCCTCCTCGACGGCTCCCCGGCAGGCGAGCATGTGCGCATAGTTGGAGTGAACCTGGCTCCGGCTCGGCCCGAGCTCGAGAGCGCGGAGGTGATCCCTCTCGGCCGCCTCCCAATCCCAGTCGTACGTCATCTCGATCCAGCCCTTTACGAGGAGCGCATCGGCGTTGTTCGGGTCGAGCTCGAGAGCACTGTCGAGGTTCTTCCTGGCCCGCGGCACGACCTCCGTCGGCGGTAGACCCAGGAAGTACGTGGAGTTCAATCGAACAGCCGCCAGTGCGGCGTACGCGTCCGCGTACCCCGGATCGATCTCGATGGCGCGTTCGAGATACGCAGCGCCCTTCTCGAGACCTTCTCCGGTGAACAGCATGAAGTGGTGCATGCCCTTCAGGTAGGCCTCATGAGCTGCCGGATCGATCGTCCGCGCCTGGGCGAGGCGCCCGCTCTCCTCAGTCGTGAGAGCCGCGTCGATCTCGTGAGCGACCGCCTGTGCCACCTCGCCCTGCAGGAACAGGACATCGCGCAGGGGCCGTTGGTAGTCCTGGGCCCACAGGTGGCTGTCGGTCGCGCCGCGTATCAGCTGGACAGTGATTCGGACGTTGATTTTGTCGCGTGTCACCGAGCCCTCGATGATCGCGTCCACACCGAGCTCGCGAGCGATCTGCGGCAGCGGTTTCCCCGAGCCTTTGTAGAGCATCGCCGAAGTCCGGGAGATAACGTCGAGCGACCCGATCTGCGCGAGCTTGCTGATCAGCGCTTCGGTCATTCCGTCCGCGAAGTAGTCCTGCTCGGGATCACCGGAGAGGTTGTCGAGGGGCAAGACGGCGATGGAGCGGATGGGAGCGGTTTCGGCAGTGCCGGTGAGCCTCTCGATCAGCGCGCTCGGCGGAAGGATGAACAGAAGTGCGATGACAGCTGCGATCACGAATGCCAGCATGTGCGGCCACCGCCTGCTGATCAGAGACCTCTCCTGGGCCGGCGGCGCCGCAGCGATGGACTCAACTGCGCCAAGCGTCAGGGACAGATCGTGGGCCGAGGAGAACCGGTCCTCGGGTCGTTTCTCGAGACACTTCGAGACCACGGTCGCGAGCGCCGGCTGAACGCCGGGCGATACCTCCGAGATGGGCTCGGGATCTTCCTTGAGGATTGCCGCCGCAGTCTCCACAGTCGTCCCGCCGCCAAACGGCCGGTGACCGGTCAGCATCTCGAAGAGAACGACGCCGAGGGCAAAGATATCGGAGCGGTGGTCTGCGGGTTGGCCCTGGATCTGCTCGGGCGCCATATAGGCGACGGTGCCGAGGAGGCCCCCCGGTTTGGTTTCTAGTGTCGCGGTCGGCGTCTCCGTGGAGAGATCCTGATCCGGTGGTCTCAGCTTGGCGAGACCGAAGTCGAGGATCTTGATGCGTCCGTCCTGAGTCAGGAAGACGTTCTCCGGTTTGAGATCACGGTGGACGATGGCCTTGTCGTGCGCGGCGGCGAGACCGCCGGCGATCGCTTGCGCATACTCCACCGCCTTGCCGGGCGTGAGCCCACCCCCCTTGATCACCTCCCGCAGCGACTCGCCTTCGAGAAGTTCCATGACCGCGTAGGCGACGCCCTCGTCAGATCCGAAGTCGTGGATGGCGAGGATGTTTGGATGATCCAGCTTGGCAGCAGCCTTTGCCTCTCGCTTGAAACGCGCGAGACGATCGGCGTCCTGCGCCACATCTTCACGGAGCACCTTGATTGCCACATCCCGGTCGAGGCTCTCGTCATGCGCCCGATACACCACGCCCATCCCGCCCTCGCCGAGCTTGGCGGTGATGCGGTAGTGGCCGAGGGTGGTGCCGATCATTGCGCTTTGCCGTTGTTGGTTTCGCGGAGAAGAGCCAAGAGCTCCTCGAGATGCCGTTCGATGACTTCAGTGTTCATCAGACCCAGGTGCAGTGCATTGGGCTCGCTCACGATGTCTGCATCATTGAAGTCCGGGCCGCAGATCTGGTGGTCAACATGAGCGAGCATGAGCTCACGAAAGCCCTTCTGCTCGCTTTCCTCCTCACCCGCAAATACCACGCGGACTTCCAATCCCGTCTTTCTCGCTGCCCGGTACCAATCGGCGAGTGGGGACTCACCTTCCTCGAGGAACGGAGAGATGATGTCCCGTCCATGGATTCGTAAGGCGTCGATGTCAGCGTGGTACTTCCGCACGAGCTCGATGAGGTAGGGGTTCGTCTGCAGCCATGCCTGCGGGGTGTCCATCGCGGCGGCAACGTCACGCGCGATTTCGAAGAACTTCTCGTCGTTGTCGTCAGGGATTTCGGCCACTCGCCGCGTGAAAAAGCAGGTTTCGAGACTGACATTTGGACTCAGCGCGAGAATCCCATTGATATGGCTGCCGTCCAGGCCTCCCTCGGAGACCATCCGCAGCACCAGGTCGGCGCTCGATGAAAACCCGCAGAGAACGGTCGTTCTCGGCCTCGAAGCCTGCAAAAGGTATTCCAGGAACAGCCTCAGGATTGTCAGATGATCGGCGATGGGCAACGGCGTGCGCCGGCGCCGTTCTTCCTCAAACCCGTACAGCGTCACCGCGATTCCACGGTGCGGGGAGCGGCCGAGGATCTCCCTGTATGCGCCATGACCAAATCCAAACCCCGGTAGGTACACAACCAATACATCAGACACCCGGTCGTTATCCAGGTATTCCAGCTCGTCGCCGATGACACCCCGCTCCAGGGTTTCTCGATTGAGATGGCGACAGACATCGGTGGTCAAGGCCCAGGAGCGTTCAGTCCCGATCTCCTCCTGATCCAAACTAGAGGGAACTCCTGACTCGGTGATCGCCGGTTCCTCGAATGCCTCCTCCAGCTCGAGCCGTGCATCACCAATGTGCCGGAGCCGTTTGCCGAGGTCGCGGCGCAAACAACGCCGCAGAAGCCGACGAACGGCAGGGGGAGCATTGCCAGGCAGGGCCTGCCAATCGGGTTCGTCACGAAGGACCGCGGCAAGCACATCGCTCGCGGCCTCCCCCTCGAAGAGGCGCTGCCCCGTCAGCATCTCCCACAGCAGCACGCCGAATGCCCAGATATCGGCGCGTGTATCCACGGCCTTTCCACGTGCCTGCTCGGGGCTCATGTAGGCCGCGGTGCCGAGCAGGACGCCGGCAGCGGTCATCTGGGCTGTCAACGTGGGAGAGTCGGCGAGATCGGCATCAGTCTCCTCGGGTTGCCATGCCTTGGCGAGCCCGAAATCGAGGATCTTGACCTTTCCCTCGGGGGACAGCATCACGTTGGCGGGCTTGAGGTCACGGTGAATTATGCCCTTTTCGTGAGCCGCCTCGAGGCCTTCGGCGATCTGACGGGCGGTCTCGAGCGCCTCGTCAACCGGGATCGGTCCTCGTCCGATCCAGGTGGCGAGATCCTCACCGGCGACGAGCTCCATGACGAGGAAGCAGTGGCCCTCGTGCTCCTCGAGGCCGTGGAGGATTGCGATGTTTGTGTGGTTGAGGGAGGCGAGGAGTCTCGCTTCTCTCTCGAAGCGTGCCAGCCGCTGTGGATCCTCCGCTACGCCCTCCGGCAGCAACTTGACCGCCACATCCCGATCGAGCTTCTCGTCATGCGCCCGATACACCACGCCCATCCCACCCGCGCCGATCTGCTCGACGATGCGGTAGTGGCCGAGGGTGCGCCCGATGATCTCATCCCCGCAAACGGCGCACGATGACCAGCGTTCGGTCATCGTGGTAGGGCACGCCTTCGACAAAGGTGTCAACTACAGCTTCGATTGACGATGCGAGAGCTATTGGCGACTCGGCGTGGTGCTCGCGACAGACCTCGATCAGCCGCTCGCGCCCGAACTCGTCCTGCTCGGGGTTGGCCGCCTCGGTGATGCCGTCGGTGTACATGACGAGGGAGTCGCCTGGCTCGAGTCTGGCCTCTGCCGCCGTGTATGTGGCCTCTGGTATCAATCCGAGCGGCATCCCGGTCGGCATCAGGAGATCGACCTCGCCGTCGGATCGGACCAGGATTGTCGGGTCGTGACCGGCGCTGGCAAACCTGAGAGCGCCAGTGTCTGTCGAGAGGATACCCAGAAACGCGGTCGCGAATGACTCGACGGGTGTCTTTGCGTTCATCTGAGGCGACACGCGGTTGAAGATATCCGCCGGTTCGAGGTTTTCGCCGAGGTAGGCGTTGACGAGCGCATCCACGTAGCCGGTGAGCAGCGATGCCCCGATGCCCTTCCCCGATACGTCGGCGATGATCAGCGCAACTTCGCTTGTGTCCGGCCGTTCAACGACCTGGTAGTAGTCGCCCGAGACGCCCCGCGAGGGGATATTGCCGCCGTGGATCTCGAGCCCCGCCACCTCCGGATTCTCCGCCGGCAGCAGCGCCACCTGGATGCGGCGGGCGAGCTTGACCTCCTGCTCGAAACGTCGGCGCTCGGCCGCCTCCTCAGCGAGGGCGAGGTTGCGCAGGCGGAGACCGGTGGCCGAGGCGACCACCACCAGCAGCTCCATGTCGGTCTCACCGAACTCGCGGTTGGCGAGGGTGGAGCTGAGGACGATCATGCCGATGGCGCCCTCCGGGGTCAGCAGCGGCGCGGCCACCAGGGTCCGCACGCCGGCGTCAAGGAGGCTTTCCGCGCCCGCGAAGCGCACGTCGGTCGAGGTGTCGCGGACCATGGCCGCCAAGCCCTTGCCGATGACCTCGCTTGCGAGGCTTGTCGACTCGGGGAACTCGTCGGTGCCGGCGAGCTGGGAGCGGCTGGTTGCGCGCACCAAACAGTCGTCATCCTTGTCCTTGAGGAAGATGGCGCCGTGCTGCGGTCGCAGGTGGACGAAGACACGCTCGAGGACGTTGTCGAGAAGCTCTTCCAGGTTGGTCGACTGGTCAAGGGCGTGATGGACGTCGTACAGGACCCGCAGTTGGGCTGCGGCGCGGCGCAGCTCCTCAGTTCCGGAGTCCGATGGCCGGGCAAACTCGCGTTCGGACTCGGAAATGATTTCGGAGGCGGCACGGAAGACGGTACGGCTCTCGTCGAAGGAGGATTGCTGCGACTCTGCCGCTCCACTGCCACCGAAGGTGATCCGCGACATCGAGGCGTCGATCACGTCGCCGGGAGCGATCGGCGTCGGCCCCGAGATCATCGAGCCGTTGAGGCGCGTGCCGTTGCGCGAGCCCATGTCCTCGACCATCCAGTCGTCGTCGGTTTTGAAAAGCCTCACATGTTGTCGGGAGAGGCACCGGTCTGAGACAGCGAGATCACAACGTGATGAGCGACCGATCACCAGCGAGTCGCCTTCGAGCGGGCGTTCGTAAGGCTCGCCCTCGGCAGGGATGATGTGGAGCGTGGTCATTGTGAAATCATGATACACGTTTTCGAAATTGGGTCACATCGTCGACCAAGTGAGGTGATTGGGAACCGAGGAGCAGCGGACGACCCAAAGCCTGGGGAGTGGCTCTCACGAAATCGACGTCAGCAACAACCTGGGAGCCGCGAAGCGGCGGAAGAGTCTTAGCCTGGGGCGCAAGCCTCACGATATCGACCAAATAACACACGGAAGCCGCGAAGCGGCGGAAGAGTCTCAGCCTGGGACATAAGCCTCAAGGTAACGACCTTATTAACAACGCGGGAGCCGCGAAGCGGCGAAAGACTCTTAGCCTGGGGCGTCAGCCCCAGGATTCGCGTCGTGAATAAATAGTAAAGCCGCGAAGCGGCGACAGACATTCCGTCGTCGCAACCTGCGGCTCACGCCCCAGGCTATGTACCTGTCGCGCCTTCAGCGCTCGAGATCCGAAAGGGACACCGGCCGGGTGGCAAGTCCGAAATCCGGATTCGCTTTCAGCTACGCCGTGGCAAATCCGAAATCCGAAATCCGAAATCCGAAATCGAATTTCACCCCTTCCCGATCATGTGGTACTGCCACAGGTCTCGGTCTGAAAAGTGGAAGAGGGGAGACATCGCCAGCAGCCCGGTCCGGCCGATGCTGTGCTCGAGAAAGTGGAGCTCGGCAAACCGCCCCTCCATGTCGGGGTCGGGCGGTACCACGAAGCCGGCCTGGCGCGCAATGAGTATTCCCTTGGCGCGGATCGACAGCTCGAGCCGAAGCCTCAGCAGACACAGCATGTCGACCACGGTCGGTGGCGGAAACCGCTGCCGGAGCTCCTCGAGGTAGGCGCCGATCCGGCTGTCCGATGCCCGTCCCGCCGAAATCATCTCCAGGAGCTCGGCGTCGGTGTCGAAGCCGGTGCCGAGCCACTCCCGGGTCTGGCGTTCCGAGAAGTGGAAGACGGCGACAAAGAAGGCCGGCAAGACAACGAGAATCAGCACCGTCGTCACAGTCGGTGCGATGAAGAAGTGGTTGAAGGTGGAGTGCAGGACGATCGCGAGAGCGAGCCCAGGCAGGAAGACCCATGGACGCGGTCCGCCACGGGTTTCCACCAGTTGGATGGAGATGATGGCGACGATGGCGCTGACGCTGCCGTGCATCAGAGCGGTGCCGAAACCGCGTACGACCCACAGGGCGACGCTGTCGTTGGAGAGGGCGACGAAGTAGTGAATGTTTTCGACAGCGGCAAAACCGGCGCCGACTGCAAAGCCGACGATCGCTGCGTCGACCAGGAAGGCGACCCGATGACGGACAATGAGATAGACGATGATCGAGCTCTTGAGGATCTCCTCGATCACCGGAGCAACATACTGGGTGAGAGTGGCGAGATCGAGGTCAAAGACGATTCCGAGCTGAAGATTGACGAACAGGCTTGCCACCGCCGCCACGCCGCCGGCCGCGATCAGGCCCGCCACCATTCTGGGCTTCACCAGTTTGAAGCTGTCGAGCAGGAGCAGCGCGAGCAGAAAGGCGAAGACCGGGAGCAGTCCGATCAGGATTCGAAAACCGGCAGACAACAACGGCATGGAATCAGGTTACAGGATCTTGAGCGAGAGCATCACCTCGTTGGAGGCGTCGCCGTTGTTCCCGAAAGCCCGCGCGAGGCCGAGGGAGAGGGTCATGTTGAGGCGTGAGAGGGCGGTGATCTGGAGGTCGATCTGGGCGCCGACATTCCCGACCTCGAGGCGTTCATCGCTGTCATACAGCCCGGTGACGATGCCGGTGGCGAAGACCGAGGTGCGCATCCACGTGATGTAAAAGCTCGACCAGCCGACGCTTTCGAAGCGCAGCGGCGGCAGGTTCCACTCGAGCATGCTCTTGACGAAGTTCTGACCGCCGATGGCGTTGAGATCGACGCCGGGGAAGGCGTACCACTCGCGGTAGCGTTTGGCCTCGCCGTCGTCGACCCAGTTGTTGCCAAAGCCGCCGAAGAAGAAGAAGGCAAACGGGTCGTCCGCGTCGCCGACCGCGTAGCCGGCATCCGTTCGCAGCCAGATTGAGGAGTGTCGCATTGGTAGCGCGAAACCGAAGTCAAAGGCCCCCCGCACTAACGGAATCAGATCCTCGTTGACGTAGTTGGTGGCCGCCACCAGCTCCCAGGTGTGGCCCTTTTCGTCGTCCACGTGACCGAGGGAGGAGCGGACATTCGAGTAGTGCAGCTTGGCGCGGGTCGAGAAGAGCTTCGAGTATGGCGAGCCGATGTTCTGGTAACCGGGGACCTGGTCGAGCCCACCGAAGGCCGCGCCGTCGATGTCAAGCACCAGCTTCCTGGGCTTGTCGTAGACCAACGTCTTGTGCCAGCCGACCTCGGCGGAGTAACCCTTGAGACCACGCTTGGTGGGACCGAAGAGGTCGTAGAAGTCGGCGTTGTTGAGCTTGAGCTTGACCTCCCAGTTGTAGCGCTCGTATTCGAGTTGGAGGTGGAGCCTTTCGTCCGAGGGCAGCGACGAGTTGGGCGTATACGAGGCGGTGAAGCTCACGCGGTTGAGCAGCATCGGGTCCGAGAGGTTGAGCCGGAATCCAACCGCTCCGTAATCCCGATAGCCCTCGAGCACCGGGTAGGCGGACTCGACGCTGATGCTCTTGATGCCGCGATAGTCGCCCTTTTCGATCTCGTAGTCGGCGAGGTCGACATCTGCCGGAGAGCCCACCGCCCAATCTTCGAGGACCGGGTACTTCTTGATGATCTCGTTGCCGAGGAAGGTGATCGCGGCCACGTCCTCGAGCGGTTCGGGGTCGATGATCCCCGGCACGAATCCGTCGCCGGTGTAGCGGAAGACGATCAGCGACCCGTCTTCGAGCGGGATCGGCCGGAAGAGACCGGTCTCCGAGTTGCTGACCGCCTCGACCTCGTCCGTCTCCAGCTCGTAGCGGAAGATGTTGGAGGCCCCGGATAAGTAGGTGCTGCCGAAGAGGTACCTGCCGTCGGGCGAGAAGACGAAGTTGGAGGGGATAGTGGTGCCGAACTCAACAGTCTCGACCGGCGTGAGGTCGCCGTGGGTCAACGCCGCGGTTTCCCAGACCTGTAGCGAGTGGTGGCCGTTAATCTCGCCGATCGAGGCCGACAAGAGGGTGCCGTCTGACGAGATGTCAACGTCGTATATGACCTCCCCGTAGGGCCAGGAGTGGATCTGCTCCCACTCGGAGTAGGGGTGGGGCACCCTCACCAGGGTGGCGAAACCGTTGAAGTGCCGAATCCCCCAGATCGAGCGGTCGGCCGGGTTGAAGGCGAGGTCGCCTATGCGGGCGTCCTTGAGGAGGATCCGCGACGTGCCGGTCTCCGGATCGATGACTCGCAGGTCGCGATACGCGACATTGTCGGTGGTGTAGAAGATCTGCTGTCGCTCGTGGTCGTAAGCAACCGACGTCACGGTGTAGATGACCGGGCCCTTGATGTCGATGATCTTCTCGACGCTTCCGTCGTCGATGGAGATCGACCCGAGGTGAGCGACGACGCCGGGGTAGTTGAAGGCGGCGTAGATCTTGCCCCGCTCGGTGTCGTAAAAGGCGCTCGAGACCGAGCCCAACGCGCGCTCCGACAGGTTCTCTACCTGAGTGATCGAATACTCGCGGATGGCTTCGAGGTTTGCCTGCTGGAACTCGTGCTCCCAGGTGATCCAGTCGGCCCACTCTTCGTTCAACGACCGGCCGTAGACGTGCCGGAACTGCGACAGGTAGTAACGCTTGCTACCCTCCCGGCGCGAGACCCACTCGACCAGCTTTTCTGGCCCATAGGTGAAGGCGAGGTAGGACATGAACCGGGTGCCGTAGAGGTAGGAATTCACCTCGACCTGGAAATCGATCTTGGTGCCCTCGGAGACCAGACCCAGCGGGTCATAGAAGTGGCTGCTGTCGCGCACCATCGATCTGAAGACCATCTCGTCCCAGGCGCCCTGGGCCCGTCCGATCCCGCCCGCCATCCAGGTCTCGGCGAAGACTGCGATGCCCTCCGCGTACCACCGCGGCACGGCGTCGCGCGGCGCCGTCAGGTAGGCGTAGAGGATGGTTCCCGGGTGCTCTGAGATCGGCCTCACCTTGCCGGCGAAGAGCTTGCGCCAGACGCGGTCGTTGTGGGTGGCCTGGTCAAACGTCGCGATGTGGACCAGCTCGTGGTTCATGAGCCAATTCATGCGCTCGTTGGCCGACACGATCTCATAGACGAATGAGAGCGGCGCGATCTGCAGCATCAGCAGATTGCGCGGCACGGCGCCGGCCGAGGCGTTGCCGCGGTCGGAGAAATCCACCAGAATGACTGTGATCGGTTCGGACGGCTCCCAGCCCCAGAGTTCCTGCTGGAACTCCAGCGAGTTGACAAAGCAGCGCGCCACGTGGGGCGCGAGGTATCCCTGGGTCGCTTCAAAGTAGAGGAGGCGCATGTCCTCCATCTGGAGGAGGCTGAGCTGCGCGGAGGCGGGGGAGGCGAAGAAGGCGGCGACGATCAAGACGAGCACTAGCCCGCATTTCTCACCAGCTTTCGTGACGAGGTCGGCGAGGTGCCGTGCCCAGTGGGGTTTTCGATCTGAGGGGCGCGGAGTCGTACTTGACAGTACGTCGGGCACCCCGACGTGAGAAAACCCCGCCGGGTGTGGTGCATTGCCGGCCACAGTAGGAAGCTGGTGAGAAATGTGGGCTAGGGCGACCGCCGGCCGGCGCATCAGCCCACCCGGACACGGGGCGGCGCCGCAGTCGCCTGCGGCGCCGCCCACCCCATCGTCTGAACCGTCAGTTGAAATCTACCGATCTTCAATCGCCTGTGCCATAGACCCATTTGCCAGCGCGCTGCGCACAGCGTCCTGAGCCAGGGCCGAGCTCAGTGCGTCGTTACCGAGTGCCTCGCGAAGGGCGTCATTGCCGAGTGCCTCACGGACGGCGTCGTTACCGAGTGCCTCACGAAGGGCGTCGTTGCCGAGTGCCTCACGGACGGCGTCGTTACCGAGAGCGTCGCGAAGGGCATCGCTGCCGAGAGCCTCACGGACGGCGTCGTTGCCGAGAGCGTCGCGAAGAGCCTCGTTGCCGAGCGCCTCACGGACGGCGTCGTTGCCGAGAGCCTCACGGAGGGCGTCGTTACCGAGTGCTTCACGGACGGCGTCGTTGCCGAGTGCTTCGCGGACGGCGTCGTTACCGAGAGCCTCACGGACGGCATCATTGCCGAGCGCATCACGAACGGCATCATTGCCGAGTGCTTCGCGGACGGCGTCGTTGCCGAGTGCCTCACGGACGGCGTCGTTACCAAGAGCCTCGCGAACGGCGTCATTGTCTATCGCATCGCGCGTGGCATCGTTGCCGAGAGCCTCGCGGACGGCGTCGTTACCGAGTGCTTCGCGAAGGGCGTCGTTACCGAGTGCTTCACGAAAGGCGTCGTTGCCGAGCGCCTCACGGACGGCGTCGTTGCCGAGCGCGTCACGCATGGCGTCGCTACCGAGCGCCTCACGAACGGCGTCATTGCCGAGAGCATCGCGGACGGCGTCGTTACCGAGCGCGTCACGCATGGCGTCGCTACCGAGAGCCTCGCGGACGGCATCGTTGCCGAGAGCCTCGCGGACGGCGTCGTTGCCGAGCGCGTCACGCATGGCGTCGCTACCGAGCGCATCACGAACGGCATCATTGCCGAGAGCCTCGCGGACGGCGTCGTTGGCGAGAGCGTCGCGAAGGGCGTCGCTACCGAGAGCCTCGCGGACGGCAGCGTTACCAAGAGCGTCGCGCAGGGCGTCGTTTGCCATCGCATCGCGCATGGCGTCACTGGCCAGCACCTTACGCATCTCGGGGTCGTTGGCCAGCCGGTCGAACTCGTCGGTCTGCAGGAACGCCTGCAGCTCGACCTGCTCGATCTGGACATCCTCGGATGAGATCTGCTCCGAGCGGTAGCGCTCCGCCGCGCCGATGGCGCCGGTCGCGTCCTCACCCGACGGTGGCCACTGTGAAAAATATACGACCGCAACAACGCCGATCACGGCGATCGTAGCGATACCCACCAAAACTCCCTTTTTCGCTGCCATAATTCACCCCCTGGGTCGAATCTGTTCCTGATTTACGCTTCCGGACATCACTACCCCAACTACAGGGCAGCGCAAAAAAAGTTGGTGCCGTTTCATCGTTCGATCTCGTTTCGGGTCGGACCTATCCAGCGTTCCTCGATCGGGATGCCGTCGATTGAGACCTGGAGCCTCAGTATTTCGTCGGTTTCGGCAGCACTGGCCGCGAGGATCAGAGCTCCGGGCCCGATGGTTCGTACCGAGACCCATCCCTGCTCCGTGGTGACCTCGGTGGCTGATCCGTTGGTGGTGTTCAGACCGGCGAAGTGCACCGGTCCTTCGGCGCCCGCGAGGGTGACCTCGAGATCGATTTCGGTCGTCAGGGTCACGTCGATCACAACATCGGCCCCGACGCGGCTCACGGAGACGCTGTCGGCGCCCGCCTCGAGGTGGATCTCTACCGGCGCCGCCTCCCATTGGTCCGTCGGAGTGAGCATCGTCCCTGTAACCCCCGAGTGGTCGATGGACCCGCCGGTTCCCGGGTGGAGCAGATAGCCGACGGTGACGCCGATGAGTAGGCTCGCCGCCAGCGGCAACCATCGCGCCGTCCAGGCCGGCCTTGATCGGGTGGGTGATGCCGCGGTTGGATGAGCGGTGGGCGGGTTCGCGTTTGCCAGCGCACCGTCAATTCTCCCCCGGAGCTCCGGGGGTGGCTGCACCTTTCCCAACCCGTCCAGCTCCTCGACGATGGTCGTGATCTGACGCTCGATCTCCCGCGGTTCGGGCTGTTCGGCGAGGTGGGCATCAAGCTCCGCCAGCTCGTCGGGTTCGATCGTGCCGTCGATGCGGGCCCACAGGAGGGCCTCGAGGCGATCGGTATTCATGGGGCAAACCCCCGTTTCGTCAGGATGACGCGCAATCGCTGCCGCGCGGTAAAGAGTCGTGATTTGACGGTCTTTTCCGGGATTTCGAGAAGCTCGGAGATCTCGCGGTACGAAAACCCCTCGAGGTGCTTGAGCACGATCACCGTCCGGTAGTGCGGCTCGAGCTCGAGCAACGCCAGTTTGAGAACACCGCGGGCCTCGTTCGAATCGAAGACCTCAACGGGCCCCCGGCCCTTGGCTGGAGTGTCCTCCGTGAGCTCCGTCTGCTCTTTTCGACGGCCCACCAGGCTGAGGGACTCGTTGACGGCAATGCGGTAGATCCAGCTGAAGAAGCGGTAGGACGGGTCGAAGGTGTGGAGCTTCTCGTAGGCGTTGACGAAGGCGTTCTGGGTGGCGTCCATGGCGTCCTCGACCGAGCCGGTGATGCGATAGGCCGCGCTGAAGAGCGGGCCTTCGTAGCGATCGACAAGTTTGTCGAAAGAGTGTCGGTCTCCACGGAGGCAGGCTTCAACTAGCATTTTGTCATCGTCTCTCGCCATAACTACCGGCTCCGGTCAAAAAGGTTGGTGAACGTGTTTCCCTCCCGGCGCTACGCGATCTCGAAGATGTTGTCGAAGCCCGCGATCTGGAAGATCTCGCGGATGTGCGGGCTGAGGTTGATCAGGATCAAGCCGCCGCCGCTATCGACCAATCGCTTCTGGGTACCGAAGAGCAGACCGAGCCCGGCGCTCGAGATGTAGCTGAGCTCTGCAAAATCGACCTCGCACGACTCCGTGGCCTGGTTGAAGACCGCCCTCGCGGCGTCCACCTGGGAGGCGTCGAGCCGCCCGTGCAAGCTGATCGTGCCGTTTTCGTCGCGCTTGATCTCGAACATCTCAGTTCTCCAGTGTCTTGGTGACCGTGATCCGCATCCGGCGGCCCTCAGGTTCATAGTCGTAATTCAGGTCGTCGACCATCGACTGCACGAGAAAGATCCCCAAACCGCCAGGTCGTCGCTCGTCAATGCCGGCGTCCACCGGCGGGGCCTCGACAGTCTCGGGATCGAAGGGCTCGACGTCGGTGTCGACGAGCTCGAGGTGCACGCGGTTGTCCTGGCGCTCGATACTGACGGTGATCTGGTCGCCGCCGCCCTCGTTGTGCCGGACCATGTTGGTGAAGAGCTCCTCGACCACGAGGTTGATGCAGAACGCGGTCTTCTCGTCGACCTCCTGGCCGTCCACGAATGTCTCCAGGAACGCGAAGACCTCACCGAGAGCCTCGATCTCGCGCCGGAAATCACCGCTGATCGCCGTCACTCCTCCAAACCCCCGTTCGACACCACCCCGCCGCCCCGGCCTCTCCGGAGCGGAAACTCTCTATCTACAGATGATGCTACTGAAAGGCACTCTACCACGGAAGGAAGCTATCGACGGCTGTTTTGTGGCGCAGGCGTCCCGCCTGCAGGGGGATGCGTGGGAAACAGGTGGTAGACTCTGTCCGACACAGCGGTGAAACAGGAGAAGCCTAAAGCGCCATGAACTTCAGCTACGAACCAGATCCGCAGATCCCCGGTGGCCTCGTGGTGCGCCTTTCCGGCAACCTCGACATAATCGGCGCGGCCAAACTCTGGGACGACGTCTCGAACCGTGCCGGCGAGGAGATGCGCTTCTTCATCTTCGATCTCACCGACGTTCCGATTGTCAGCAGCGCGGGCATCGGCACCCTGGTCCGCTTCCTCGTCCGTCTCCGCGGCTACGGCGGCGCCGTCGCCATCTGCGGCTGCAGCGACAAGATCCGCGAGGTCTTCTCGATCGTCATGCTCGACGACATCCTCCAGGTCTCCGACAACGAAGACGAAGCACGAGAAAAGTTGGCACACTAAGAATCCACTTGATAGGCAGGCGGGACGCCTGCCCCATAATATAGCCCACAAGCCTTCATGCCAGCTTTGTAGCGCAGGCGTCCCGCCTGCGCTACAAGGGTTCCGGGACGTTTTGTGGGGCAGGCGTCTCGCCTGCCATATGTGCGAGCGGGACGCCCGCACCACAAGGATCGCTTACTTCTTACGTCGCCGCGTCTTCTTCGCCCTG